>Ga0058701_10000569_pt1 | contig 25001 bp, 17 predicted proteins | sample AgamicOrMae_FD_97039 | JGI IMG/M metagenome (GOLD analysis project Ga0058701, IMG submission 97039) | Agave microbial communities from Guanajuato, Mexico - Or.Ma.e | ecosystem: Host-associated > Plants > Phyllosphere > Phylloplane/Leaf | place: Guanajuato, Mexico | collected 2012-06-04 | reverse complement strand
GTTCGATTCATTTATGGGCAATGTAACTATGCAAGATGGACAGCTTGTAAGGCCTTGAAGCGAGTTTCAGAAGTTTCGGACTTGTGAACGAGCGAACAGCTCAAGCGGAGCGAAGGTAGGCAATCCACATGGCTCTCCGAGCCCGGGTTGCCTAAAACAAAATCGAGAGGGGTATCTGGACCACCCTGTACGAAAACGTCTCCCATTTTCGACGGAAGTGATTTCACCGTTATAGAATCACCTGGCTCCCCTGATATGGCTCTATTCCATATTCCGTTAGTCTATCTAGTGTCTCCTACCGCGATTAGTTTAACCATGAGATTAAGTCTCACAGAATAACAGAGCTTATCCGCAACAACCCCATCGATGGTAGTCCCAGCCGGTGCAGAAATTTATGACTCTGACGTGATTCTTCGGGTCAAGACGCACTGATATCACCTTAAAGACGAAAAAAAAAAGAGGGTCACCGAATAAACTTTTTCATAAAGTGCATTTGAGAAAAACGTGTCATTTATGGGCCCTTGTGGAGAGGAAGTAGTTTCATCGACATAGGTTGGTAAAACTCAAAACCGGATAAACAAATATTTTTTTTAAATGAACCTAACGTATTCGTTGTATCAATCCACGTCATTTGCTGTGCAAAAATCATGGGGTAACCTCATTCATCTTGAAGATAATCTCCAAAAACAATTAAAAAAAAGACACTTTGCCGTAAAAAAGTGAGTCAAATCAGCAATGCAACTATTTTGAAAAATTGGAAAAAAACGTATTTTCACTATTTTAGAAATTGGGAAAGCCAATAATATGTAGAAATGATTTCAACGACCTATTCTTCTACGAATATGATTTTTCCCGGCAAAATTAGTACAACTAGACTAGATTGAGCCGCTGGTACTAGCTTGACATTACGATAGTGATCGCAACTAAAAAAAAAAGAAAAAAAAAGGGGGGGACACCCGTTACACAGGCACAAAGATTTGCTTGAGGTACATATATGCTTTCTTGACCTTTTCATTTTCGAGGGTCGGAGAAAGCATTTAAGGTCTTAACTATCAAAGTAGATTTTTTGCGCGATTACAATACTTCCATCGAGCATGGGCGTAAAATTCCTTCTTTCGATCCACAAAAAACTGGCGCGAAACTCTTCCGGCTAGAACATTAATGAATCAAGGTACTGTAAATAAAACCTCAAAAGATATACTTACTTTATCAGATGAAGATGATATTCATTAGGCAGAGCACGACTAACCCTCTTGACGAGATCACTCTGAAAATTCACTATTTCTTCTTCCAAGAGGAGTGGTTCTAATATTCGTACTATGACAATTTTTGGGCAAGAGCGCGCAAACTCCTCCAGAGCTTGGCAGATTTCGTTCGAGCACTCATCTTCGCTCATCACCTGAAATATTTACAAGACTGAATTTACAACCTTTCCAAAGACAAAGTTGACATACAACTTTATAGAAAGGATATGGAGTGAAACCCAAATATATCGAACCGGCATTTATCGAATTCCCGCTTCTATCGATTTTTTTCCACAGTACCCGGAATTCGCCCATGCTTACGTGTATATAAAAAAAAAAACGCTTTTATCGAACCTGTACATATCGAATACCCGCTTTAATCAAGGAGTCTCGACTCCTTGCTTTGATGGAACGAATTTTTTCACGCCCTCCACGAATTTTCCCGCGTAAATCGCATTCCTTTTTCAAAAAAGGACTATAAAAAGAGGAAAACAAAACATGTGGGTAACCGGATTAATCGAATTCCCCCTAATATCGAACACTCTTGTTTTGTTTATTTTGGCGGCCTTATATTCGGTATTTGTGGGTTTCACTGTATCACCTTTGGAAGCAGGACGAATTGGCAGACGAGAGCTGGGTGAAGCCAGTTGTTGCTCTGTTCCAGCGTTGCCTGTATTCCTTCGCAGGCTAGTTCGCATAAAGTGTGAAGGCCTTCTGAAGTGAGCTCCTCTTGAAGCCGCTGTAGTAATCGCGGAAAAGCTTGCTGCGGTAACTCTGACAACGAGTTCACCAAGTCATCTGGTAAAGGAATATTGTGGGACTCCAGAACTTCGTGTATTTCCATTACGAATGAGTCGATGTCATGCTCCTCAGAAGTTTGACTCAAAGACGCAAATCCTGAGGAAAAAAACAAAACAAACAAAATAAAAAAAAAACTAAATAAATAAAACGTTCGGATAAGTTAAGCTAGTCTACGAAAGGTATATTATTGTTAATGTACTAGCTTAACATGAATGAGCAAGAATGCGTGCCAAGACGCGCCTTTAAGTCTACCATTTTTAAGGATATCCCTAGTAAGAGAATATCCCTTAACCAGCCAACCTTCCAAGTGCCTGCTGTACCCCAACTTTGCTTAACCTTCGGGATTGCATTGCCTGACCTTTATCCTAACCCGTACCTAACGCGCATGTGACATGAACTGCTGTACGGCGGAAGAACTTTTTACGACTAGGAACGTTTGGGGATATCCCTTAATCGGGGGTTTGCTTGATTTTCAACCTCGTTCATTTTATGTAACACAATGGAGTGAACAGCGTGCGTAATAAATTCACATATGACGTCTAAATTGTTATTAACAATTGTAAAAAATTACGGACCTCTTCAAAACTAGCTGATGCCCAATTTTCAAATTTGCTGTGCAGATTGTAAAATAACCAACTGAAGCGAACAGCGTGCAATACAAATTAGAAATTGCCGTCTTAATTGCTATTAACAATTATATAAACAATTACTGTAGCTCTAAAACTAGCGGACGCTTGATTTGCAAACTTGCTGTAGGAATTCTGTATAAGAAACTGGAGCGAACAGCGTGCAATACAAACTCGAAATTTATGTCTTGTTTTTAACAATTCCATAAACAATTACTGTTGCTCCTGAACTAGCCGACTCCCGATTTTGAAACTTGCTGTGGGAATTCTGTATAACGAACCGGACTGAACAACGTCCAATACAAACTCGAAATCGCCGTCGGAATTGTTGTTAACAGTTACATAAAATTACTGTAGCTCTAAAAATACCGGACACTCAATTTCCAGACTCGCTGTACAAATTCTATGAACCGTAACGAACAGGAGCAAAGGGCGTGTATCACAAAGTCGAATTTAACGTCTTCAGTGTTAACAAAAATATGTGAACAATGACATCCCTAAAAAATTAGAGACAAGCCCCTGACCCCAATGCAGACATCAGCAAGTATTTTGTATTACCCCTAAACAATTTTGGGACATACTAGAACAATTAGAGGATATCTCTACCATTTCATGACATCCTTTGTATGAATTATGGATAAACCCTTAACAGCATAGGGACATCCATTAACTGCTAGAGGATATCCCTTTCCATTGTGCCACATCCCTAAATGATTTAGAGATATCCCTCGGGACATCCCTGAACTATTAGGGGATATCCCTTATTTTCATGACATCCTGAAATATTTTAGGAATATCCTTAAACAATTAAGGGATATTGCTTAAAAAGTTAGGGATACCCCCAAATAATTTGGGGACATTCACACTTGGGTTTGCATTCCTCATATGAACCATCACACATGTATGAATGGCTCGAGGGGGATCACAAGTTCATCAACTTGGTTACAGTACCTTGGCTTTTGAATTGCGTTAATGGTAGAGACGACTGGCTAAAGTGCTCCTCTTCAAGAGCATGCAATTCTGGAAGCTTTTCTGGTTTAGCATATGCCTTGTTGTCGCTTGTATTAGCAAGTGCACCGGCCTGCAAACAGAGGTAGACGTGTGATGATTTATTACTGCGTATACTAATTAGATGATGTCCAGGAAGCATAGTAACAAGATTTCAACAGTTGATTCAACATGTTTTTGTGTTAGTGAATGCTCACCTTTTCCGACTGCGCCACTTTCGAGATGAGCTTCGCGATGTCAGTGTCATGAGGTCCTCGTGACGACAGCTCCGAAAATAATTTCCATTCACTCTCTAGGGAGGGATGGGGCACCCAAGATCCCCAACCATCCCCGTAGCCAGTCATTGCGGAGAAATTACGGAACGTAACATTAAACTGGTAAGGTTAGGAAAGCAGAAACTCAGTTTACCGCCTTTAAAGCAAAAATAGATATGCCTGTAATAGCGTATAATTTAAGCGGACTAATAAATGTTTGCGGCAGCATACCTACTCAACAAAAGATGGTAATAAGAACTTCATATCCTTCAGCAAGCCGGTAAATTTTGAGTTCGACGCGCGCACATCATCGCAGGTTGTTACAGTACTTTCCTACGACCTGATTGGCCCGGATAAGTAGTGTCGTCTAAGGCCCTGTATTAGTTAAAGAAACGCAAACGCATCCATGAACGCATGAGGAAAAATGGCCGCTATACATGGGCGGTATAGGAGCGGCCGACATTTTTCCTCGCCAAGCAAATATGTCTGTCCCTCTTGCGCACACAGCGATTTTTATCTTCTCTCTCTTTCCCTTGCAACCAATCACAGCGCTCAACACCGATCGCGTCTCTTTACTTAATACAGGCCTTTAGTGTCGTCTGCTGTTCAGTCAGGCAACACTATCAAACAAAGGGACGACTTTCATAAACAATAAGGTTGTTCTACCCACCTTAATAAACAACGCAACACCACTCATAAGACTGAAAAACATGAAAGATATTGTAATCAAACAAGATTTAATTCATGTTTGAGGTATCTTGAAAGAAAAATTCTGTTAAAAATTATTGTTAAACATCGTTTAGAACTCAAAATTTGTTAACTTTTGCCGGTATTCCCCTCCCTTCTCTCTCGGATCAGTGCTTTGTTTTGTTTACGTGTTGAATTGAATTCTAATCGCATGTTTGTTATCAAGACGTGTCACAGAATAACGTGGCTGCTTCAAGACCGATGACGAAGGAAAGAGGAATATTTCCAACATGATCCTGTTTGGCATTGACTTAATTTCGGCTCTCTTAACCCTAGTGACAGTGGCAGTCGCAGTATTTGTCGTGGTAAGTGCTGACATGATTAGGTTAGAATACCTTTGCTCATTCTAATCTGTGAAACTCCACAGCCCCCTTTTACACTTTTCATATCAATCACTTCATCTGTATTTTTTTGTGATCTGTGCCTAAGAATTGTGCAAAGTTTACTGCTCTAGGATTTTACTCACATCTTCATGTTTCTAGTGAAGTTGTTCACTACACTCTTACTTTGATTGCGTTTCTTTGTTTCAGTTCTGTATCATATTATTGAAAATATCGGAGCCATTCCCAGTTGTCCATAGGGCTGAAGAAGAGACTTTCTTCAAGACTGCAAACTCAAAAGAAAAGTTTCCCTCTATATTGGACGAGTCATCAATACACTTGAGTGTAGTTGTTCCAGCCTATGATGAAGAAATTAGGTGTAAGTCAATTATCAGTATTGCTGTTCATTCTTACCTTTTACCAAGAGAGAGTTGCCTCCAATATCTAGATGAAAATATATCCATCATATTTATTTTTTAACATCCTCCTGTTATATCTTTTTTTTATCACTTGAAAGAGTTTCCAATCCTCCTCAATCTCCTGAAGCTTGGTCTTGATGTTGGTATTCTGACCCTGGTGTAAAAATGCCCAAAAAGGGTTATGGATATCCATAAATTAGAAATCCATTAATAGGGCTAATTTTGTTCCAACAATTTATATGTATCCCTAATTTAGATATTCCTTATTTATATCCCTTATCTATGTTCCTCTTATTTATTTACCCCTTATTTATGAATCCCTGATTTATGTATCTGATACTAATGTATCCCTTATTAATGTATCCCTTATTTGGGGATGTCCACAAAAATGGAATGTCCCTAATTAAGGGATCCTTATTTATGGGTATGTATACCCATCTATGGACCCCTGACATAATGGATGTGCATTTTTTTTTGATGTGGTCACTCATCCCAGGTCTCACCTTTTACATATGTTGCTTAACTTTACCTACCATTATAGCTGCTATTTATTTGAACTCGTACTTGCGCGCTCCCGTGTGACAACGACTAACACAAGTAATTAACTTTATGGATTATCTAGAGCAGATCCCTTATGAGGGGTTGAATGGTTGTGGAGATCCACAACTTCGCCTCTAAAAATTTAGGAGATTTACAACTTTGCCTTCACAAGTGAAGGAGAGCCACAACTTTATATCCCTGTTAAGTTAAGGATATCCATGTTTCTAATTGCGGTTTTTACACTGGAGTTTCAATAAGTAATGGTGATCCCTCAACTTCCTTTCCATAAATTAGGGCAACCCACAAATTATTCCTTTCTACTATATTAGGGACAACCACAACTCCCTTGCACCTTTAGTTATGGAGTTCTACAAATTTGTTCCCATAAATTATGGATATCCACAATTTTTTTTTCTATAAATTAGGTGAATCCATAACTTCATTGCCTTAAATTTGGGACATCCACAACTTCCCCTTACATTAATTAATGAAATCCTCAAGCTTGGGCCCCTAAATTAGAGACATCTATAAATTTTGGCTCTGAAACAGTGAACATCTACAGTGTTTGACACCTAGATAATAGATATCCCTATTTTTTGACCCATAAATAATGGATATCCATAACTTAATTTGAGGGCTTTTACACAGGTGGAAGCTATTTATTGTTTCATTAAGTGAAAGAATATAAGTAATCTCTTTTGATAACTCATTTGAAATATTAATCAAGGGAAAACCTGATTAAACTTTCAGATAGATGCTAACAAGAAAAATTAGCTTTATCTTCTGTTTATTGAGAGATTTTTGGAGTGGCCAAAGAGACACTAACCAAAATACCTGGGTCTCTAACAGGACAAATGATTTTTTACCTCCTCAATGCACATACTTAGGACTGTATCTTTGTTGAAAGGAAATATATTTTTTTTTACTTTCCCTATAGGAAAAGTATTGTCATCGTAAAAAAAAAGAAAAAAAAAACGATGTAGAGATTTTGATGAATCTTCACGTTTTGAGGTCCCAGGAGTCTGGAAATGTGTTTTTAAAAAAATGTCGTGTCCTCTGTGATGGTTGCTGGAGACGAAAGTACAAGCGGGATTAAGATGAAACTCTGGATATGGGACAAGACTAGGACACAGATGCGGATTTTCGGGGTCTCAGGAATACATTGGTACAATGGAGGGTAGTTTATTTGGGGATGTTTTGGCATATTTGCAGATGTTGCGAAATCTACTCTAACGATTTTGTTAAAACGCGGTAAGTACCGGTAGCTCAATGTAGGTGCGGCCCTTGATATGCGATAGGTATTTTGCATGGGCAAATCCGCTCAAGGGTAGTTTAGCTTAATTACGCACCAATGCGATACCTAACGAAGCGAAGGACCTTTAATTTGCGCGCTATTGAGATATTAAAAAAAGAAACAGTTACATTATTTTATCATCAGGTACTCAATGTAAATGTTCAAATCCCTTAGGAAATGCCCGTATCGAAGGCGTTACAAAGTGAAAATGTGCATTCTGTCTTCTTTAGCTCAACGATGCACCAGCAATCCAACAAAGTGCAGTCTCGCTAAAATGTTGATTTTCAGAAAACAAAGCTAGTCTTGTCCCATATCCAGAGTTTCATCTTAATCCCGCTTGTACTTTCGTCTCCAGCAACCGTCACAGAGTACTGAGTACAGAGTACACACGACATTTTTTAAAAAACACTTTTTCGGACTCCTGGGACCTCAAAACGTGAAGATTCATCAAAATCTCTGCATCGTTTTTTTTTTTCACGATGACAATGCTTTCCCTATCGGGGAAGTAAAAAAACAATGAAAAACACCAAAAGATTGAAAGACACGCCAAAAAAATAAGAAGGATTTAAAAGCAATAATTCTTTTGAGTGCTCGCCTCTCTCCACCGACACTTTTACGGATCAAAAGCCGCCCAAAAAACTGAGGTGGGCCCCCCTTTTTTTTGTTTTTTTTTGGACAGACATTCGGAAAGAAGTCGCTGTCCTTTCCGTACGTTTGGACTGGTCGTTCTGGGAAAATACTATTACCGCCCGGTGTTTTTTGTCTTTTGTCTTTCTTCTTCTTTTTTGAACAACTCTAATAGAATTTTTTTTACAGTGCCCCCTATGCTTGATGAGTGCCTGGACTACCTACAAAAGCGACAAACTCTCTTGAAAAAGTCTGGACAGTCCTTCTTGTTTGAAGTAATTGTTGTTAGTGACGGAAGTAAAGATAAAACTGTAGCAGTAGCTGAAAGATATTCTGTCAAGTATGGAAGTAACTTTGTCCGTGTTTTGGATCTCCGTAAAAATAGAGGGAAGGGTGGTGCAGTGAGATTGGTGAGTACATAACTCTTATAAAATATATTCTTGCCAAAAGAAAGTCTATGCATTAGAAGAGCAGATCTCTCACATGATATGTGGAATAAATTTTGGGCTCTCTCCATTCTGCAGGCTGGGGTGAAACTGATATGCCTGTAAATAACATGGATATACCTTGTTATTTTATCTCGGGTAAAAAAGTCAAAATTTTGCTGTTAGCTAAGAAATTGCTAAAACCTCGCGTTTCTCGAATTTCATTGGTAAGAAGAATTACAATAAATGGCCAAAATTTGGAATCTAAAAATTTGAATCTTAGCCAATTAGCAACCGTGAAAATATAATTTTTAAGAATACTGAGAATACGTGAATGTAGGAATCATGAGAGGAGGGCCGCTCTGGAGTGGAATCTAATAGGGTTCTGAGAGTGCATCTGCCGACGGGGGACCATTTTTCGCAACTCTGAGACAGTGTAATGACATACTGACGGGTGATAAATACTCTAGGATGGTGCTCTAACAAGTCAATCATTTACATGCGAGCTCTTAGATTTCATAACAATATCAATGAAAATATTTCTAAAAGCTGAGTTTTGACCGAAGGAGGAAGCACCGACGCAGGCCTCCCGCCCAACGGAGTACATTTTTCGCATCTCTCAAACGATCCCATGAAACTGGAAACATTTATGTTCCATATGTTGACTATATATGGAACATATATTTTATCAAAATGTTGCATATGTAATCAATAAATATACACGAATGTATATTTATTGATTATGAATGCAACATATATTGAAAAGGTATATGTTCCATACGTAATCAATACATGTTTTACGTAACTTATATATGTTCCATATACTGATATATTGAACATATATCATTCCAGTTTCATGTGATCTTGCGACATGTTAAGCGGTATTAACTACTCAAGGATAGTCCCCGGAGTCAGTCATATATATTCAAACTCTCAGATTTCAGAAAGTTAATGCAGAAAAAAAAAAAGGTCGACAGGGTCACGTGACGCGCGGTCTGTTGCGGATTGTGTCACATGACGAAACCAAACCGTTTGTGTGCCTTTTAATTTTCATTCAATGGAAGTTCAAAAGTTAAGATGTAAATGATTGAGTAGGAGCACTATCCTAGAATAATAGTCACCGCTGAGCATGTCGACAGACCAATTGCAAACAATTGGTCCCCCATTTGGCTTTGAGACCTGTGTCGAACACCTTTGTGGGAGCCCTGTCTCACGGCAAAACCTCGGCTCTTAGGTGTGTTTTCATTTATATTTTTCTGAAATCTATGAGCTTAGATGTGAATGGTCGACTCGGAGCACTACCCTAGAATGATTATCACAGGCTAATATGTCGCTGGCGCTTGACCATCCCAGAATTGCCAAAAATGGTCTTAATTAGTGCATTCGGATCCCAGTAGAATCCCCTGGATAGTGGGCCTGCCTACTCTCATGTCGCAATGCTAGACCTCCCAGTTTTGTGACCATCTTTCAATCACGCGAAGTTCGTTTTTCGCCCCTCCGTTCGTTGTGCCTAACCCAGGAAAAAAGTTATTGTTGCCATCGTAGATAAGGATGCAATATCTGATTCGAAAAATAAGTGATGAATTTTTTGTATCTTGTATTGTGTAGGCGTTTACCTATTACATTGATTTGATGTGTAAAGCAATATTTAGTGTGAACAATGTTTGAAACTCTGATTACAGCCGTTTTGCCTGTAAAGTTCAAAATCATTTTTCCATGTTTCCAGGGCGTTGAATCATCACGCGGTGCAGTAATTTTATTTGCTGATGCAGATGGTGCAACGAAATTTGCTGATCTTTCCAAACTGGAATCTGGTTTGGTCGATCTTCTTAAAGGTAAGCCAAAATCAAATTAGTCAAACTTGTGATCTATACTAAGGGCTATGTTACGCATTTCAAATCTCATTTTCATTTTAAATAGTTTAACCATTCAGACCCTTCTATTTTCTATGTAAAAACAAATAATCAGTTTTGCAGGAACGTTATTAGACAAATAAAATCATTAATCAGTCAGGTCTGTTGTACGATTTTGGAGGCGAATACAATCGTTATTTGTTGCGTGCCTACCTATAAGCGACTTCTTTTTGTTCTCTCTAAAAAATTGGGTACGGCGTTTTCATACTTATTACACGCTGAAGATACGCTGAAGATCTTCACCCGGTGAATAACCCGGCCGATTACGCCGCTAAATCATAGAATCCATGCTGTACAGTTGTGGGCATAAATGGCTGATAGCGCGAATTTTTTATGTTCCTATTTTTTACGGCATCAATTCATGGTGTCTTTATTGATGGTGATAACCATCAAATGAAAGGTAAAATTAATAAAATCATGTCGTCTGTTTTAATTTTGAACCAATGCTACAAACAAAACTGATGAACAAAAAATGCCCGTTGTCAGCCATTTCTGCCCTCAACTGTACATATTGGTAAGAATACCCCACTTTGTCATACAAACGTACATTAACTTATTCCGCAAACCTAGGTTATTTGGAGAGTTGATCAAGATATATCGCCATGGATGAATTGACTCCTCCCTGATATCGCATACTAAGGTACCATGTGAGTTGCGAGCCCCTGAGGATTTTCTGAAATGGTGATACAACCTGCTTGACACGAGTGCCACGCGTGTTGTCCACTACAGGTTGAAAAGCCAGGAATCCAGCCCGTAGTAGGCAACACGCATGGCACTCATTTCGAGCAGGTTGTATCGACTTTTCAGAAAATCCTCAGGGGCTTGCAACTCACATGGTACAGTTAAGATATCTTTTTTTGAACTTGGGCTTACTTGAGGGAGGTGTCTGGTGGCGTAGGAACGCAAATATGCAGGCAGGTCTGCATATGTTGTAAACCTAGCTTACCTGGAACAACGTCTTTCCAAACGTATTTTAATCTGAGCCCAAGTAATTTTAGTCATCATTGGAAAGGATCCACGCACTTAAATTTTTTTAATCGTGCGAAAAATCTGGAATCCCCCTCCTTGTATTATTTTTTGTCCGAGCTAAAACCCGAAAAAAAAAATCATGGAATTTCCTCTTGACTATTGCACAAAAATCTTGGACGTCATTTTCGTTGCGTGGGTCTTTTGAAAGGCCGGGTGCTGCTTAGTCGCGGCTGAATTGGATGTATTTTAAAGCTTATTTCTCTAGGGCCAACGTTGTGGGCAATAATCGGCAAAACTGGATGTATTTCAAAACCTATTTCTTAAGGGTCAACGGGGTCAACCTTGTGGACCAAACTATTTGTATAGCCTACCCACCGTTTCCGCCTGTCACTTGACGATTTTTCTCTATCACAGAGGATTACCTAAAAAACCCCAGCGCAGTTTCGGTGCGCGAAGCGATCGTGTGCGGATCTCGAGCACACTTGGAAGACGACGCCGTCGCGACCAGATCCTTTTTCCGGACGATATTGATGTATGGCTTCCATGCTTTCGTTTGGATATTCGCTGTAAGGGGAGTTCGAGACACCCAGTGCGGCTTCAAACTGTTTACAAGAGAAGCAGCCAGAACTTGTTTCCAAAGTTTGCATGTGGAAAGATGGTGAGTTTTGGCTACTGTAAAAGCTTTATTGATCTTTCCCGCTTCCGCACTCCTACCGTTGCTTCTTTTGTTGCAGGGCGTTTGACGCTGAAATATTGTACATTGCTCAGCGTCTGAAAATCCCCATATCTGAAATAGCGGTGAATTGGACGGAGATTGAGGGTAAGTGTACAGTGATGTCTATTAGTGTCGGTCAAACAATATCCAAGGACTTTTTCACAATTTTGTGCTAGCAGCAGCGCGTTGGGTAAGGTTAGGTTAGGTTCTGGAGAAAAGGGGGATACCTCCCCTTGCCTCCACATCCTCCCACCGTCCTTCGTAGGCAACTCTACGAATGCATAGTAGTGAACTTAGGAAGTCAAAAGATTTTGTTTGGCCCGTCACTTGCAGACCTCACTGTAACAAAACTGAACTTAATTTTTGAACAATGTCTATCTTTGTTACGACCAAAAGCATTTAAGGTTCCTCCTTAAGTAGAGTCTGCTTCAGACGAAAACATAGCGCCATAGCAAGGGCGGTTGTAAGGGTGAGGCAGGGGAACCGCCCCCCGAAGGTAGGGCAAAACGCAGGGCAAATGGGCTTCGCTCCGCCAGCCCCGTGAGAGCATGGGTTCAGCTTGCTTTCTGGCCTTTGGCAATAAAATCTGACAATGTTGAGCAAAGTTCGGGAATTGATAGAAAAGGGAAAAGGCGTAATATTCCATATCATTCCTTATATATGGTACTATATTCAAAGAGGTGCGACTTCGCTTGGCTAAGTTTGCATTTCACCAAAAGTTCTTCTTTCTAATGGCCCCTCCTCTCGTGTGTGTGCGATGTGTTTTCATTCCAAGTGTGCGTAGAGACCTAATATCTACTCGTAAGATTCACGGCCGGCCTCACCCTGGCCTTTCAGAATACACAAATAATATTGTACTATTGCACATTGTATGGCAATTTGGTGAGACGCTTACTTCATCATATCAGGAGACTTACAAATAGGATCTAGGGGGAAATGTTGGAGATTGATAGTACCGGTATTCAGTATTGTACAAGGGTGTAAATAACTAAGTACGAGGAAACATACAAAAATAAACTGTCATTGTTGCAATCAACATCACAAAAAATAAACGTGAAAACGTGACTCAATGAAGGGAAACTGAGATGCATGATCACAAGCATAGGGTGCTTTTTGCGTAAGCACTGTGTAAAAATCTTTTGAGAAACTGAAACAAAGAAACTGTTTTCTACAACTCCTGTGTTTATTCCTAGTTCCTTGAAGCATCATGCTTGAAGCAACAACCTTTATTTTTGTTCCATGTTTGTTCGTTTGATCCTTGCATGATTAGGTAAAAACAAACTTTTACAACAGTTCATGATTTTGTCAATTAATTACAAACTATCCAACTTTATTCAATGATTTGCTGGCTCTATGTAGTTCATTCAATAACTTGCGATTGTTTCGATCTTAAAAACAATTTTAGCAGCGAAGTGTTAAAGGTAGGCAACCCGCGTGACAACCAATACTTGGACCCCCCCCCAAAGGACCAGCCTTAAAACCGCCCTTGCGCTGTCGTTTCCAGGACAATTTGCCCCGAAGTTCTCATCTCTATGCCCTTGGTACCAAATAACGCCACAGTCCGAACGCCAATTTCAACAACTGTTCACATGCTTGTACACCTATTATCTAGCTTGTGGGTGATCGTAATAAGGAGCTGTTTACAGTACTTCATGTGGTTTTAATCCTCTTTTTGACAGCAGTAACTTATACTGAGGTATTGCAAAAAATGGATTAATACCCTACTCATTGTTACGTTTCTTTATTTCTACTCTCCGTATACTCACCATGTTTTTCTTTGTTCCAGGCTCCAAAATAGTGCCTGTGTGGAGTTGGCTCCAGATGGGTCGAGATTTAGTTTTAATCTGGCTCAAATATCAGATCGGAGCTTGGAAGCTGAAGCCGCGAAAGACTGTGTAAAGATTTAATTTATTCGTAATGTACGCATGTATATTTTGCACAATCATTGTGGTTCTAGGTTTAAGTAGATATTAAAAATAGCGTTCCAACTGTATTTTTGACTAGAGGATATACGAATTTTCCATGTATTGAGGCATAACTAAGACAAATCAATGAGCGTGACATTTTTGCTTGTGTTTGGTACAGTGGAACCTCTTTTATACGATCGTTGATTATACCACGACCCCCTTTACGACTAGAGAGGATTGAGGATTTAGCAAAACAATATGGAAGCATTCCTCTGTATAATTCATTTCACTCTTTCTTACACGCTGCCTCAGTATTCTGATGGTAAAAAATGACAAACCCGTCATTTTGATTTTCATAAAAAAATATGTTATAGTTCCTAACGGCAAAACTGTTATTTGTTTCCCAGTGGATTTTTGAGGAATTTAAAACGTTGATGGTGCATTTTTTTTACTAATGTATGAATTACAGGCTGATAAAAGAATCTTTTTTTAGATGAATTTATTATTGTGACTCCAGATACACAATCGTAAGTTGATCTCCTAGTTTTATGTACTGACAGTATGTACTTTTTCGATTGATCTGAAGTATCTTTTAATGTGGTGATACTGACGGCAGAACTGTGCACTGTGATAAAGCAAAGATGGATTCCTCTCATGTTTCTTGCTGAAATATTTCTGGGTAAGTGGCGACTGTTCAGAGAACGCAATAAATGTTTGGATTTTTTTTCTTGAGTTGGTACACATGATACTTTGTCGAGAGGACGGCAGGTAGATTTTAAACAATTTGGCACGAATCAAAACAGTTAACTTGAGTCGAAAATTTTGGAGGCGAAACTTGATAAACTCATCATAATGGAGGAGAAATGCGCGACTCACGAACCCATGACGAACTCTTTGATGAGGAAAGAAATTGATATGCTCACAGTTTACAACTCGGAATACACCCCAAAAGTAGGAATAGCGTAAGTACAAAGATATCATGTTCTAGGATGATATCCTTAACGGAGCAGGTATCCCCCCCCGGGTGATATGAAAAACTTTCCTCCCGTAATTTTTTCTCCTTATTTTTTAAATTTTTTTTTGTCTTATCGAATTACATTTACGTCTTCAATTAGGTTCCCATCTGCCAAACGCAATAAGCCAAGCCCGCTCAGTGATGCTTATTTACAATATTTGGTTCCTCGAGAAGACATGGCAGACAGGTTACCTGACGGAGTACCCTACGAAGACGTTGGCTGTGTCCTCCATCGGGTAAGAAAGCTTCGTAGAATCAAAACCGTAACATATTCTTACTTTAATTACCACTAAACGCCGCAGACTTTTTAAGCCCGCCTCCTTTCGAAGGAGGGTTTATAATTTCGCGAGTCCCTTCGTAGTCAATCCAGGCACCATGTGCAAAATTTTGGCCCAACCTCAAAATGAATGCGGTAGTTTTGATTTATGGCACAGACGTTCCTTAGTACCCTAGTAACACCTAAGAAGTTCTCGAGTCTGGGACGGGTGCTTCCCCTTTTTTTTTGGAGGTCCCCCTTTGGTGTTCTATCTGTTGTAGACCACTAAAGTTAGTCTCCTTCGTTCAGTAATTGATCGATTTTTGATCCAAAGGTGTTACAATGGTGGTAAAGCTTTGCCAATTTCATTAAAGTAAGGTATTGGGTATTGTGGTATTCATACAAATTGGGTGGAGCACCGGTTAATTTTCTAGGTAAAATTCCTCTGAATTGCACCATTTTCTCCGGTTGACCTAAAATTGCACCATAGCAAGCGGGAAAATCAGTTTCCTCCCTAAAATAGACAATTTGGATAGCTTTTCGACGGTAGGCCTTAGGTTACGGTTTAAAATAACGGAAAAAATCGACGATGACACGCGCTGCGGGCCGCTGCAGGCGGCGCATGCCCGCCCGCTGGACCGCAAGCTCCCCTATCTTCAGGTCGAAAGAAACTATCGCAGAAGCAAGGAAGGAAGTCAGTGGGCACTTAATTTTACTGTATCACACCCATGGGAACACCGCTTAGCCTACTATCATGATGCCGGCCTCGCCTCGGAAATTTTTCGTCACGCAGGCGGAAATATCGGGAAAATAAGTTCTAAAATTTTCCAAGGCTACGGAATACTTGGAAATGTTTTAAATAAATAAGTGGTGATTCATCCCTCCTCTCATTCCTGAGGTGTAATTTTGTGAATTTATGCGTGCCTTCGAACTTGTGGTAAACTACCATTTCATGTGAGCCTAACACGAAGCATGATACATTTCGGCAGAACAGGTTGGCGTGTAATGGCGTCCTGACGTTGATGCGGTTAGAAAAGCGTATGAACTACCCCCTCAGTCCGAATATCAGAACACTTACTGTTTACCTGGTAGGTCTCACTTTTATGGCCTGAAATAGGTACAACTATCAGACTTACTTTATCTAAATATTGCTTAGGCGATTACGAGTCGGAACGGTCACGTTCCACCCATCATGTTCCCCTGCCCGACAACTGGAGAATCTGCCAAACAACTTATTGCGGTTCTTACCGAGTTCCTACTGAAATAGCTACTTTTGATCTTACCCCGCCCAAAGCAGAGGCCAATAAGGATACGCTTGTGCCAAACGGTATGTAAGTATGGGATAAGGCTGATGTTCACTGACACGGAAATTCTTCAGCGAAGAAGTTCCGAGAAATAGAGTTTTTCGACATCGGAGTTCTGAAACACAAAAGTTTCCCCACAGAAAGTTCCAAGCGACGCAGCAAATTTTGTAAGAAATTATTTATTAAAGGAATGTAGTTGAAGAGAGGTGGAACAACGGAAGGTTTGGGCACTCAAGCGTAGGTTAGATGTAGTGGATATGAGTTGTATTTCTGCCGCAGAACTTCCATTCCGAAAACAGTAAGCAACCCGAAGTGCAGGGACGTCGGGTGGGTTGCCTATCTTGAGCAGCGCAGGCGCTACCTTCCGCTCTTGGGATGCTACAACTTTGTTAGGCGCGCGTATTCGTAATTGTGAGTTTTATTCCCTAGACGAGACTTCAGCTAACACTTCCTCTAGACATCGTCCAAAACTCACGTGAAAACGATAATTTTAACACTTCTAAAATGCTAAACTGCGCTTTTCCGGGTTAATTTAACGTTAAATTAACGTTTTGTGAAGCCAGGAAGCGGTCTTAACTTTTAACGACAATTTCGGATATGCTTTCAATTCCGTGAAAAAAAAACGGGCCTAAAGCAGATCAATACTTCTATGTCCCACTGGCTTTATGAATGAGCTATAATTCATGATAGGAATAAACGTGAAAACCACAAGATATGTAGGTACGCTTCCGCTAGAAACCTTGCCCTACACTGGTGCTCAACGATTCCATCATTTTACTTCCATGTCAATTTAAAGAGCCGTTCACATGTTATGTAACACGATTGGGGGGTGGGGTGGGTTTGTTACGGTTTGTTTACGAAGTGAAGGGTGGCAGTCTTAACCTTTGGTACGTAACGGGAAAAAAATGTGAACGTAACGAAAGACATGAGACAAGAAATATAACGTATGTAATTGAAAATGAAAAGATTATTATGAAATAACAGTTGTTACGTAACGGACTCATTGGAGGGGGAGGGGGTCGACCAAAGGTTACTCACTCCTGGGGGGGGGGTAAGCTTTGGGGGGCTAAAAAGCGTTACGGATATATGGACGACCCCTTACCGTACTGTTTCCGGTCACGTGTCCGTTTTTGGAAAAGAAGCGCGTTCCGTCCTCAAGAAAGGAACGCGATAGGGCTTGGAAAAACTGTGGAATCCTTAACCCCGACTTTGACGCCATCTAGCGGCAGCAACTCGAACTGCTGCTCCTATCTATTGCGTAGGATCGTCAGTTCGGGGGGCTGTTTCTGCTTGGCGCCGAAGCCAGTGTTTGGTTTTCCATCGTTTCCGAACGCGCTACCAGTTCCTCGTGAAAGAGAACCCGTTTCTGGAACGCGGCTGCTTAAAACGTGTTCACCTCACACTCGGCATTTCAAAAAAATAACGTTTTGGGAAAATGCTCTTAATCGGTACAGTTTAATATAGTTTACGCCCAAGAAATAATCAATCATTGATACTGTAAAATTACGAATTGTACCATGCTCACATCAGGTGTAGGTTTACCCATTGGGCAAATTTTCTTTTCGATACAAATGGCCCGAACAATAGTATCCACCTCAATTTTTTTCTGTTTTTCTGTGTCTTCTTTTCTAACAAAGTGTGCGTGTTTGTCTCAGAAAAAGAGCGCGAAACCCGTCGCGTTCGAACAGGCGAGAGCGACTACACGAGCACCATCGGCGCGCTTGGCGACTTCATCATGAGAGAAAAGCTGTACGGCGAGGTGCGCACCAAGGGGATGACCAAGTGGGAGGCAAAGAGGCGCCTCGAGCAGCTCTTAGCGGGAGAGATACCCGTCGACTCACTCTAAAAGCCTGCGCCGCTATGCGGGCGCGTCCAGCCTTGCTCAACCTTAATTTACAGAAGCAGGTACTATTTTTTTGAAAAAATACAAAATGTGCGAGAACGCAGCCATTGTGTCCTTTTAGCTCCCCAAACAAATCTCCAACGCACCTATTACCCCGTTTTTTTTTTTTCCTGACCACCAAGAAAACACGCATCAGTCCACCTATCAACGAACCTATAATTATGCAAAAACCAAAAGTAAATTAATCAAACTTATTATTCGGTCGTTTTCTACTTTAACCTCAAATGTGTTTTGGCTCAAAAACAATGCAGCTCGTCTTTCCACCGAATACCAAGTGTTTGTTTAATTAATCTTGTTTTGAAACATTCAGCTCACCTACCTAACCCTTACCTACTCTTTTCCTTGCCTTGAACTCGACAGTTTTCTTAAAAAGTATTACTTTATTGTTTCGTTTCTCTAAGGTTCGTAGATAGCCTGCGTTGTTTTCAATGGAGTACTTATTGACCAATTTTTATCGAGATAGCATTCAGAAAGGACCAACACACAGACGGAGAGAAATCGAAAGCCGCATCTTCGTGTGATTAGCTAGCTGGTAGTCCGGACATCGAGTTCAAAGTTGCCTGTGACGCCCTAGAATCCGCTCGACGAATTTCGCGGATTCTATGCCGTCACGGGCAACTTTAAACCCACTTTCCGGGTGATTGGCTGGTCGCATGAAGATGCAGCCTTTTATTTTGTTCGTCATATCTGAACTCTCTTTGATGGCTTTCTCGATTGCAAATTGGTCAAGTATTCCTGTAGCGTTCAAAGCTAGAACAAGACTCGTATCGTTTTGCTCTATTGACACAGGCCATGGGGCGAAAATGGTTGTAAAATAATAATAAAAAGTGATACATTAAAGCATTTGGAACATTTATTACACGTACTCAAAAAAGTCCGGAGGCAAGTCATAAATAAGTTAATTATACAAAGAATACACACAGGTTTTACAAAACTATACAAGATGCTTGTAAAGCATGTAATAAATAGGCAGTTGATTCAAGATAGATTTATTCAAGTGAGGGCTGCGAATCTATCGTAACATTTAGGGGAGGCGTAATGGAGGCTTATGTAAATGCAACCTTCGCGCCCTGTGCCACTCGCAACCCAAAGCGGGTTTTATTCCAGACGTTTCTTGTCTGTTCAAAAGTTCCATGAAATGCGAAATTCAATGTCTTGGACACCGTATTTTCCTCGGCATTTGTCCAGAACGTCAGCATTTCACGAAGGGTGTCTACTTGGCGTACTAAGACGGTCGACAGGCATAGCTATTTACAAGAAGTACCCAATAAGAAAGTAGCAAGTAGAGACAGTGGCGTAGGTAGGATTTTCTTAGGTGGGGTGGGGGTGGCTGCCTACCTTTCAACAAATCAAAAAAGTGGTTGCCTATCTAAGCTTCCCAAATACTAATTGGTTGCCGTCCACTCAACATCAAAGAAAAATACACTTATATACGGAGATTACGATACTTTTTATTATTTTGATGCGTTTCATCTATTTACTACCACTACTACTGTAGTTGTGTACTACTTACTGCCTTCGTCGTGGACAATTAAAAGGCTAGTTTCGGGCTAATTATAAAAGGCTAGTTGAAAAGCAAAGCTGGGATTAGTGTATACTTTACCAGGATCCATCTGACTGCAATAACTCGTAAAATTCTCGGCGACGACGATGGCAGCGCCTCACGTATACCGTACGGTACCTTCCACACCCGTACTACATTTGGTTGGGGGGATAAAATCCTAAATGACACCTCTTATGCTCAAATCGTCGAATTCGTTCGAAATATTTTCTTTGGATTTCCAGTGACGTGTTCTGGTTTTTCAAGGATTTTGGGGTTTGGCATATTGCTTGAAATTTTCAAGGATAGTTGCTGGATTTTTTGAGGATGTTCAAGGATTTTCAAGAATTTGTTAGGATTTTTAAGTATTTTTGGGCACTTTTTTCTGTACAGTACTGGATATTTTTGGGTGGGAGGAGGACATATACATATTTACAAAAAGAAAGAAAAAGAAAAAAGGCAAAAAATTCCTTCTGAAAAAAAGGTATACGTAAGGGGAGGGGGATCAATCCCCCTGGTCCCCCCATACCTACGCCACTGATTGATTAGAGATTAGAAATCACAAAGAGGTAATGTTTTTCGCGGTCGGTTCAAAACACAACCAGTGTTCTGCTTACTCTTCAGAAACGAGCAAAACGTATTCTTTAAAAAATATTTTAGCAGCCGTTTCTTTTAGTTTTGTTGTTAGAGGTTCTAGTCGTGTTTTGATAAGACTTTATGAATTAACCTCTGGTAGATATATCTTAACCAGCACTCTGCGCCTTCCGACGGGATTACTACAAAGATAAAGCAAAAAGAGGTCAGTCTTTCATACGATTCGTTCTCTTGATCAGCGGTTTTCACTTAAAGAGGCAAACTGTTACCTTTTTTAAGATTGCGAAAAAATTACGCGCTTCCCAATCATAGGTACCTTTATCAAAAATAACAATAACTCAGTGGTCTTTGAGGCTTAGTATCCCTCTTAGAAAGTTATCTAAGATGATTGAGGAACTTTTAGCTACTGGCCATTACATGCATATTGAGACTGATATACTGGTACAGTGAGTCCTTGTGGTTCCACGTCGTGCAAAGTGTCCCAACTGTATCGTCCTCAAAACAGTCACAAAATGTTTCATCTCATGATCTCGTAATCGGCGTCGAACCACATTTCACTATTGTCTCAGCTCATGCATGCCCACAGCACCAATAAATTGTACTGTTTACAATCGCTCCATCAGTTGAGGATTTCGATGTCAGAGTGAACGTTGTTTTGATGTAGCACTGCAACAGGATCTAGGAGGTAGGTAGTTCAAGAACTCTTGCCTCCTTTATTCCAAGAATTAAAAAACGCCTCGATCGGCAAGATGGGATCGTCGGTCGATAGCGATATCCGAGGGGGAATCGCTGACTTGAGGCGGAGTTGAGGGTTATCGTAATTGTTGTTCGGTGATGAAGTCAAGTCAGCTACTCGAGATGAAGGTGACAGCATCATATCATCGGGAGAGATTTCGACTTGTTCAGAGGGCTCAGATGGAGCAGGCAGAACCTCGTTGTCTTGCTCGAGTGCCGTTCCGGTCGCTTTTGGTGATGGCGTTGCGATCGAATCCGGAGTTGACTGTTCAGGCGGGTCTTCCGATGAAGGCTCGGCATCAATGTTTATCTCTGGAGGAGGCACTGATATCGCTTCTGCTGTTACATCAGGAAGCTCGTATGATTCATTTAAAGGATATTGTGTGTTTGAAATAGACACGTCGGCGTGGTTCTCGGATGTCTCTGCAGGAGTTTTTTGGGATGGTTCAAGAAGAGTTCCTGCGGAAATGGTAGATCGGGATTCGGGTGTGTATTCGGAGATAGGCTGATTCGATGGATGTGTTTCCAAGTCCTCACTCTCAACCTGCTGGGGTTCGTTCTCAAGTTGCTTAGGCCTCTCATCCATCGGAGAGTGTGGCGTTAACTGTGGAGGGGCTACCTCAGCAGCTTCAGTGGGAGCAGGTCGCCGCACTGAGTATACGCCTGTTGTTCTGGTTGGCATTCGTGAGGTTCTTTCGGTAACTGCTGTTTCTGTTGTGCTTGTCAAACGGAATCGGCTGACGTATTTTCCTGTGCTAGGGCGGAAGCGAGTCATGTTGGCTTTGAAGTGGGACGCCTTCGTTTCGGATGTTTCAGTCGGGGAGCTCAGTGTGTCTGGAGGTGAAGTCGTTGTGCTCGTTCTGTAACGAGGATTGAAGCGACTTTTCGTTCGGTTGGATTCGTTGCCTGACATTGCAGGCTCGTCGGTCGCGCTCGGTCGGTGAGGACTTCGAACTCTTGATGGGTAACGAACTCGAGGAGGAATGGCCGAGGGAACAGGTGCTGAAGAGGAAGATTCGGGCTCAGACGGGATGGGTTTGTTGAGTCGTCCTCTGTACTCTTTGAGACTGAAACTCGGCCTCGTGGAGTTAAATCGAATGCGTGGTCGAAGTCGACTTGACAGGCTTGACGCGGTTGATGAAGGTAGAGTGGCCTCGGTGCTTGGCTCAGGCTGGGGAGGGAGCGTCGTCGAGATGTCTTGTTGAAGGTGATGATTGAAGATCTCGGGAGGAGTAGCCGGCGTCGTTGTCACTTCCTCTTGGTGACGGTGACGTAACCCTGCAGGCTTCTTTCTTCTTGGGCGGAACGCCGCTGGGGTTTCTTCTGTGATGGATACTTCTGTTGAGGGCATGTTGGAAACTCTTTCGTTGTTTTCGTGGTTAATTGAAGACGTTTCGGGAATCTGAGGCAGTGTGGGCGATGGCTCTGCTGCCGGAGTGCTCTGTTCCTGGAAATGGCCCTGGAACTGAGTAGGTTCAGCTGACGATGGTTGGTAAGTGCCCACTATCTCGAAAGTTGGATCGCTCTGCGGAAGTAGAACCTCTTGCTGGTATTGGACAGAGTCTGGGAGGAGTGATAGCGGGGAAGTAGCGCTGAAATCGTCGTCTCGACTGACATCGGGGACAGGTGTCGTCGCGTTAGTAGTTGGTCTATTCGGCTTCCTTCTTCGGTGATGAGGACTCTTCCTCTTTTGGGTTGCAGGGGTCTCAGAAAGCTCGGACGGTTGAACTTCGTTGATGTGAGGGAGGGGATTTGAAGAGGTTGCAGAAATTTCGGGGGCTTCCGTAGTAGTTGTGGTAGTTGTTGTAGTTGGAAGCTGGGTCTGAGTTTGCTCCGGGAAGTAAAAGGACGTCGGAGGAAAATCAACATAAGCGTGAGGGGTCGGGAATGTCTGGGGCCCGTAGTTTTGATTCGCGACGGTCGGCCTGGTTTCCTCAAAATACGGCCTTGTGATTCGTAACTTTTCGATTGGCCGTTGTTGAAGGTGCGATTGATCAGTCAATGGAGTATCCTGTTGCTGCAGAATAGGTGGCTGCTGAATTTGCGGTTGAATCTGCTGCGTGAATTGTTGTTGAAATGACTGATGCTGGAACTGATGCTGGAATGGTGGTTGCTGATGAGCTTCGTTTGACAAGAATGGCAAGCGCTGTTCAGGGAAGGGTCTGAAGGGAGCAGGTGAAGATCGCTGAGGCGGGAAGGTGACAGGAGCTAACGAGGGGCGAGGATCTTCGTTATACTGTTGACTACCGATAAGCGGACGGACTAACGGTTGGCGACTGGGATGTATCTCGAAGGACTGGCCAGCAGACGGCAGGTAGCGGTTCTGTTGCTTGTTCCTGTCAACCGGAGGGATGAAGGAATGGGTGAGGCCCGAGAAGGATGATTGTTCGGGGATGAAACGGAAATCGTGTTGAGGCTGGCTCCGGAAGAAGGAAGGCTGTTGGGCTGGGAAAAGTGGGAATTGGCCATGGTGTTGATGAGGAGGAAGAGTGAAGACTGAAGGATTAGAAGGAGACGGAGGCGGCTGCACGAAGAAGATGCTCGGCGCGGACTGTTCGAAAGCTGCGAAACGGCTTTCTTGAGCTGTCATAAAAGAAGGCGGAGATTTCCGGATGCCAGCCTGGCCGAAGGTCGTGATCAAAGATGCTGGTGGAGGAGCAAACACCTCAACCTGGACACAAAATTGTTACGATATGCATAATTGTTGTCTTTAGATTTTTGTAGTCGAAAATAAACTTCTCATACCTTATTTGATCCCCCCAGGAAGCCGTCGAAAGATGGCCTCAAGAGTCTCTTTGGTGTGGCACTCAGGTGCTGTTGTATCCTTCCCATGACAGGATGTTGAAGTGCGCGCTGTCGACCCTCGGTCGCGTCCACTGTGGAATCAGCTGTCGCGGCGGCAGCGGCGGCCGCCGCAACCATCGAAGCTGCAGCAGACGACAAACCAACTGGACGAACCATTGGCAGCCAACCGTCAGCACCGTCCTGTAAAATTTCAGAGAATTTTTGCGGTGAGGAAAGCAGCCGTCTAGGGATAAAAAATACAGGTACTATTTTCCAACAGGCAAATTTTAGGTTACTGAACCCATATGCGATGGACCGAAGAAAAAATTTCGTATTCATAATGGGCTAGTGTAGAAAAATTTGTGTAAGGTGACAGTGAAAATCCCTGATTTCCCCCCCCCCCCAGAATATTTTGATGTCAGTATTTTTTTTTGTCCCCCCAGTCAACCAAACCCACCGATTACGTAGATTACGTATATTTTTGGGGCCGTAATTCGAACCCTTAATGTACCTATCAAGGGCTCTTGCCGTAATAGCCCTTAATCATGTATAGGACGCAGGTAGGAATACTTGTTCCGGCTATGGAGAGGCGTTCAAATCGAGCTGCTCGAAAAAAGGAGTGTTTTTGAAACCGAAACATGATTTAGCTTTCGGTCGAGCTATTGAAGGATGCGAATGGAGCGTTAAATAAATATAGGCTTACATGAAGCCTTTAAAGGGTACCCCACTAAATCATTATGGTGCGAATACTTACACTGTGCGTGAAGGGTGCGGTTGCGGTTTTAAATTCGATACCTAAAACAAACAAAATTTAAAATTATTTCGTTTATGTGTCGTTAGAACAATTAATGACCTCACCGCGGACTAGCGCGCTAAAAGACACGCGTTCTCACACGATTGTAGTTATCTTAAAAATGAGCTTTCTCTCAGTGCGGTGCCTCCAGATGGCACCCGGCAGATGAAGGTCGAACTTTCAGGCATGAGAGTTAATACGTATGGAGTGGCAACAAAACGACGCGAATCCGTACCGCGCAAAATTTCGGACCGCTTCTCTCCCTATT
>Ga0058701_10000568_pt1 | contig 25060 bp, 13 predicted proteins | sample AgamicOrMae_FD_97039 | JGI IMG/M metagenome (GOLD analysis project Ga0058701, IMG submission 97039) | Agave microbial communities from Guanajuato, Mexico - Or.Ma.e | ecosystem: Host-associated > Plants > Phyllosphere > Phylloplane/Leaf | place: Guanajuato, Mexico | collected 2012-06-04 | reverse complement strand
GGTTGTATACGTGCACACACCTTGCATTGTAAATAGGGGGCAAGGCGGCAAAATTCAAAATATGAAAAATATGGACTTTGTCTCCACGTGGACCCGTCTCCACGTGGACCACCCTCCCCTACGTGAGAGCAGATCACAGCTATTTCAGTCGAATAGGTTCGATGTCTTTACGAGTTGAGTCCAGGATCCAAAGCCTTTCCTGTAACAGGAACAATCTTTAACTCGCGGATTTTTAGTTTCGGTGGTAATTGGCTTCAGGATTTTCTTAAAAACCAAGAACATGAATTTCATGCAACTGAAAAGTGGCCCACTTGACCGAGTACTAGATTTTGGAAGATGACGCAAACAGGCAGAAAAGATTTAGTTGTCATATCTTATTTGAATATCGTAAACAATGCAAACATGAGGTTACAGTGACGTCTCTCCCGATTATGCTAAATATACTATAGATATATCCAATCATTGATGGAAACTTTGATTACCTCTCACAGGATTAACCAAGTCAAACACATGATCGTCTTTTTAAACCAGAATAAGTGGCTATTTTTAGGGGAAAAAAAAGAAAAACAAGACATGAGTGGAGAGCTTTGCTTCGTCGACTCTCACACTATCAACATAACTTTTTGAACAGCTGTTAGCATTTTCACTTGATTTCTGGCCGATTGAATTCAAAGGCACAGATATAAAGCTACCAATTTCAGAATATACTAGAGAACGTTTTAACAGAAATTGACTACCAAGGTAATTAAACAAGAAATAATCTCCTTCCGCTCCTTTTTTTTTATTTTTTAAGGATATATTTAAGATATATTTTGTATACAATGGGCAACTGACAAAGCCAGGACATGATGTAATACCACATGTTTTCAGACTTTCTAGTTTTAAGACATACGATTTCCAAATATTATTGCTCTTATTAGACCTCAAACATGATCGAATTTTCCCTTTTCATCGCGAATCGTTAAGTTACTTTGAAAAGAAAAAAATCACGAATGTAGAACACTACCGGTATCTCTTTTCTAGCATCACTTTTTTGAAACCGTGTAAAGCTATTATTGACTTTCTACTTGTGTATGAATCTACTACTTTCGGCAGGATTTAAGGAGTATATGATGTGCTGTCAAGATTGCTTATTTCGTGCGAAGAGGTTATAAAACCTCCTGCTTCCTTACTCGCACGACGCAAAATAATTAACGCGTGCTGGAAATTGTTTGCATCGTGCCTGAATATTCTTTAACTATTTAAGATATGATTGTTACGGAACAGAATAATCTGACGATTCTTGCTTCTGAGTTAATAAAAAAGCCCATTCGAAACCATCGCTGCGTTTTATTGGTTTGTTCCCACTGATCCTTATTCCTCATATGCCTCAGATAAAAAATATTTTTGGAAGCTGTGATTCGAGGTACACAAGGTTAATCCAAAAGAAATAGATACCCCCTCTTTTAAGCGAGAGTACCAGCCTCAAAAAATTCCCCATGCGTTTATTACATTTTTGTTGTCCATTAACAACTCGCAGCTTTTGATCTTCACAGTATAGTTGACAGTAGGCGATATTTAATGATAACAACAATAAGACCTACTACCTTAGCTGACAGGTTGGGGGGCGGCGGCCGGGGAAAGGGAGGGAGGGAGAGGGCCATAGCGAATAACGTTTGCTATAACTCCCCGGAAATCGATCTGGCACTTCTGTTTAAAAAACGCTACACAACCTCAGTCAATTCTAAATACTGTACGAGAATGGTCTGCTCTTTCGCAACTGCATATCCGACGATTTTTAGAGGTAATGATTTTAACCCTCTGTTTTATATTTATTTTAAGTTAAGCTCCTCTCAAAGATCAAGAAAAATAAATAAAAAATACGTGCCTTGAAATCATTTTCCCCCCTGCGAGGTTACCCGTGCCTTTGCCGCGACTCCCGACAGGGCATCGACAAGTCATCTCTACTCTTGCGGGCTATTCAGTTGTACCGGAGGAAGTAGCGCTACAAAGATATACTTCACATCGGTGGGTGAAACTAACGGAGTAGCGGCAGCTGGTGTGACAACCTCGCGGTGCATTTTGTTAGGAGATGGATAACAGGGATGAGGATAGAGAGTGTTAGAGACCGAAAGCCACATCAAGATCGCAAAATTTTACGTATAAGCGTGGAGTTTTGTTTCATCGAACAAACGTGAGCCCACAGTCCATGAATATTGCCTTGTACTTTCTTGCACTATTAACTCAGCACTACAGCAAATCCAAGGCCAATATGAGCCGGTCAAAATCAAATGCTTCGCTCGTAAATACGAAGATTATGGAAACTTATTCGAGTTTGGTATTCATTCGAAAGCTTAACACCGTCGCCTTGCTTTTTTTATTATTTTTTTTATGTATTGGCATGAACATTTTTCATGTGGGCGAGTTCTTTTTTTTTTTTTAGAAAATCAAAACGAATGTAGGATAAAATTGGACAAAAACAGACTGAACTACTTTCGGTCGATCTAACTAGAGCTTATTAGTCATAATCGGACAGCTAAACCGGACTATCCGAGAGAATAATGAGCGAGTCACGAGTGCCCACATAATATTTGAAATGATGACACGATTCGCTCAAGCGGCATACGAGTTGCCTTGTACAGGCGAAAAATGAAGGGATTCCGCCCATAGAAGGCAGCACGCAGGACACCTGTGTCGAGCTAGTTGAATCGTCACAGACGAAAATCGTGTGGGCCTGTGACTCTCTCGGTACACCGGAGAATGTGAGCACTGCACCCCGCCACTATTTACCACACGGCCTCGTTGCTGGACACTCGCGAGGCGCGCGCTCCACGCGGTGGTAACAATCGATAATATTCAATCAATACTCAGTTCTTTGTAACTATGTGAATTCTAATTAAACTGTCTTCCCGTAGATTTGAGTTAACAGTATCTTCAAATTCGGTATCAGCATACGATGTAAATGGATTCGTTACATCATTACTCGAAAGTTTAACAATGCATACGTCCTTATTCCTTTCGGAGAAGGGCTTTATAGTTTCGTGCGAGCCCAGTTGTATGTATCCTGTCGTAGCTCCTCCGAAGATACTGGTCGAAGTAAGAGGTTCAATATGTGAAATCGACGTGAAATCGTCCCCTGATTGCGACTGAGTGGCAGCAAATCTTGGAAGTCGTCGACATTTTGAGTCGTCATATTTTAAAAAATTACTACACCGCTGCATAGTGAATTGAAATACTTCCTCGGGTACGAACCAGCCCTTTTTTTATCAGTGAATGTTTTTCTGCAAACATTTTTAAATGATCGTGGAAATGATGAGGTGGGCGTCTCAACTTCTTTTAGTTCAATGGAGGAATGTTTCAAAAGGAATGCTTCAAAAGGTAACAGCACATTAACAAATAACTTGTTTAGGGTAGTCCCATACCTAGCTGTTTTTACGTATGAGGGTAAGATAGAGGAAGAGCGTAATTTGGTTATTTTTGAGTATTCCCTTATCCATATAGCAACATGGCTTGAGAGCTCTCGTCGAGACCATTTCATTGATATAGTTGTTAGGTTTATCTTTGAAAGTAACCAAATAATGCTCTTCCCTGTTTTGCCCTCTTATCCAGAACATGTCAAAGAGTACCTAAAACAGATTTTTTTTTGTAGGGGACTTTGGTCGTTATAAACAAGCGGTCGCTGTAACTCTTGAAATACCACTTTCTGCTCCTATAATCACAGGCAATTATTCAAGAATTACGACTCAATTAATAGTGCAACGACCTCATCTATGCGCAACCCAAGAGCCCCCGTAAAAGACGAAAACTACCTCCACCGTTTTCGCCTGAAAAGATTACGCAAAAATGGGGCTTTTGCACTCTTTTCCCGCGCGTTGCAGTCTCCGAAGGTCTTCAACCCCGAGAGACCCTCCTCCTCCCCCCGCCCAACTTCGCAGTCCTTTTGACATAACGCCCCTACACCCCCACCCCCGTTTTCGCTCGGGTCTAGGTAGAAGGTCGCTGCAACTTTTCCCCCGATGCCTTTGAGGTTATGTAACACAATCCGGGGATGCGCCACAGGAAATATTCTCGACGTTTTTCAAGTGGAGGTCGATGCAACCGGGATTAGTTTCCTTGAATGCGGTTTCCAAAGCGAGTATTTTGCCGAAATTAACCAGTATTCTATTTCTGTGTAGAAAAAAGTAAAGATAAAAAATGCAAAGAATCGAGGAAAGCAGCAGCACCCACAACAGCCAGTTACCGGTAAGTATTCTTTCGGAAAACGCTGATTTAAAAGGAATTTCAACTTTTACTACATAGAGAGGCACGATAGCGTCTTAGTACCTGACACAAGGAATCACAATTAGAGCTGTTGAAACTGGATTTCTTCGCAATGCCAGCTGTTATTTGCATAAGTTTACAGATTTTACCAGTCGATGCTATATCTGCATTAATATAAAACGCCACTTACATTTTGATGGGATATTAGAACTCTTATTTTAAGAACGTTCTATCATTCATCGAAATCTATCATTTTATCATTGTAAGAAAATAAAATCATGCTTGAAATTTATCTCGGTCTACAATATTTTCGTACGGATAGGAAACTTTTCACACACAAGAATCACTCCTCATTTCGAGAAATCTTTCCGAATTAAAGAAAAAAAATGTATTATAATAAGACGGTTTCTATTAGCATATTCCCGTACTTTCAAATCCGTATTTTTTTACGGAAATTCTCAGTAAAACCTACTCTTACTTGAACCAATAAGGTTCTAGTTAAAAATTGCATCAGATGCAAAGCAGCGTAGGGAAGCCTAGCTTCCCCTTATTCCTAAAGGAACAAAGGCCAAGGCAAAAAGCAGGGTTCTTTTTCAGCAAACCCGATCCACTTTTACGAAATCGCAACAGTATAATTAGTGCCGGTGCGCCGTAAATTTGGCTGCGCGACGGCGGATACTACTTGCTATTCACGATATGCAGAATTCTCGTTCTTTGTCCCAGAGCAAGACAGAAAGGTTTCTTGGGTCGAATTCGCTGGAAATCGGTCGAATAGGTACGCAATGGCCTATTCAAAAGGCCCGCCCGTCTCCTTTTTTGCGTGCTAATGTATTCAGAGCGGAGCGACAAAAGTAGGGCTTTCTCTAACACCAAGAGCGAAGGACCCTCTGACCTCGGAGTCTCAATAGAGACACCAACTGGTTCAACTTTTGTTTCGTCCCTATAAAATCACTGTAGGAGATGCTGTCATGACATTGCGTCACACACAATAGTAGTCGACTCCAAACATACTAATTTTATTCTTATTGGCAATGCCATTGTGTCAGACGACCCTTAGTTGCATAACCTCCTTCACGGTCTTTAGGGTCTTTCACCCCGGCGTGGCGGCCTACCTCTTAAGGCCTTTAAATACTTTTTCAATTGTCCGTGCAACCTCAATTTTAAAGGTTGTAGATTTTCCTCAACCGCAATCCGTTTTCATCACATACCATGAAAATTGACCTGCATAGGCTATATGCAGTATGGGTTAACCAAGTTTAGTTATAGTTTCTTGCGCCTCTCTTTGCTGTCGCTATTCGCTCTGCTTGGAGAAGCACGGTAAGGTGGATCACAGGGGCGGAAATCTAACGTTTGAAACTGATGATTAAAAGTTTTTCTTTCGGGGCCAGGGTAGCATTTTCAATGGATTCCAAATAAAAAGCCAGACAACGTTATACTTTTTTACAAAAGCCTAGGCGATTCAAACAGCATTTTACATTGGTTAACGGAGCTGCACGAGTCTGCAAATATTAACCAAACGTCATCAGTAAGCTATTTGCTGGAGCATGTGCCCCACTCACTAAATCTTTAGTTTCTATCTGATCTACGACGACGGATTTGTTCAATCCCACTCTTTTTAAAAATACTTGAATTTTAGAAACACAAAAACAATATTCCGCCACTTTAACCCACTCCCGCCCAGCGATGCCGTTCGGAAAAAATAAAATAAAAAAAATAAATAAAAAATAAGTAAAAAAATAAAAAATAGAGGATCTTCTTACTAGTTCAGTATTGTCACAATTTAAAAAATATCACCCCTCTGGAAACCTGAAATTTAATAATTCAGGCATTTTACATGGCTTAAAATTGCGTAATGTAATGGGAAAAATCCTTCAAATTTCTCTTAAGCTTAATTTCACTCCGAATACTTTGGGCTGTTATGGGTTAATCGTTGTTTTGTGCTAAGATGTCCAACTGACGGAGAAGAACATTTCTGCGCGGTTTCCGACATAATTCGTGAAAGTCACCTTGAAAAGCACTAAAAGTGGGTCAAATACAAAGAATCGCCGTATCAACTTGACCGTATTCAGGAAGGGTCCCGACCATGGCCGCGTTAGAGCTGGTTGACCGTTGGTCCTCTGGACCAGGGACTAGCTATTACGCACCGCCGCCGTGCGGTGACGTGCCGTGCCGCAAGGTTGGAATAGCGAGACTTAGTCTATGGAACCCGAAAAGGGGAGCTTTCAAAGGGAAAAGCTTTTGTGTCAGTTCTGCATGCGTGTCTCCCCGAATGCAAATAAAAGCTGGCCTTTTCCCTTTTTTCGTCCCTTCGGAGTTGTTTTCGGCCGGCCACTTCAGGTTCACTGCCGCCATCAATAAAGTGTTGCGATCAAGCGTGCACATCGACGGTTGCTTTTATTGATTCTCCAATTTTAATTCCTGCAGCCTTCTCTGTGCAACTCATACAGGAAAATTCAAAATCTCCTCTTCTTCGATTACGTTAGTCAATTATCAACTCGGTACGCAAAGACGATTTCATGATTACCTTTTTATGAAGGTCATACTTGGATACTTTGTTATGCAGTCAGTTTCGCATCTATGATAGTGACTTTCTAGAAAAAAAACCTTAGCTCACGTTAACTCGTCCCTACGAACCTAGCGCACCATTTCGTCCTTCCCCCCAAGAAAATTTAAAAAATCACTCGCATCAAGATGTATTGACAAATATTAACCATAATTAACCAAAAAACAAACAAAGTACCTTGAAAAACTCTGCTTTTAGGGGAAAAATATTGTACATTAATTTAAAAAAAGTTAGTTTCAGAGCTTGGAGCACTTTGATCTAGAGTAGTCTTGAAGGGTGTATTTTAATTTGGTCGTCAGGTATCGAAGCCTCCTTGCAATAATATGCATCGAAAGACAAAGATGAGAAGGACACGCAATATAAGCGGTGGAAATTTAAACCGTGGCAAGTTAAGATATGAACAGAAAAGCTGCCTAGGTAAAGCTGGTCTGAGGGCTTTGTATCATTTTTCAAGACGACGCAGGTCACGGCGTTGCAAAGTCAACGCGACGCAGGTAGGTGCAGTTAGGGTTAGTAGTGGTTAGGGCGATGCACAGTTGAAGAAATGTTTGTTGAGGTTAGGTTAGGTTATGTTAGGGCAATGCAGTTTGGGGCTATTTCAGGCAATGCACGTAGCGGTAACGTTTAAACAGTTAGTGCGTTTCTATCAGTGGTGCAGGCCGGAGAGGGCAGTGCAGGTTTTGCAGGTCAAGGCGGTGCAGGACTCGCTGAACTTGCGAAGGACCCAGCTGCAGTCGGACATAAATAAGGGTGAGGTATGACGCAAGTCCGGCGTGAACACTGCCCCTTCCTGGAACCGCTTTTGTGATGCATCCCACCAGATGAGGGTTGCCGGGGAGGGGGAGGGGGTGGGTTGGGGTAGGCAGGAAAGTCGAGGAGGTGCACTCCAGGCCGGAGCGGCGCCCACAGAAACTCCAAAAATGCATCCGCCATCCGCAACACAGTGGACGAAACTACCAGAATCATTATGCTCGAGGCGATCTCACTTACTGACCTAATGTTGCTAAAGATATTTTTTTCGATGAATACTTCCTATACATATGAACCAGAAGAACCGCGCGAAAATTTTAAGTTCGCATTGATGAGTCTGAAAGCGTTACGGCTCCTCGGAATTTTAGGAGTCGTACGGCAAGATATTGTTTTGGCTAAAGGAATGTTTAAAGGGGCACCAAATACGTGTGCCAAGTAAAAATAGTAAAAATATAGCATTTTTGCTAATATTTTCTGAAAAAAACCTCTTCCGGACACGTGGTTAGAAACAATATTTTCATTGGCAAATGATATCGGTCTGCTTGAATGTGTCTTGGAACCTTAAAATTTTCGTCGTAAGCCTGTGGGCTTCAAACAGAACGGAATTTCATTCAGCAAAGCAAGCTAAAACCTGGCGCATTTTTCCCACACAGCTTCGATCCTCCCATTCCCAGAAGAGTCCACGTAAAAAAGGAGGTGACCAGGACAGGATGACCAAATCCCCCAATTTTACAGGCATCACCCATTTTTTGTGAGCGGGACTGCCCGCTGTTCCGCTAAACTGTAGCCCATCATTGCCGAGATTTAAACCAGATCGCATCGGGACACCCGGGTACCGTACCCGCCCTCGCAACAAAAGCCTTTGGTCAAGCCCTTTGTGCTGTCCTAAGCGATTTATAGGCCAGGCCTCGACGCAACCCCTTGCAAGACGCAATAAAAGGCGACAAACCGCCAGCCAACAAAAAAAGGGTGCATCTTTGGGACAAAGACCTTGCCGAACCTCATCATTACGGTCTTTTGCTCGGCCACACGCGTCTTTAGGCAAGACTACCCACTAAAAAAGATGAAAGAAAACAGCTGACTTTATAGAAACCCTTTAACTCCGACAGCATTCTTCCGACGCGTTCATTCAAAGGTATTAGCTCCCGACCGTGGGCCACCGTTGGGGACCGAAAAACGGCGATAACAACGAACAGCATACTGGGACTTAAAAGAAGTCTTGCAGATGTTTATCGGAATAACTGTAGGTTGATTTCAGTAAGTATAAAGTGAGAATTCAGTCAAATATTAAATGTTTCGTCTATTTTAGTCTTCTGTTTTATTTTACGGATTAAAAGAAAGGCTTAAATCATGCAAAATAGCGTATTAAAAATGTAAAACTCTTTTGTATTTGTTCTTCTTCATATCTTTTTTGGTCTCCTTGATTTCCACGCTACTTTTATCTTCCATAACATTAAGATTTTACGACGCACAAACGCACAGGTTATGTTAACTGAGGTTACACATAAGCCTGACCACGGTTACATAAGGTGAGGCGCATTGTTGCTCGCTTCGCTACCGCTCCGCTCGTCTGGCACCAAAGCCTGATGCCGCCTCGACGGATTAGGAACTCTCGTATCAGTCTGGACACTGTTCCGTAATAATTACAGTAATAACCGTAGACCGTAATAGCAGCGCATGAAACGTAAAAATCGCGTAACATCCGTGTGAGCGTTATTTTAGGTTAACCAAGCTTAAGTTAGGTTAGATCACTCTGCTCGGTGATGAGAGGTGGAATACAAAAGGTGGACAACCTCACGTTTCAAATTTACTGTGCACTGCTTTTGCGGAAGAATTGTGGGATCTTTTAACTAGTATCCGGCGAGATCCCCTAGTGGTCAACTCTCCCTTCAGATAAGCAAACATCCCCCGGCCGGCCGATCCGATGACCGAGGCAGAGTCTGTATTTGGAACGATAAGCACGCAATAGCAGGCGAGCAGCGAGGGCCAAAAGAAAACCCCTCTCGCAGGAGCATCCTTTGGTCATCTCGACCGCCCTCCTGCAGCGCGCTCTGGACAAAGGGCAATCGATAGCTCGCCCGGCTATCTCTACCGGGAAGTCTATGGGATAGGACTCGCCAGCAACCCGTTCATGGTATCAACACATTTATCCATGTCGCCCGATGACCATCAGTTAACAACGGTGCAGTCCGATTCCCCCTTTGTGGATGGCCGGCAAGGGGTCATCGTGCATTGTAGCCCTCTTTCAAGATCATCTTAAGATGAGACTTAACAGATGTTTCGGGACGTGACCTTGAATTGATAGTTTTTGCCATCTGAAAAGAGCGCAAACATTTGCCGAGTCCAACCTCATACCCCTTTGCTTTTAACAACTGGCCTTCCTGCAGGTACAAAGTGATATCGAATAGGCTCATGACCGTAAAGTTAGCCGAGACCTTACATACTACAGCACTACAGTAACATGAACTTTGAACATGGACTGTAGTATACACAAGAACAAAACATTCTCCTTTTAAGGCCCAGCAGCTAGTTAAGTTTGCTAACATCAGAAAAAGAAGGGAAAAAAACAAAAAAAAAACATTGACAATCTCAACGTGTGAAATTCTATCTGCAGCTCTGACTTCAAACCGACCCACTTTGCGTTTTACCGAGGGGCAAAGCACTCTTTAATTTTTCCAATAAAAAGAGGCGTTTTGAACAATTTAGAGGTGCTGTTCTGTAACTTACGAAGAAAGTGTTCTACTGGTAAAAATATTAACAATTTAAAGAAGATTTTTAAAAATGTGGAGCTAATCTTTTTCTAAAGCTTTTAATATTTAGTCGATTTTTCAGAATTTTTAGTGAAGCGTTTTTTTGTTCGGAAGATTTTCAGGGCAGAAAAGCAGCTTGATCTAGTTGATTTTATCAATGCCTTTAGTACAGCAATATTAAAAATACATCCCGACTGATAGGATCGTTGCCAATAATCTTTGTTAGCAAAACCCAACGCCAATTGGGGGGGGGGGGAGAGCTAAGAAAGTGAGTACGCGAGTTCGAAGCGACTCCTGTCCGCTAGGACGACGACCCAGCCGTTCGCACTCGCTCTCCATTAGGAAAAGATAACCCTCGACGCGTTATTCGCGCAGAGATTCGATAAGCCGTAGTTTACCTGGGCCCATTGCTCGGCCCATTGACACGTTTTATGCAGCATCTAAAGTCGCTGGACCTTAAAAAGTGTTACTTAGGACTTCGTTGTGGCAACAGTGATGTTTTCCGGGCGAGCAAGTCCCTTGTTGGCCCCGCGGGTCGCCTTAGCATCTTCGTGTTTGTTTACAGGCAAAGAGACACTTTGAAAGGATTACAATAGAGGTGAGCAACACACGTCTGCTTTGATGGGTGTCAGCGACTGAAGCCGCACCGCCTGCGCCTGCGCCAAAGCTCGGACGCTTTTCACCCCAAACTGTTGAGCTAACAAAGTGAAACTCAGTATTTGGTTAAGGTGCCATTTTCCTCCTCTCGTGTTCCACCTTTTGTTGCCAAGCCGACCGGAGCGACAGCAGAGCAAGGCACAAGGCCCTTGATCGAACCAAACCTTAGTTATGTAACCTACGCGGATGTATGTTGTTTGGTACACTTTCGTGCTATGTTCTGCAAGACGTCTCTGAATAAAGTCACATCCAAGAACATTTCCTAGTTGTTTTTCTTCTTCTTTGAAGAAAGCGGAAAAATACTTTTGAGTGATTTTTTCTTCTTCTTCTTACCTTCAGATGTATTAAAAATAAGAAGAAAAGAAAACTGTATTTTTTGAACATGTACAGTACTATCAGTCCAAAAGGTGTTGGCCAGTTTCGGTCGTGTAACAAGGCGGTGGCCAATGTACTTTTCCGTAAGGCGGAGCCTTCTAGCGCTACCGGAACCGGACAATACTTTATGGACTGATAGTACGTTCTTGAAGGGTTTATACGAGACCGCTTCTGTTTAGTTCAACGATTTGAGATTCAAAAAAGGGTTGACGTTCTTCGCAATATTACCTATTTTTATCCGAAAGGGCTTTTTTAAGCCCTGATCTGTTTTCTACTTAACGACAAAAATGTCTGATGCTGACCTAAACTAGGCCTAAAGGAGAAATTTGTTGAGTTGTTGTTGAATTGTTGAGTTCAAAGAGAGCTTCAAAAATTGAGTCAAATATTCTCTTAAATTTCTCAAAAAACTTTGCAAGTATTCGCTGGACAAACATCGGTTACCCTTTACCATGTAAATCGAATATGAAGTATAAACCAAAGTCGTGTTTAAAGATATCCCAAAGAGCAAGAAACCAAAGCAGAAGCCCGCTTTCGTCAAATAAGTACACAAGCGATCAAATCTCATTCCCCCGCCAAAGACGTCCTACAACCTCGACGTTCGCTCGACGCCCACTGTGCAAACCAAGAAGGACTGTATGTGGTTCGAGCATCATTTTTCTTTGGTCCGCCGATTGTCCAGGGCGAGCCGAAGGGCCTGCAGAGCGCGTCATGTCGGCGCGGCGTCCCGTCGGCGTCGCCGAAGCGTCGAAGGCGGAGTTAATTGAAAGATGCGTCCGGTAGGGGGCGGCGCTGACCACATGGTGCCCGGCGCGGCGCGAGCGACGGGCTAGCGACGACAAGATGGCGGATGGGTGCCGCGGGCTCCGCGACGCTTGCCGCGAGACGTGTTTGCCATTACGAAGGGGTGCAGAGGTCGAATGCGCTTCCTAATACCACGAGAAATCACAAATGTTTGCTGAGAACGCATAGCTGAGACAGTTTGCTGAGAGAGCAAATTATCGCTTACAATAATCCAACAGTTCTCTCGGTTTTTAGAGGATTCCGCTCCTTCGCCTTGTTTTTAAGAGCCTTCTCATTCGACCTCAATACAGAGGACTTTCTCTCAATCGAAACATGATACCTCATGATTTACACGAGCTCTTAACTAAGAGACTCACCGTATTACTAAAACCTCGATTAAAACAAAACAGAGGATCCATAATAAAATGAGAATATTTGTTTGTAGTTACTGACGATATTATAGAAGATAGAACTTGGGACAAGACCCCCATAGGTTTTAGAACTATCTAGACCATAGATAAGATGGTGGAGGAACGCATTTGAGGAGGAATTTTGATATAAAAACCGCGCCAGCACCTATCCGAAACGGTTCGTATCAGTTTCCTGCGTATTTGTTTTCGAGATCGTATCTAGTGACAGCGAAAACCAGCAAAAGGGTTTTGGGCACTGTCAACATAGCAGCTGGCGGAAACGATAAGGGCTATCTTAACCCGTGCCTCTCATTTCCGATTCTCATCGGGAAAGCTCATTAAGGACGGTGCGGCCACGCCGACCAGGTAAATTAATTGCAAGAAACGCACCAGGTTGGGCTACCGGTGCGGTGGTTCCATGCAGCGTTTTTCACAGTTGCTAAAGTAGAATCTTACACCTCTCGAGTTCCACCTTTCATCGCTATGCCGAGCGGAGTGCTAGTGGAGCAAGGCACTTTCTAAAACTTAGAAACTAAGCCGCCATACGCTTGATTTTCCTCAATTCTCCGTACAAAAGAATTTTAGCTAACTGAAACTTCAACCACGTGCTTCTTCCCCTTCCGAAATGACCGATAATAATTTGGGAATGTAGTCTATTTTTTTGAAATGTAAAATAATTTCACACATTTACTAGCTTTCGAGCCCTATCACATTAGGACTTCAAATAGGGCAATGTTGAGGCCCTTCTGGAAACGAGCTGTTGATTAGAAACAGCCCCCATAATACCACGTGCCCCGGGACGCGTGGATCGGCGGTAGGTTTCTTCAAAACTACACAAAAGTTCCAAAAAAAAGAAAAGAAAAAGACAAAAAAAAAGCATCTTGAGTGCGGTGTTTCTTTGGTGGCCCCGATTTCAAGGGGCATACGTGTTGACCAGATGTGCGAGAAATGCTAGGATTCCGAGGAACACTCGAGACCAACTTAGGGGTCGATCACACAATTTAACCCTCATATATCCCCCACCCCCTCAATCCTTAGCCCTGGCCATCAATCGGATTCAACCTTTTCCGAAAACCGGTGAGCACAATGAATAGCAGGTAAACATTTGGACAAAAGATGAAAATTAATCAACGTCACGTATAAAATGATTACAGACCGAGCAATTTGCCAATATCTAAGTTCTGCTTCATCTCAAAGGTGTTCAGTCTCCTTTCAGCCTGAAAGTAGGAGATGCAGGAACACGGAAGTGCTCCGGAGTTAACGAATTTAATTTTCAAATCGTCTTACCAGAGCTTCATGGAAATCTGTTTCCCTTTCCAGTGCTTCTCTCTTCACTCTTCCCTGTTCTATCTTCAGCCTTCACCGTTCCTTCTCTTGCATCCTTTATTTCCACTCTTCCCTCTTCAGTCTTCCCTCTTCAGTTCCTCTTCCTTCAGTCTTCCCTCTTCAGTTCCTCTTCCTTCCGTCTTCCCTCTTCAGTTCCTCTTCCTTCAGTCTTCCCTCTTCAGCTCCTCTTCCTTCAGTCTTCCCTCTTCAGTTCCTCTTCCTTCAGTCTTCCCTCTTCAGTTCCTCTTCCTTCAGTCTTCCCTCTTCAGCTCCTCTTCCTTCAGTCTTCCCTCTTCAGCTCCTCTTCCTTCAGTCTTCCCTCTTCAGTCGTCACTCTTCTCTCTTCTCTCATCACTGTCCTCTCTTATCTTATCACTCTTCTCTTCAGCCATTTGGTTCGAGGATTTCAGTGCTGAGCAAAAGTTTTGATTAATTTGAAACCATTTTTAAAAATTTGCACTGGAGGCATGAAGGCACCTTTGTTTGTGAGGGGGCGTCTATCCCGGGCCAGCTGGCTGGCGCCCTTTTTTCTTCTTCTTTTTTTAATGGGCAAGGGACTAGACTAACCGGGGTCAGCGGCCCCTAGGTCTCCGCAAATCCTCCCGATGGATCGAATAGCCGTCGTCGGCGAAAACGCAAACAGGAAACAGAAAAAAAAAGATTGTCTGAGGTCACCGAAAACCTTCCTTTTTTTCGACCATCCATCTCCTTAGAAGTATTTTCGACGAAATCCATTGTTCATTTGGACGCTATGGTTCATTTTGTCGCTTTATAAAAATTTTAGTTGTGTCATAACGAATATCTCTTTAGTCCCTCTGAATTCCCAATCTTCCTTTGCAAACGCTTATATGCAATATCTTGACATGCCCACGGTATGGCATTTATCAGTTTACACTGACCTTCCACAAGTTTTCCTATAAAAGAACACGGTGAATCTCTTTTTCCTTGAAGAGCAATTTTTAAGCCGCATTTTTGAGCTATTAACTGGATTACAATATTCCACATTTCCCTCCTTTGAATATTTTAACAGGATATTAGCATCGACAAATGTCTGAATTTTAGGAGCGTCTTTTAAACCAAAATTCATTTCATTTTCACTATTTAATTTTTCGTAAAAAGATTAGCTCGTGAGTCGACTCAATTTCATTCCGCAAATTGGAAAAAAAAGAAGGGTGTTCCCCCCTCATTAAAAAAAATGTCCTTTTTTACGATGAAAGTGCCCTGGCATTTTTCACAACGATTGAGAATGCACCGATCCCACATCCAACTGATTGTGAGCTTCAAGAAATGTCGTGTGTCCCCTTAAATCAAAAGTTTACTTATTCGACCTATTTCCAGAGGAAAAAACTAGCTGTCGGTTTATTTAATCAAAAAGGCTCTGTAAAATGTACGAGTTAGCTTCAAGAGATTGGCAGGTTGGCGGTATCAGCGTGCGCACCTCAAACATATACAAATTCCCATACATTCCCATCGCCAAAATCAATTCCCTCGATACCCCGTTTACACATTAAGCCCGCATTTCCATCAAAATCCGGCGCAGCTGCCGGTGAGTCAAACAAGTTACATCATAACGAATCGGTCGAAAGCAACCCTTTTTGGTTCCCACGGTGCATTTTTGCATTTCACGATCTGCGAAGGGCTGTGACCCTCGCTGAAAAGATTGCACTTTTGGGGGCAGGTAGCCCCTTGCGAGGCAGGCGAGGCGGGCGAGGCGAACTCGCCGAGGTCGACGAACCCGCCACGTAAGAAGTGACCTGAGGGAGGAGAGACAGAGCCGCAGAATCCTCGTCAGGTAGTTTGAGCAGCATGCTCTGGTGCACGTGCAGGGCGCAGGGGGCAGGGGGCTGTGCGGTGTAGTGCGTTCCACACAGCTTTGTCGCGCAAGAGCTGACCATCAGTCTCGTCGAGGTCAAACCACGGATCTTGCAAGGTTATGTCCTCATCTGGAAGATGGAATTATAAACCTCTCGTATGCCTGTGGTTATACTGTACATTTCAAAGTTTTAATCGTCGACATTTAAATTTTTAGCCATTTGACACTGAACCGAGCGGAGCGAGGCATAGAACAGGTCACTTGAGCTTACGGTCTTCAGGCCTGATGCCGCTTACTTCTCGGCGGAACCAGCTTGCTGGTTGTTGGCCGGCAGTTGCTGAGAAGTGGTCGGAATCTGACACGATTTGTAAGGTACATTTGCGTTTTAAAAGTTGGTATATCTTGAGGACCGTGAAAAGGCACGCTGTACAAACGTAGACAGATAAATCCGGTCTTATTAAAACTGCCTACCCTCGTTTTTTTTTGCGGTTGCCTACCTCCACTCGGAATTAGGCCGCGGGGTTGGTTGCATGTGAGTAGAACGTAACTCATTGGCTTGATTCCTCAAAGTGAAAAAACGGAATTTTTTCCGAGATGTCAAGTTAAGGTTAACCGTCAAACAGTTACATATTGACTGTGTTAATACTGTAAAAGTTACTCTTACAACTTATATGAGCAAAGTCAGCTTGGCTTATCGTTGCAAGAGCGACATTTTACACTGGCTTCCGGCCGCACTAGTACCGGTAATAAAGGTGATGTACAAAAAGGATAAATGACACCATCTTGGCCTAGACCCTTTGGTCAGCGACCGTAACTCCCCGCTTCCCCCCGGCCGCTTCTCTGCAAATTCCTGCGTCATTGTGAGGTAGTCAAAGGTTTTGGTGCGGCGCGGCGCGGCGGCGCGGTGTGGCGCGCAAATCGGGGGACCGTGGCCGGCCGGCTAGAGTCCTCTGGGCTTCTCCGCGCCGCGCCGGACCGTCGAAGGACCCGGCCGCGCTTTCAACGGGTTGCTCGTTGTCTTCCTTGAAAGTGCAGGCCATTTCTTCGAAAAGCCGTCTTGGCCGGACCATGGTCATCGCCGTCGGGATACGGTGATAAATTTTGAGCAGAGATGACAGGTAGACGGCAGCAACCGCTTTCAAGTATTGTTTCGGTTGTCGTCTCTTAAATGGGGTCGCCCGATTTGCATGCTTTCGGTTCGGGGTGGTTGGCCGGACCCTCTCTTCCACCTACTCATCAACGTCTCCAACCAACCGATGGCCTTTTGCTGTTGGGTCTTTCTTGGCCGGAACGATTGCCGCGCACATTACTATCCAATGTACACTTGGGAACGAACAATATATTCTGTGACCGGAGACGTTCTAGGTAGCCCCTACCTTTCTCGAGTTTAGGTTAGGTAAGGATTGGTTAGGTGAAGTTTAGTTTAGGTGAAAATACTTTAGGTTTGGTTAGGTAAGAGTAGATCACCTTGGCTCATGTTAGGTTTCATGAAGGTTGTATGCGGTGACGACGACCGGTAAGAAAAAACTAGGTTGTCAATCGGCTAAATTACTCTGGTACGCCCGACAACGGAAGTCTACGCTAGAGGGCTTCGCACGAATAGGTTTATAGGTTAGGTTATATCAAAGTCGATTAGGTTACTAGAAATGGGGTGGGAATAGGGTATGCGTTTGTTAAGGTTTGGTAACGTTCTGTAAGGTCACATTTTTTGGCCGCGAATCCGTAATCGGGAACGTATGGTCTTGCCGCGAACAGCCAAACCTTCGAGAAGTTCTGCGAAGGGCGAAATGAGAAAGGTTCCATATGCTCGGAAGGCGTTAAAGAGCGCAGGCATTGCCGACTCGCCGTCCAGTCGGCTGAAGGCGGGCTCCTTTTTTTAGGCGGATAGTGGACGGAGGGGAGGACTGGGTCATTATGCACCGCGGCAAGACCACCGGCACACATCGCAATGGCGGAGCGGAGATGGACAAGGAGCCACGCCTCCTCCCTCTCTCTCTTTCTGGCGCGAAAAACGACCAACACTTTTAAAGGACCAAAGACGACGCACGCTTCGTCACACCTGTTCACGTCGTCTGCCCCCCTTATCAGGGAAATCTGGAGACAGAAATTAACACATTAATGAGTCTGTTCGACTCATAAACAACGGGTTTTTACATGCTGTTTGTTTTCGGGAGTGGGTCTTCGCGTCTTCTCGGTCACACGCAACGTTCACAGAATGAACTCTTCAGGAAGACATCTCCTACAGTTTTCTATTTTCATGCTGAGGGACTGTTCTCGACTCTAAGTAAATACTCATTCATACGACGAAAATCACTTCATTTTTTGTCCTTAGTAAAAATTTCACCCTAGTTTTTCTTCGACCAACAATTTATAGTTTTCAAAAAACCGAAGGATACGAGTTGATATTACTATTTTTACGGTATCGGCTGCAATCTAACAGGACGGGTCTAAATATTTCACGCAGAAATACATGCGCATTAAACTTTCGATCGATCCTAACCCATCTAAAAATAAAATTAAAAAAAAGTGAATTTTCTATAACCTCTTGTGTACTATTTTACGTCGTGAAACGAGGCCTAAGGTAGGTACACAGTCTAGCCTTAAGACATGGCATGAGGTTTGGTGACTAGGTTATGTTATGCCTCGCTCCACATAAGTTTGGAAAAAAATATTGAAAACAAATGGAAGAGAGCAACCTTTACAATGTTAAAATAGTGCAAAATATTCATATGAAAAAATAGGGAAACCTTTTAGGGTCCTTTTACTTTTTATCTCTGAGTTTAAGGTAACAGAATCAAAAATTTGAGCGGTCGTACACGGTTTGCTTGCTACACTGTGCTCAAAAATACGAGTAAAATTATCCTCAGGAAACGTTGCTTTTGTTGAAAGAAAAAGAAAAGGAGGAGTTATCGGAAGATCTTTTTTGAATAGGCGCATAAAAAGGACTTGTGTCATTAAGGCACGAGGTGTTCAGATGTGCTTCTCCTTTCAATAAAAACATTAAAAAGCATTTTCAAAGGTTGCTCTTTGGCGTAGCAAGCAGGGTAAACGCTAACCAATCTAAAACACATCATCTTTCAAAGAACAATTTTTTTTCCGTTGTAAATTTTGGACGTATGAGTTTATCACTTTGTTACGGTTTTGTATTGGCAATTTATTTTTGGTACCGTATGTGTAGAAAAATTTATACAGGAAAACTCGATCCTATACTTAATTTTCATGACGAGTGAAGCGATTTGAGTTAAGCTCTTTATTTTTCTACATTCATGGCATCTTTGTCCGAGTGACTCGCTCGGTCTACTGTAGTAGGCATCTCTTTTGCCGAGTTTATCCCCTTTTCTGTAAGTATTTCCGTTTATGAAACGGAAAGTTTTCTGACTGCCGGTCTACCGTTGGAAGGATATCGGTCAAAAGAATTAATGATCGAAGGGACTATGCAAATTTTCAGACTTCTTTGGGGCAACTCATTCTCCCCTTCCTCGTCGCACCCCAACCCCATGTTCCACGTTTCCCTATTTTTGAAATCCTTGCCTCCGAACCCTACTCAATGAATGAGCACAGCCTCCGAATAAAATGATCGAATAGTTCGGATAGGAGGAAGTTTTAGTTTTCACTTCAACGATTTCGCTGGATCGCGACGCAAACTGATTCAAAAGGATTTCTTCGAAGGAGATGAGGGCAAACACGTTTGTATTCAAGCTTTGTCCAACGGCGGTAATACTGACCATTTGTTTAACGTCATCCGCGCCACCGCCAGATTTTATGTTTACGTTAAGCTAGGTCAAGCAAATCAGGTTTTATTCGGGTCGGTCAGGCTGGCCTTTGATGTAAGGTATGGGTAAGGTGAGGTTTGAAGGTATACGGGCAAGGTTTAATTAAGGTCGCTAGGTACAATAAGACAGGGACGGGTACCGCTAGGTTAGGTTGAAAGTCGGATTAGGTCAAGAAAAGACTTGGCGAGGTGGGATGAAGTTGGAAGTAGTCGTGTATCAGTTCATAACTGTGCATGAAAAGAGGTGCTTTTAGAAGACTCCTAAAGAAGTCACAAGTGGAGACATATTCCGCCTATTTGTGAAAGAACTTTAAAAGGAAAATCTTCAAAACCGAAGTTAGTGGAACTGTCTAAAACGACAAGCCCCGCTCCCTGCGGCGGCTGTAAGAGTCGCAGAGAAGGAAGCGGCATCAGGCTTGGCAACGATCGGTTGGATCGCAAAAACGGTGCATGGATTGAACAACGCTCAGATGCCATGTGCCTCGCTCCGCTGTCAGAAGGAATACCATAGGCAGACATAATAACTTTCAAACTTCACAGTGTATAATAATTCATCACTATGGAACTTAACAATATATCTTATAATTACATATTTACCCAGACCCAACTTTCTATTCCATCAGTCCATTCTATCCCACAACTATAATCAACTCAAGTAGCGTAAAATCGTGCGGAGCTGACGTCAGGGACGTGACATGTGACAGACACAAAAATTCTCCCATTAAACGCGCCGCCAGCGGAACGCCAGCGAAACGCGCGACTTTCAAACACCTGCTTTCATTCCATGTACAGGACAGGAACCGGAAATGGCAAACTTATTGCAACAAGTGCACAATGACGGCTTTCTAATAGAGACGACCCGCAGATAAGGGTTATTGCAAAAGGGGTGATGTGTCTGCTCACCCTTGAAAACGCAAACAGAAAAAAATGATCTGGCAGAAAAAGAGGGACCAGAATAATGTAACAACCCTTTTTGCGCTAAACCGCGATCCGCTCCCCTCTATCTGTAATCCCCGATGCTCTTAATGAAGATGCTACCCCTTTTATTAAGGATGGAAAAAAAACGGAAGGGAAAAAAGGGTTCCCCTCACCTGTCTGGGGCCACGCGAGCAGGTATACAACCCTTTTTTAGGGCTCCTTATTAATTACGTGTTTATTGGTGAATGATCGGCTGCGCGTGCCGTAACCCCTTCCGATCGGGAAACGTAATCGATTGTGCGGAATCCCTTTTTTTTGGCAACATTTTTTTTTCAGGTACTGTCTGTCTCCCTTCTTGAGGGTAACTTCTTATGGATCCTCCCCCCCCCCCAAGTTGTATAAAGCATGTTTGTCATTTTTTATGCATTGTCACTTTTGGCTCAAGGGTTCTTTATTTTCTATTCAGGTTTTATTTGGAGTAAATTACAGTACAGTGCATTTACCTGCTGAATGAGGAGGTAATGACAGAGAAATTATTGCGGGTTCTGGCTCATAAAATCCTTGTGCTGTCAAAGATCACAAAGCCACAGATTACTAATTTAACTTTTTTTGAATACATAACACTCTTTTGATAAAATCATTCCTAACAGCCTGATGTCAAAATGAATTTTTGGAACGATTTATTTTTAAATCCCATACCGCTGAATGGCTAGAAACATATTCCTTAAATCTAGACCAGGACTATGAAAAAAAAATTAAGAGGATCATTCTCCTTAAAACCAACACAACAAAAACAACAGTTTTCTGTTTTCCAGATCCAAATCCACCATAAACTGCGAGGAACAGGTCGATATGTCCGAAGTAGACAACATCCCAACACGCGTATAAGCGCCCAGTCCATTCCCTTCGGCAAAAACGAACCAAAGCGCTTTCTCCCTTCTCGCACCTTTCTTAAGCAAACTTAACAACTGCGAAAAGAAGAGAGACCTAAACCACTCCGCATTCCAACGCGAACCGTTCGTTCCCTCGAGAGATTTCTACGCAAGGAAGCCCTGTGGGTGCATTTTGACTCCGCATGCAGCTGTCATTACGTTTATTGACAGAATCGCATCAATTATTCATAGGTAGCGGCGCTATCTTCTATCTGGTCTAGGCGTAGGTGGGTTGGCCACCCTGTCGTCAGCTGCCGCGTAGATTGGTGCGGCTCCCCATCGCTAGGAGCCCTGCTATCGCTCATCGCTGGCCGCATCAAGTGTTCGCACCGGAGAAGATGCCCAAGATAGTCAAGGTCCGCTCAAAACACCTCAAATTCATTCAATCAATCAACAAAAATTCATGAGCTGCTTACGACATCATTTAAAAAACCTGTTTTGGTTATGAAAGGGCCAAGTTGTGAGTGTTAATTACAGCCCGGGGAAATTAAGTAACGGACGAGGTAATTCGCTTTTTATAAAGACTAGTTTTTTCCCTCTGATGAAGAGGGTTACGGAGTGAAAATGAGACCTCCCAAAAAGCGAAATAAATATTTTTAAAACTTTTTTTTCTTAAGCAAACAGTATGGGCGAAATCGACTTGCGACTATTTATTATACTCTAAATATTTAATATTGAGTTCTCTACCGAATTCTAAGTGCTCTTGTCGTCCAGCAGCAGTAGCACAGCGAGACACAGGGCATCTAACCATAACGTGCGTGGTCGTAAGTCGTTAATCGTTATAATAAAATGAAACCTAGAACTAGGGTAGAACACGCAGGAGGTAGAAAAAGCGACCTTTAAAACTGTGTGTATTTGCCATTCGATTGACCTCTGTCCTTAGGTTGGATAGGTTATAGGCATACATTTTGAGAAACATTTACGCGAATCATGACATTCTCTTGTTTAGTTATTTTCAGAACGCAGCGAAGGCGCCAAGAAAAGCGTCAATCCCTAGACACATTACCGGTAATGATCATCCATGAATGATCCGTTCATAAATCCCGACCCTTAAAGTGTCCAGGGTCTTTCGTTTTTGTCAAGAGGGATTTTGTCCGTCAAGCGCGGTCACGAGTTAAAAGCCAAACTTACGTGGGACAAAAGGTCCTCCATAGGACTCTGCGGGCTTAAAACCCGTAGGGTATAATCTAGCTGAATTGTCTAATCGTCATACGGTGGCCTTTTGAATAGGCAAAACGTCGCCAGTCGATCCTTCTTTTTTGCCCGTTTTCGGAAACGAGGCAGCGAAGCCAAGATGGCCGCTCGCTGTCCTCATCCGTTACGCCAAACAATAATGGGCTCTAGTTTCCCTGTTACGCAAATAACAGAGCCTCGTTTCCGGGTCGAGTCGCGTCGGGTCGGGTGGGTCCGGACGGGTCGGAGTCGGCTGTGGCGACGCAAGGTCCGCATGGGTCCCGCAGGCTTGCCGGCCAACCTCACAATAAGGCCTGACCTGCCTGCCTGTCTGCGCCACCCTTGTCTGTCAGTAGCCGAAACCAACTGCTGCCGAATGTCTTTCGGATCCAAGTCACTTCCGAGTGCCTAGAGGACGTCACCTGAGGTTTCTTCTCACGGGTTCTTGTTAAAACAAAGGCGGCGGGGTCGGGTTGCGGTGTTCCACTCTCACAGCCGATTTGCTCCTTTTGCGGAATCGGTGTCCGTGAGTAATGTCGCTTGGCCGAAAAATACGAATTTTTGTGCTCACATAAAAGAAGGCCGTTCTGCAAAATTACGAAGTGCAGAAAAATGCAGTTCATTAAAATTAAGAATAACCCCTGATAGAATTGTCATATCCGGCAACACTGGTTTAAGTGGACGATTTTACCGCACAAAGGCCCTGGTGCCCCGCGAGGTTGCAGCTCGTGGTCACCTCTGTGGTCACGCGTGCGCTCTCCCGAAGGCGAGACTTGGCCAACGATTTAATGGCCGCCTTCGTAGGGTCACGCGGGCGTTACGACCTCAGACCGCGGTCACCACGGTGATCACGCGCGATACGGGGTCACACCTCAAGTCACGCGCGTTGCAGAGTGAGCGATATGTGATGCGACGAGATAGTAGATCGCGTGGCACGTGACCTGAGCTAACAGCAGTGGCCAATGCAGTGGCGACGCGTGAACCAACCTTGCACCCCGTCCCCATCGCGGCCGCCTAGCAGGCTTGCAAAACCATCTCACAAAATTTTCAGCCTATATATCTTGCTCTGTCTCACTGCTATATTTTTTTAGCATTTCCTGAATGTCAGTCAGTTAAAAGGTACGTTTTTGCGGTGAAAGGTAAAGTCAAAGTGTTCCTTTTTTAAAAATAAGAATGACGAAAAATATCGATTTGAGGCTAACAAGTTTGGATTGCTTTGTTTGACCATCCCCGGTTACTCATTACTGTTTCCGATGGGATCAATACGGAAATGACCCCCAGGATATTGTTGAGAAGACTTCACAGTACGGTACTCGGTGTGCGCCAATCAAAGTCAAAATCTTTTCGAAAATGCCTTTATCATAATAATTTATTAATTCCTTTCATCGGAGACCTCGTCACAACTAGACTTGGTCCTTCAAAGTGTAAATTACATGGGCGGGATTAACATTGCTATTCATTAAGGCGGAGAAAGGTGACCGGGAGTTCCTTTGAAACGTTTTCAAAGGACTTTCGGGGCCTCGAATTGGGATCGTTTTTCTTTTTTCTGTTTCTTTTTTAAGTTTCAGGTGAAGCTGATCAAAGGACAGAGCTAAAACAGAGAAAATCTGAATAAGGTATTCTAAGAAAAACTTTAATTATGATGTTAATACAGACACTGCGCTCGTTTAAGCTTAAAAAAACCGGCAAGTAGGAAATGTTGCTCGAGTGCTTTTCAGTCTCTGAAAGGCGCGCCTCAACTTTCAAACAAAACTGTTTACTTTTGGTGAAATACTGAAGGGAATAAGTACGCTTTCTGACTCTGACACGGGGTACACTATTTTCTCGACGGTAATTGACGTTGGCTAGGTTAAGTTAGGCTAGGATGTCAAATTGATTAAGTTACATTCGATGAGAGGTTAAGTGAAGTGAGGCTACTTCGTGTTAAGTTCAGTTTGGCTTAAATTATCGGCAAGCTTGGTTTGTTCAACTTAAGGGAGATAACTTCCAAGTACGTGAGCATTTCAAAGTGCACGTTAGCTAAATGAAAAATCAGCTTTAAGTAGAAAGCTTACAGCCATTTCAATCTAAACCCGACATTTCAGTTGAAGACCCTAATTAAGGGCAATCGGAAGAATCACACGTAAAAAAAAACCTTTTGAAAACGAGTACTTTAGTATGCTTCTATTTGTTTGACATGCAAAGTTAATAAAGGGTAAGAAATATGTGTCGTATGTTGATTGTATTTTGAGACAATGCAACCAGTATTCTTATCAATAGAAAGCTGGCAAGCCCTTCATATACCTACTTTAACAAAAGGCTAGCCAATACGTGTTTGTCTGTCAGATCCTCATACTCGAAAGATGAACAGGACTGAGTAAATCCTGTATTTCTGTTATCGGTGATATTTTTTAACAAGCAAATATCTAGGCTCACCATTTTAAGATACCATAGATTCACAAAAACATTAAGTCACCCAACAACTAAAACTATCAAAATTTTGTGAAGAACGGAGAGTGGTGGGATGATAAAAATCCGTCTCGGGGGTCTAAATATCCATAAGCCCCTTAGATGGACACTGAAACGGATATATAGTTGCCATGATGAGACAGTATTTTACTTC
>Ga0058701_10000567_pt1 | contig 25071 bp, 17 predicted proteins | sample AgamicOrMae_FD_97039 | JGI IMG/M metagenome (GOLD analysis project Ga0058701, IMG submission 97039) | Agave microbial communities from Guanajuato, Mexico - Or.Ma.e | ecosystem: Host-associated > Plants > Phyllosphere > Phylloplane/Leaf | place: Guanajuato, Mexico | collected 2012-06-04 | reverse complement strand
GTCACATATTCTTTCCACCATTTTAAAATCTTTAGCTCATCTCTGACTGACATAATATCCATCCATCAAATCATTTTGTACTAACAATCCCATATCATGTTCCTGAATCACAACACAAACTCATCCTGAACTGATCAACATTAACGAAGATTGCCGCTACCCATTTTTCTTATTTCGGTAGCTTCCAGTTTCGGCCGCTAGGTGCCGCTAGAAGACCCCGCAAGGCGAATAGGCTTACATTTTATTTTTTTACATATTGATTTTTTTTACGTATTGATTCTTATAAAAGGTTGAATGAAAAGATCGCAAGAGCAGGTAGAAGAAGCAACGTTAAATACATAATCCTCCCCAGCGGTGAGAACCCTCTTATTTTAACTTTATTCGTGAGGAGCCCATGTCGTGTACACCTTGACCGGTCTTGGTGGAGATCCCCCATTTCGACCGCCATGAGCTTATCTGCCGTTACAAAATAGAATATAGAAATAATCCGAGGACCTACCGTTTTTTTCTCCTTCCCTACACGCTCGTTAATGGGCGACATTTATGGAGCCGTAATTTTTGGGGTTGCTGATCAAGAGCCAATCGGAGGCAAGTTGCACGCGCCGATAAGAACGCTAGTAGGCTTAGGCGAACTGCCGGTGTCATCACCCCCCCTTCTCCCTCCTTTACTACAGCGATTTAGCCGAACCGCCGACTCTGACGCTCAACCTATTATGGTCAACCTCGTACGACCAAATTCTACAAAATCGTTACCATTTCCTAGAAGTGCCCTCTCCCCAAAGGGGGAGGGGGCAACTTTAAGAAGGGAGGCGTACTGTCGCTCAAGGTTGAATTTTTCATAAAATTATTGTAGTTTGTTGTTTTCAAATTTTGAATGCCGATTTTTAGGGGCTGTAAGGCGTTTTGTTTTTTCGAAAAACATTCATGTTTGTTTTTTTTAAGCTCTTAAAAATGTATAATTTTCGTTTTTTCCATCCTCCTAAGAGTAATTGAGCGGTTTGCTTTAAAATTGTCTAAAATTACAAAAAAATGTTTTTTTTTTAGTTTAGATTTTGTTAGTGAAATAGACGTAGGAGAAGAAAAATGAAATGCATCGATTTCGCTACCTTACCTTCGAAATTGATGTCAAAGCATTATTATTTACATTCTCTCGAAATTAAAAAAAAATATCGTGAAAAGATTTTTTTAGTGTTCGTTAAAACGTAATTTCTACCTATAACTTAAAAAAATAAAAATAATCTACAGGTGAGCAGAGGGTGGGGAGTCCCACCACTATGATAACAATGACCGACAACATCGTTGCCTGAATTTATTTAATGGTTCTTACTGCATTACAATTTAGGTTCTGACGACATGACAAGTGATTCGCGGTCCTTACAACATTGAAAGATTGCATCGTCAAAGTAAACAACTCAGGCCTAAATCAAGAAATTTTGAAACATTTTCGTCATTGATAAATTCGCTGATTTTGACAGGTCAACTCTGTGTAGGTTTGTGAGAGATTCGAGCGTTCTCTGCGGATAGGGTTAATTTCAAAGCACTGATGTGTGGAAGACACATCTGTTTTTGTTGGCGCCTAAATGCGCCTCGAACCCTTCCCCCTCGCGAGCGAGGCGAGCTTGCAACTTGCAGCAGGGCGCCTGGCGTAGGCTACTTCGCGATAAAGCGATAGGGGCGAGGGAGACCTGTTCTGCTCATGCCGCCAAAACGATCCAAAATAAGGATATTTCATTCCACACAACTATGATGTTTGACCCTCGCAGTGTGCATCAAATTGGAATATTCTTTGAATTTCCATTTGTACGTTAAGTAAAATTTAGTTCTTAATTCTTTACATGATTTTTTTTGGAAAGAAAAGTGCACAAGTCAATTTTTTTAAAAAAAACTAACACTAGTAAATTTTTCATTTTAACTACATTTCGGACGAGGTTTATTTTTGGTACAAACGCTGGTATGAAAAAAAAAAAATTGAGCGTGTGCAGTCGTGGTGTGGTAGGCAACTCGCCTTACTCGCATGTAGTGCTGGTTACCTATCCAAGAACTCCCGTTGCTTCAAGCATGAGAGAAGTTCACTCATGCTTCAAGAGACACATATAGGACCGGTTTCAGAGGAAGTCACGTGCTGAATTTTGAGCTCTGAAATGAAGAATTTAGTTCTTTAAATTAGGAGTTACAGCAGGTAAGCTTTCGACACAATATTAAGCAAAAAATAATATCCGCATATTTGAAAAAAAAATAACCGGAGATTTAAGTCGTAGTACGGCTACTTTTAAAAAATCTTGTAGTGCAAAAACTTAAAATAAAATAAAAAATAATAGAGGTCGGCATGTGGGTTCTGATTTCCAGCTGAATGTTCAAGAAGTAATAATACAGCAGTAAAATTAGCATTGGTGCAAGATTTTTAGATTCACTTTAAGTAGCACTTAACCCGAGAAGCAGTGGAGTTTACCAAGCGTATATTATATGTTTTGGATTGCTTTTGACAGAGAAGATTTACTTGACCAGGTTTTCTGGATACTTATTAATAAGTTTAAATTTGACGAAGCGGGGAAATGTGGCAACGCTGGTAATCAAGGTCTTTTCCGGAAGATGCGGCGGCACTTTTGGGATATTCATTAAAAATGCGTGTAAATGGTATACGCTTCGTATTCGAGAGCCAGTCTAAACAATTGTTTGATCGCGGCGAAGCATGCCTCTTCCCCCGGGAAATCACAGCTCTCTCTCGGCGTGCCGCGCCCCGCTCGCTCGGCGAGGCGCTCTGCCCGTGCATCTGCTCTCTAGCCGCTCCTGCTCTTGCCCCGCCGAGTATTTAGGCTGTCTGTTCCGCCACCACGGCTTCCTAACCCCATCTGACATGTTCAATGAAAAATTGCGACGCTTAGGACATCGTAATGTTTTGCTGGAAATGAACCGGTGAGGGTCCGCACCGAAGGTTGGCCGCATTCGTATAGTAGGATTGTTCTGTTATATGTCTACTGATATCAGGGATCACAGAGTCAAGTGTCATTAGAATTAAAAAATAAAATAAATAAAATAAAATAAATGTAATAACTCATGCGGGAAATTCTCTCTTTCTTTCTTTTCTTTTTTTTTAATCAAAGGTGTTTTTTCTTCTTCTTCTTTTTTTCTTCCTTTTCCTTTTTTTCTTTCTTTCTTCTTTTTTTCTTTCTTTTTTTTCTTCCCAACCAAACTTTTCGCGTGAAATTCTTCCAAGAGTGCTTACTAACAAGGAAAAAAAAATGTTAGCGCTTTGGAATTAATGTATTTCAATTACTCGATTATGAAAAGGGCAATTTAAATTGATTATAGCGGTTTATTATTTGTCTCTCTCACGTCCATTCGTCTCTATCCTTTATTTAAGAAAGTAAGGGAAATTTTAATTTTTCGTAATTTTTTAATTTCTCGTAATTTTTGAGCATGAAAAAGAAATATCCTGAAGAACACTGCCTATTAGTAATATCGAGAAACCATTACCAGTACACGCGGTTTTGAGTCCATATCGACTCTCGATCGAGATCGAATTCTGTCTTTGCAGAACCAATCTCACTCATCTGAAAGTAATTTTAATAAAATCTCAAAATAGTTCGATTTACAGTATATATAATAATCTTGTCCTCGAAAGTGATTTTTCCCTTAGACAAGACTTTCACGCTTGCAATGTATGGGTCAAGAATTCATGAATTCAAGGTTGATTTCACGATCAACAATTTAATATATTTCAGGGAAAAGAAGTTCTGTATAACCCAGCCTTGTTATCTAACCAACAAAAACAGTCTTTTCAGGGCATTCGAATATCGACTTATTTAATGCAAAGGCTAGACGGAATAAAACAAGGCAAACCTGTAGAATTGAGCGGATTTGCATAGCAGTGGTTAACCCTTGGGTAATCCACACTCGTGGTTTATGACGCGTACTGCTATTTATGGTTGGTGTGTATGTAAAGAGGGTACTTATGAGTCGGTTCTTCCCCTTTTTGACGAGCGCCTCTTGTGCAAGTTGGCCTTCGCATCCAGTTGGCCAACTTTCCAAACTTTCTTACGACGTGCTTGTCCTCTTATGCGCATTATCCACGCGACATTGTTCATCTGGGCGCGATTACATCAAGAGAGGGTATTGGAGGGTCATCTCAAACAAAGTTTTGAAGTGGCATCCAGCCGGCGGTGTGTTCAGCCGCGGCGGCTTGCTGAGACGTTGTTGTGACGTCAAAAGAAAAAGAGGTGCCTGTTTTGTATTCGGCTGTCGACTGATGGATTCGTCCGCGGTACCGCGCTTGAAGTCGGACCTAGAGGCCTGGATATACTAGAGAAGAGGCATTTACGGAGCAAAACCATGGGCGCCGCCATCTTGTTTCCGAAGTTTCTCCATAAGCTACAATGCATTTGATGAACAAAATGGCTGCCCAATGCCTACTCTCTAGTGTATTCAGGCCTCTAGGTGGACCTAGGTATTGGGAAAGAGAGAAAAGACTGGCCGATGGCGGTAAATGTATGATTTCAACAAGAGAGGATAACGTACCCCCATACTTCAACCCAGCTGCTCAAGACTTGATCAAATTTGCAATTCGTTCGTACATAATATCGAAACGAGATATTACGCTAAACTTAAAAATATCAAAGAGAACTTTAACGTGACCATAACTCATAACGGCCCAAATTATTTGGAGTGAAATTCAGTTTAAGAGAAATTGAAACGATTTTTTCCCATGAAAATACGCAATTTTAAGCTTTGGAAAATGCCTAAATAATTAAATTTCAGGTTTCTAGAGGGGTGATATTTTTGAAATTGTGACGATACTGAACTGAAAAGATCTTTAAAATAAATCTTTCTGATGCCGAATGGCATCGCTGGGCGGTAATGTGTTAAATGTGGACGATAAAAATTGACTTGTGATACAAAAACATTGTGCTTTGCTAAGCCTACCGCTTGTGCAGCAATCGCAATATTGGGATAGGCGACGGTGCCTTAATACTCCCAATCAACTCAAGTTTTCAAGTGATAGCGTGAGTCTTAACCCCCGTAAGCCCCGATACATCCGCCTTGGCGAGCCGGGCGCGGCCTGTTCTTCCTTGTTCGGGTTCTTTCCGCGACCTTGTGCGGTTTTTGCGGGAACTTGTCAGGGCTCGTTTCGCCATGTCCTGTCTTGGCTGAAGCGACTGCCTGACCGGCTAAAGCCCAATCGCCTCGAGTTCCGTTTAGGCGTCGCTAACTTGATAGAACATCTTCTACCCCATTTAATTGGCTGAAGTGGTGATCCAATTTTTTCTTTTGCCACCAAAAGCTTTTCATTTAGAGTTTTATTTACTTCAAAAATAATGGGAAGTTAAAATGCCCCCAACAGATATGTTGGAGGATGTGACACTGTTACCGCCTTCCGACGAACCAGTTACTAGGTCTCTTATACACTAGATTTAATAAATCATAAATGGCCTTAAACCTTGACTTTCACTGCTATAGTAACTTACCTTTCATTGTGAAATTCAATCCCTTTTTTAGGTAGTTGCGTACCTGTTTTAGGTAGGAAGGTAAAACATATGGAAGGGCGTAAGCTGGTAATTTATTTCCTGTCGATAACCTTATCAATGGAGAGCTCACGACAAGAGCTTTTTAGTGATACCGATGTTGATAAGTTTTTATTCAAAAGTGATCAACGCTCTTACCGTTTTACCTTCATACTAAAAACAGGCTAGGGAATTCTAAAACAGGGGATCCGTTCTTATTAAAAAAAGAAACACCTGTTTTGGGGAATCGTTACCTGTTTTGGGCGTGAAAATAAATGGGGGTAGTCGGTATTTTGGTTATTTCGACCTATGTTAAGCCTCATCATGACTGAAAAACTCTCGCTGACACCTTTTGTATTATATGGCTTAGCACTGATCTATCTAATCAACATACATACTACCCCTGTTTTATTTTCATACCCAAAACAGGTGGTTCGGTTTTACTGTTAGATGATTTTTTACTGTTTCGCCAAGCCCAATCAGCCTGATTCAGCCTTGCAGTTAGCCTATTTCAGCCTTTACTGAGTACCCAAATCCGCCTTATCTAGCCACAAAAATTATGCACAGTAAAAAAATGTAAAAAAATAAATTCTCAGGGAATTCTATTGTTTGCACGATCTCTTCTCTCTCTCCCCCAAACTCCGTTTTTTCGCTCGTGCAGGTCCGCCATTTGTAATCCGGAGCGTTCTCATTGGATGCGGATGCCCCGGATTACATATGGTAGAGCGAGCGAAAAACGGTCTTTGGGGGAGAGAGAGGGGAGATCGTGCAAACACAGAATACCTGTTTTGGGTGTGAAACTATAACCGTGGTAGTACGTATCTTGGTTATTTTTCGAGATAGACGAGTGTTCAGCCATATGATTTAGAAGGTCTCGGGAAGAGCTTTACATTGATGTGGCTGACCATGGTCTATCTTAAAAAAAATAACCAAAATACGCACTACTCCCGTTTTAGTTTTACGCCCAAAACAGTAAGCTTTCAAACTTGGAACTTTGTTTTTGTCGACAAAATAGGTGTGACCTTTCTGTCAAAAAGGGCTGACGGACGTGTCCTTCGTGTTGCCCATGTCGCGAAACGAACGATGTCCGCTTCCAGGCTGCATTATTCGGAAGCTCATACAGCGAGGCGGCTCGGCTTCGATTTGTGGGTGCTTTCGACTCGACGGCCAGAATAGCGGCAGGCAGAGTTGCGCTAATGGATAATTGACGAGGTGCGTTACGTGACGTGCGACACGAGGTAACGTCACGCGGCAACGTCACGCGGCGCGTGCCAGCGACGAACCTCCACCACACGTTTCGCAGCGTGCTGAGCGCAATCGATACATACTTGAAATCTTCGCTCGTCTCACTTATTAAATCTGCACGGAACTTCTGATGGGAGGATAGTTTTGTGGCACGTCCCCTCTAAATCATTCTGCTAGTGTCCTTGAAAATCATTTGGCTCAACTATTGACAAAGTATCTTTAATAATAAAAATATTTCTCTTGTTTCGAATGTGATAAGTAGGGTGCATGCCGATAACTTTTCCAAAGAAAGTTATTTCCAAAAGCGGAGGTATTGTAGTCCAAATTTTTGAAAAACGCTCAAAATCTATTTTTTCTTCCCTTACCATTTGATTGTTAATCGTGTGATTTCAGTAGTCATGGTGGTCATATTCCAGTTTTCAAGCGAAATTTTCCCTGATCGTCAATATTTTAAAGCGAATAATTTAATGTGCTTTCAGTAATCATGCAAAATATATTCAGCGGTTCCAGTTACTGTGACGTTAATGGTAATATCCGGTCAAACCCTTGTGTTGTTCCTTTTGGTTTTAACGAAGCTCAAACAACTTTGACCGAAGTCAAAATAATCACCGGATCCCTTGTTATAGTGTGTGTTTCCCGTGTTTTCGTTCATTTCTTTGGAGAACATCAATACCGGAAACAAGGGTGGTTTTAAGACTGGTCTTGGGGAGGGGGTCCAAGTATTCCTTGTCACGGGGGTTGCCTTCCTTTAACACTTTGCTGATAAAATAATTGTTTCAATGATCCGAAACAATCGTAAGTTAATATGACCTACGTAGAGACAGCAAATAGCACAGGGGAGTTAGAGGAGATTAGAAAGAAGAACTTTTCGAGAAATGCGATTTTTTCTCTTCTTTTCTGTTAATTCCCGTATTTTGCTCAACATTTTCAGATTTCATTCAAAGGTCAGGGCTTTGCACTGCTTTTTGCCTACCTTTGGACCTCGGGGGAAAGGGGTCGCCGCCCCTTCGCCCCCCCCCTTAAAATCACCCTTGACCGGAAAGAATATTGACCTCTCGGTGCTTGTTCTTTTTTTTTATTTTGGTTGCTTTATTTAGCTAATAAGAGAGCCGGACGAATATTAACTTTCGATTGAACAAAATTCTCATAACTTTGAAAAGTACTAGGTCGATCTTGGGACGGTCAGTTTTAAAGACGACGTCACCTGGAATATCTTTTCTAGCCTTGTCTTAAATTTTTGTTATCCTGATTCGCGTTTGGTTTTAGAGGCGCAAGTCACGTTCATTCCTAAAACTAAGAGTTTCTTTTCTTTATCGTTAGAGTGATTGTGCTGTGATTTGGAGTGAGAGGTGTTGAGAACAATCGTAATTGGGCGCGGCTATGTTCATTGCATGCGCACCAACGTAATTCAATACTATCTCGAATTGAACATGCAACTGAAATGGACAAAGTCCCCGACGCCGAGAAAGTTTTTTGATTCGAACCAAGCCCTTTAGCGCGAAATTACCGTCCATCTAAAGAGGCTTTGAAATCTATTTTTGTAGGAAACAACACGCAACCCGTGTTTCCGGCATGCGTCAACCTTAAAAAGCGCTTGCAACTAAAAAGATCTCGAACCAATTATTAGGAAGGTAAAAAGTGTTAACAGATCGCTTTTTTTACATGCCTTCATAGTCAAGCACCTTAACGTGGTTGCATCAGTTATCTTAATTCATCTACTGTTCATTATGTTCGACTCATTTTTTTTTAAATAGGCAAACAATGGTCTTTTTTGTACCTTATTCCTTACTCCTTTTTGTTTTCAGTGGAATTTATCTAACTATAATGAGATGGTATTTTTTTAAATTTAAGAATTCACCCTGTAAACCAAATGTGACTCTGCAATACGCTCAGGTTTACATGTGCTAGTACATGCAAAGTTACACAATTTACAAAATATGTGGTTGTGAAAGTTGTTCAGACTTTGGTTGTCTCATTAAACTCTGTACCGATATTAATAGAAATACCTTTAGCGGGCCTTTGAGGTGCAGCACGAGGTTTGAAATTCTGTAACTTCAGAACTTCCTTTCGAAGTTTTACGAATATTAATTGAAGGTGTCGTAAAGTTCTGGAAACGATCCGTGAATGTATATGCGGTATAGCAAATCTAGAAATCAATGGGCACTCATGCGCTTGAATAAACGCATCGTGTAAACAAAGTCTGGGAAAATATGTCGGTCCCCTTCCGTTTCACTGTTTTTTATTTCATAAACCGTTTAGTTACGCCCCCCAAAAAGTTTTCAATTGCAAAAAAAGTTACCGTTCTCACGTAGGCATTCGTTACCCATAAGAGATGGGGACCCATTCTGCAGGGAAAAAAAGGAATTCAATTAAGTTTTACTACCAGCAAGTTTAGCTCATTTGAAACGGCGCGTTTTTGACCGTAAGCACTTGTCCTTGTTTTTGTCCCTGAAACTCTTCGATGTCAGGGGTCTCCTGTGGTTTTCAATGTTGCTGCAATAATACAGTTGATCCTGGGGAAAAAAGGAGAAAAAAAAAACAGGATGTGAACAGTTTTATCTGACCGTGTGTGGAAAATTAAATGAACCAGTGGGGGAGAGCCAGGGTGATTCAGAAATATTGGGGATGAGGCTGCCTTGTTGCCTCGAGGGTGGGAATTTCGGTTGTGATTCTCTGAATCGTGGGGATTTTACATGAATGATCGGAAACCGCGTAAATTATAATAGAACGCGTGCTGGCTGGGTGTGGCCTGAAAAGTATGCCTTTCTTTTCGTCGGTGAGGATTTTGTTCTCGTAAAATTAAGATGTATGAGGCCTTGTCGGCGTGGTGTTACCACTGGGAACTTGTCATAGTACCTGTTTTTCTTAGGATATTTTTAGCGTTCAATAATGTACGGTAGAAATAAACTGTGTTCCATGATGATATTTTACAAAACATAGCCATATTAAAAATATTCGTCTAACCATCACTGAAAAAAGAAAATCGCGCATAAAAGTAATACAAGACATTTTAGTTCATGAAAGTTGTAATTTCTTGAAGCTGATACTTGTGTTTATTGAAAGTAGAGGAGCTACTTTGTGAATATTCGGTTTTTCGTGTTTGTTAATCTGCTCAGTTCTACGAATATCTGTGAAGCGCTAGTTTATTGATGACGTCATAAGTGCTCTGACATTTAGCGTCAGCCTTTATTTTTAAGTCTTTTAAAAAACTTTCATGAAAAAAAGTTTTCAGGAAAATATTTATAAAACTTGTTAAATTATAGGCAGATTTGTCTTCTTCATAAGCTGAAGAAAGATTATTCTTGGTCAAAGCTAATACCAAGACAGGTGTCCACCCTCAATGAAACATTCTTGAGGCAACTTTTTTTCATGATTTTTTTTTATTTCTTTGGGCGCAAAAACCCCATTAAGAATCATAACCATCGCCCGAATCGAGCACCTTCCCCAAGCGGAACAATGTTCCCATCAGGAATGCACCGCGAATTTTGCGAAAAGTTTAGTGTGAAACTGGCGACAATGGTTTGACGTGAGGCGTTGGTGCAGCCGCGGTGCGGCGCAGCGCGGCGCCGGCGTTGCGGTACGAAGCCGTCTCAGACGCCACTTGTACTCTCGTCGAAGGAGCCTACGGATAATGACTTCGCCTACCTGCCCCCGTTCCTCCACTCCCCCCAACTGCAAGGGGCATTACGTCAAAGTTGCCTCGAGGAGCGGCGTACCCCAACAATAGTACCGGAAGTACGCCTGGAGGCAAAGTCTTGGCCAATCGGCTTTGCGCCCTGAGACGTCATCGGACGGGAGGGCGGGGGACCGATATTCAGATGTACAATTTTAGGAAAACCACACGGGTCAATGATTATGAACAGCTCGCGCTGATAATACATTGGTCGAGAATCCCGGTAAACAGTCGAGATTTCCACATCTTCCAGGAAATTATCGACGAGAGGAACGGCTGCGTTGAAATGCAGCATCTCAAGGATTAAGATTGTAATAGATCGAACGCAGGAAGATAACAATTTTAATGCAAGGAGAGGATATTCTAACTTGAAATCGTGAGTTCATGGAACAGGGAAGATGCATTCTTGATGCAAGGAAGATGTGATCTGGAAGTCAGTAAAAGATCTCGGTACAAGGCAGAAGAGATCTTCATGATAAGAAGTATCCCACAAGACGAAGTACTCATGCTAGAGAATGAGAATCTTTATGCCACAAATTGAACTCTTCGCGCCAGAGGAAGAGAATCTTTATGCCAGAGATGATATTGATGCAAAGAAGAGCTGGAGACGATATTGCATCTTGAAGCCAGAAACGATATTGATGTAGTGAAGAGGATGTTGTTGATGCCCAAAATAATATTGATGCATTGAAGAGCAGGAGACGATATGGCATCGTGATGCCAGACACGATATTGATGTAGTGAATAGGATGTTGCACCTTGAGGCCAGAGAGGAGAGAAGATCTTGATGCACGAATGGGGAAATCTTGACGAGAAAAAAAGAAAGGACCTTGATGCCAGAAGAAAGGAGGTGTAGATGCAAGAAAGAGGAGTCCCTGGAAGAATCTTTTTTGAAATGATTGAATTATTCAAAAAATGGCAAAAGGTTCCAAAGATCACTGAACTGGCAATCATTGCGACTGCTCTACCAAGGTTACTGAAAAGTCAGCGGCTTCCCTGGCCATTTTTAGGGGTGGCTATTCCTACTCTTATTGATAAGGAACCCTCAAAGACTGCTGTAGTGTTCGTTGTTGTGGTGTGTAATTTGTCAAAATGGCACTAGGGATCAGGAGACCCAACACTGAAGCAATTAAAGAGAAATAACCAATTTAGTAGATAATTAATCACCCCACATGTTATGAAGCCTATTAATGGTCCACGTGACCTGAGGAGAGCTGAAAGACGCACTGACCATTTGGGCCCCCCTTAGGCCGCCTTTTGGGACATTCACGACACTTGCCATTCATTTGGGGGACATACATTCGTGGTCCACTCGGAATGGTGTACTAACAGATGGTCGTGATGGCTGCTGGCCAGTGGGGTCACTTGTTTTCGTGGTTTACGGACATGACCGACAGGCATGTTGTGGGATAAGTTGCGAAAATGTTATTAGTTTGTGTTTGCATTGGTGATACGTTAGCTTATCAACGTCATGTTTGGTAAGCACCGGTTGCAATCCTCTGCATAATTGCCTTCTGGAATTCCGTTAAAAGTTAAACATCGGGTAAAAATTGAGCCAAGATATTTTACAAGAGCTTTTGGAGTTTGTAATGAGGAAGCGACGCACGGAAGCAATCAAGGCTCAAGGCATCTCTTTTAAATCTCCTGTGCATGCAACTTGAACTATGTGGAGCACCACAAGAATTCAAAATTAACCGAATTCTTGGGATAAACTAATTGACTTGTGCAGTCAAAACAATATTGTACCTGATGAGGATCTTCCAGACATGTTCCGTGTTAGAACGTGAGCACGGATCTGTGTCAGTTTGCAAGATGGGCCAAGCAATACTTATCGCATATCCATGGAAAACTTTTTTGCACGCCTACTCTTGTTGTGGACATTGAAATGTCGATCTTGGGTACTGCCTGAGTAGTCCTACACCTCTTATACTCTAAGGTTAGGTTGGGTTACTTGTGCCTCGCTACTTTCCTGCTCCGCTCGGCTTTCTGGTGGAGTATTGAACACACGAGGCGGAATGTTCCTCGTTTTAAATCTCTATGGCAGCTAAGTAAGAGGTACGGTCCCCATTTTTTAAATCAGCCGGACGTTCCCACATCATGTCTAATCTCGGCATCGGGAGCACCAGATGCACAGCACAGGGTTAAAATAATTAGGCCGGGTTCCTCTTAAACACATCATAATTGATAAAAGCGCGGGTGCACCTGTCAGGCGACAGTTTTGTCTTTTAGATGCAATCGGGGCCCGCTTCAGCCTCAGCCCCGCCGGGTTCTTTCCTCTCATATGCACAGATGGTCTTTATGAATTATGCACAACGTGGAAAGGCATCGACGCCCTATTAACGTGACGATTTCGAGTGCCTTCAACATAAAAGAATTTCGGGGGCCGAATTCAAGGGAAGAACCCGTATGTTTGAACGACTCGCCGAAGGAGACATGTTGCGGGCAGGAAGAAAAAGGGGACCCTTTCAAAAACTGCTCACAGCTGTAAAAAGAGTTGAAGTTTTTAGTTCATCTGTATTAATATTATTAAGTTAGCCGTTGAGTGTGCGGACGTGTCTATGATTTGACGTGGAAAAAAAGTAAAAACGGTTACGATCGGGATTTTTTGTACCCGATTAATTTCCATACACGATCCATGTAAACGGACTATTGAAATATGGTATTACTTCCAATCAGAACTTCGGAAGTCTCGCCAAACTTGAATCAGTGGGACTCAGGAAAGAAGTCACTGATTTTTCGTACTGCAATGCTTCACTAATTGCCCCGATAATCTTCCACTCCTTCTTAGGAAGTCTGACCGATTCCGAGAATTCTTTGTTCACGCGTGGATGAGGTAAAAACTCCAAAGAAGAATTGACTGATGAAATGAGTCGTAAGATTTGGGTATGAGGTTAAAACTGGTGTAGCATACTCCGCTTCAACTTCTCGGAAGCAACACCTAATAAAAGGGCTCGAGAAGAGCGTTCTTGATATGGCTTTTGATGTGTGTATCATTCAAATTTATTCAAAGTACTTTATTCCTATCAAAGGCAAGCTCTCGACGAGTCTTTTTAGCTATTCGGCGATTGATAGGTTTATTTTTCAACCCTAAGCACGTGTAACTTAATTTTCAAATTAACAGCCCCAATCAATTTTATGAAAATGATATTTTCTCCCTCGTGTTCTACCCTGCATCTACCTTTAACTACTTTGTGCGTGGATCAGGTTGACACATTACCACGTGAGTGAGTTTAGGCACCCTATACCTCTCCAGGATTGGCTTCTTCGAAAAGGAACAGGACTCAAGCTGTCCAGGCAACCATCCAGCTTAGTATCCTTTCATCGAAAGTGATTATCATTTTTATCGTGCTCCACGAAATATATACCTATGTCCTGTTCGGCCGCGGCATAGCGAAAAAATGTAAACGAGTTTGGGGTGAAAGCAATCCCATCGGTTGTTAGTGGAGCTGATGAGTTATGAATTTGGGGTGATAATCGAGGCGATCCGGGTGATGGATGCAAAGAGACATCGGAGATGGCCGAAGCGGGGAACGAAGCGGCCAGGCGGAGAGAGACGAAGAGAGGCGAAGCTGGGCGAAGCCAGGCGAAGCGAAATACGGGGTTCGATACTGCCCAATCGATCGCTGTATGTGTGAGTAGCTGTTACAAACAGACCAGTCAAACTAGGATTTTTCCTCGAATTAACTGCATCACGTGCCTATGGGCTCGAGTTGCAAACAGACGACCGCTAGGTTCTATTTTATCATAACCAGAACTATATGTCGGACATTTGAGCTATAAATCCGGTGGCTCGTCATTCATTTTTCCCTATTACCTTTATTTTTCTTTTTTGAAAATATTTTTTCCCTTTTTTTGGAATTTGGGGTCTTACACAATACGTGGAATTAGGCAAAGCTTACAAGGTAAGAGAAACGAAAAGTTCATGAATCGCAACTTCGGTTTCTTGTCTAACGGGCATATATCCTTTGCTGGTCACCCTTTGCTGCGAACCAAGTCACTCGAAATTCGAATCAGTGAGAGTATCTGAAATTCAGTGAAAATTCAGTCATTGTCAATCTCAGTCAATACAGCACCACTGAGAAAGAAATGAGTAGTTCTATGTTGACTGAAATTCTGTGAATTTTTTTACTGAATCAGGAACTCGCTGATTTAAATAATAGTTAGTCGGAGAAGCAGCCAGTCGGTAAGCTGCAGCAGCGAAATATTCCGAAGAGATTTTGACTGATTGCGAGGACAAGTTTTGTGGCTCTTACCAAACGATTTTTTCCGCGTCCATGTCCATCTGGGCGCCCTCGGGGTTGGGCCGAGGAACGTGTGTGACCCAGTTGGGAAATTTGTTACCGATGGACCCTACTTTCCCCAAAGTTCGTACTCTCATGTAAAACAATCCAAGTTTGGAACTCTTCTCAATGATCTTCCCGGAGGGAAATGAAAGGGTTGTAAAATAAGGGGCGGAGATTAAAAGCAGGTTTGGCGCGATCGTCATAAACTGAAGGCATGTTTTACTGTGATTCTTTGCGGCGGGAGGAGAGGAAAAAAAATAAAACGCCTAGTGGCTCACCAACAATGAGTTTAACTGCGACAATGAAATTGTGGGAAATAATGTAATAACCAAGGGAAATCGAGATGCTACCCTCAATGCCAGGAGCTCCGAGAGGGCCGTCAAAGTTAGTCTTATGAAAGAGTTAATTTGAAGTAAAAAGTGCTTTTGTCCTGCGCTCAAAGGGAGGTCCCGAATCGGTGTTTAAGTTATGGAACCATTTTTATATTAAAACCGTTTCCGCAGTATTCAGGTTTTCACTGCTGAAATATAAAACACGTATAACGGAATTCTCGGAAAAGATTTTTCGACTGATTCTGCATGTAAATAAGTTACGGTACTTTTGTTTTGAAGAGTCTTGAAGCAGTTTCAAAGCACGTGTTATGGAGGGAGCGTGAAGTCTTCTACACTCCAACTGCCTTGTTTTAACCTTATGTGTTTTGAATCAGCTCTATTTTTCATTTCAAAATGCAGATCGATGACGCAACCGAGTAGGTAAGGGGTCGTCTGTAATATATACGTCTAGATTTGCGGGGAAGGGATCGGAAACTATGCATTTCTTGTTCACGGTAGCTCTCCTTTGAAAGCGGGGTAGAAGGCGGGCTGTTATTCGACTGTAGGGAAGAATTCGGTCCGATAGTGTCAAATTAATTTTGACTTTTGTGGATGCCCCCGTAAGCTGGGCTGACTTAGGTGCATTGTGCCTTGCTTTGCTATTGCTCCGATTGGCTGTCCACAAGCCAGATGGCGCTTATTTTACGCGGTAATCCGCGATTAAAATGCCGTGGGCAGCCTCGTAAAATCCGTGATGGATCCTTGGAATCTGGCCGGATGGGTAACACCTCGCCAGCCACGGAGCCGCAGAGAAAATACTCTACCTGACCTCAAATCTGACGAATTGCGCGTCAGAAGGTAACCCCTCAAACACCCCATCGCGTAAGATCTTGGGAAGCTAAGGGAGGGCTTAACTACGGGTAGTTGTATTTTTTTCTTTTTTTTCAAGTTTATTAATACTAATAATAATTAAATTTATTAATTAGTTTGCTGTTGGAGATACCGGTCGTATAGGTAGGAGGTTATGCATGGTTCAAATTCGCGATCAAGTGTCGTTGGCAGCCTCGAAAAATAGCGGAAATTCTTGTAATCTGGCCGGCTGGGTAACACCTCGCCTTCCACGTACCCGCTGATTGACCTAATCAACCTCACTCTGAGGAAGTACGCGTCAGAGGGTTGCGCCTGGAAACATCCCTCATTTTTCACTTGCGCCTTTCCCAATCATACATTGAGGGAAAAAAGCACTTTTCATCCAACAGATTTTCTTGATAGACGCACCTAATGGCGACAATAATCACTTCTCAGTCTGTTGCCATATCAGCCACCACAGTGTGCAAGAATTTTTTCTAAGTTCTACCGCGGCAAAAGAAGAACATTTCTGGAAAGTGCTCTGCTCAGTGCTCATTTTCCTCTCTCAGTTGAGCTTGGCGTCGAAAGGCAGAACTTACGAGGCACAAAATTCAACCGTTGAAACTTTGAGCGCGTAGTTAGTTGTAAGGTGAGGTATTAGGTAAGATTAAGCAAGGTCGAGCAGGCTAACGTTTTGGAAACAGGCAACTTTAGTGGCAGGGTTTTGGAGTAATTATTGTTCGAAAATGCTTTTACAGCAGCGCTGAAGTGCAGCACCCATTTTCGGCTCGGACTTAGAGGGACTTATCGACGGGTGGCCGATGGTAAGCCACTGCCGGCCGCACACTATAGAAATGAATGGAAGGCCGAACCCATGGCTCCGTTATCCAGATTTGACTTTTACCGAAGTTGCACTTAGGGGTCTTTGCTAAAATGATGCGGAGTGTTCGCCAGGGGCTCGACTTTGAGGCAAAATGAATTGGTGCTATGCTGTCTCCCATATCGATTCGAGGTGGGCTCGTTGTGGGCTCGCAGCTGCAAAGTGAGGCAGTCGCGAACACGCGGCACAATCGGCTTATAAGTCATTAGGAACATCAGCCAGGCAATCAACAACTTGAATCGGTCCGCAAAATATTAACATACTTCATTGTTTTCGACCAGATTCCCAAAGACATCAACCGAACGTAACAATCGGATTTTCCTGGGGAATTTCGCTCAGCGTCAATGAGTTCAGTACACTTTTTACGAGGTATATATTTAAACGTTTAAAGCAAATAAAGTTGTACCCTTGGAACAAAAAGTGCGAATATCTCAGAATGCGGGAGTAACCGTCGTGGTGACTGGGTGGAGGGGAGCAGAAGGCGGGTTTCTTCCAGTTGTGCGTCTGGGTTTGGTGGCAACTGAGTGTTTCTTTCGGGGAAACATTCGGCACGCCTGGCATACCTTAACCCTTTTTTTACATCTCTTCAAGACGCACAGCTACAGCCAGCTACTGATGATGAACGCTACAAAACCGTGATGACGGCATGCTCTCAGTCGGAATGATTTGCAGAGCCAACGCTTGGCAGAGATACGCTTGGTCTCTCCCAGATAGGCCGACTCTTCGACCTCGTCAACGTGATCTCTTCTTTCGGCCAAGGCATTCCGAAACTTCTGCTCATGGTTGTACACACGAAACAAAAGCGTCTCGAGGAAACTATGTATCGACATTATACCTTTCTCCTATGTAGTACATTTTGTTACATAGCGGTTTGAGCCTCTCAGTGCTGAGCAGGCAGACCGGCAACGCCTTGAGGAAAGGAAATCGCCGTGCAAACATGGTTATCACTTTGTCTGCGGAAAAGTGAACAGTTTCGGAATTCGGAGCTCCGATATTGCGAGCCAATTGCGAGGCCGCCCTGAAGTCCTCGCCGAAGGTCCTAACATATTGATGTCCTCTACGAGTGACTCGTTCGATCGAGCTTGTAAGCCCTTCAAAACATTCCATAGATACAGTTAAAAAGAGTCTCTAAACCGAGAAGACTGAAGAATCCGGGGAATATCCGTAAGAATTCGCAAAACGAAGGATGACGTCGATTTCTTTGGACAGCGACGATCCATCCGAAATTCCCTCCTTAGCGGAAATTCACCCCATCCATCAGCCAACAGCCTCCAGGAGCCCCCCTATGATGTGCTCAAGCAATAAAAGTTCCTTATTCTTGAGGGTGCCTCTCAGATTTCCAATTCAAAAAAACTCTGCCAGTGCAGCATTAAAAATTGTGATTTACGGCGCTCGCCGATTTTAACAAGTAAGATGTGTTTTCTTGCCAGCTTCGTAAACAGGGATGTAATCTCCGGAAAGCAAAGAGCTGTGCACTCTTCAACCAGTCATCAATTTATACAAATCGGAAAGAGAGGTAAAATCAGCACTGCTCTGTGAAATGCGGAATTTAAGTGGGACAAGGATTTGGTCCTTCAAAAATGAAACCTGACCTTACCTATCTTCTCAAAAAAAAGAGCCAGAAAATGTTGGCTTTTTCCGTATCACAGCGCACTCTCGGAAATTTTACCCGTTCATGTTTTTTTTTTCGAAGGGAATGGTTTGCATTTTTTCACAATCTATTTTAGTTTTGTGCGCCGATGTTACTCTGATCTTGAAAAGATTGTAGAGGGAATAGCGTCATCAGGCTTAGCGACAATACTTGAGGTTGCCAGGTTTAGCCAGGTGCTCTATGCCGTGCTTTGAAAATGCTCTGCAAGCTTTATCCATGAAGGTAGAACACAAGAGTTCGGAAAGACAACTTTTAAAGTTTAGTGGATACAACTCTGCTGTAAAGTTCAATGGTGGAATGTTCTACTTCTCTGTTCCGCCCTGGTGTTCCCTTTATTACTATAGAAGTATTATCGACTCTTTAACTATGTAGTTTAGATTAACCTAAGTTATGTTTGGTGACATGCCTTATACCTGGCTTCGCCACTGCTTCACTTGTTTTTCTCTCTTCTTCTGATTGTGTCCGACTCTGCCTTGCGGACCGCATAGTGCCAGTGAGAAGGAAGCGGCTTCAGGCTTATAAATACCTTTTCGCTTTTTATAAGGTTAACCCAGACTAAGTTAGTTTAACCAAGGTAAAGTTAGGGTCAGGTTGCGTGCGTCTCGTTATCCGCTTGGTTTCGCGACTGAAGGTTGGACAAAGAAGTGCATAATTCGACCTTGCAAATATTTGCAGTGTATCATGCTCTTCTCTCGTGACACTAAACCCGCAGAGCAAAGTTTCAGATATTCGATCAGTTTTGCAACTTGATCAAAATCCCCGCTTTAAATGCGGACGGGCGGCTTTCATGTCTCAGTTAGCTGGAGTTAGTGTACTTCATCCCCTATCTATAAAAAAAGTTTAATCAAGCTAAGCCAATGCGTTCTCCCACGTGGCGTACTGAGCCAATATGCTCGCCCCGGTTTATCGTTAACTTGCACGAATCATAATCTAAAAAATAATAAAAATGGAACTCTTTTTGCAGCGAAGTATTTATCAGATCTGCTAACCCTAGCTAATATGCCTTAGTCCGGTCCCCATGTGTTTGGCGCCACAGTTACGCTGATTTTCGACAATGCTTGTTTATGACAATCGCTCCAAGGGACTCTTTAGATATTTTCCAGGGATGGCGACCCTGCCCATTAAGAGCTCTCTTTATGACTATCTCCCTGCTAATAACGTAATATTTACTCCTACATAATGCTGAATATTTCTTTCGAAAAAAGGGTTGGTATTCCCATGAGATTGTCGGAAACAGTAGTATGGAAAACCAGCACTAAGGAATGGTCTTCAGCTGTTTTTTTTTCTCTCTCTCTTTCTGAGCTGTTGAAACAGCGTCAGTAAAATGCATTTGTTCCGACTAACCGTGTTTCTCAAACTCATTCCTGTAGAAATCTTCCTTTTCTTTTCTTTAGGAAGCTTTTTTTTTATTTTTAAGATAAGGGAGGCTAAGGTGAAAATACAAATTGCGCCATACACGTTTTATCTTAATATCAACAACAGAAACCTTGTTTAGGTCGTTCTTACATTCACTGAAAGTAGATCTTGACTAATTGTGGCCCCTAGATAAGCCAGGGTCTCGAACTAAGGGGTTCTGACGGCTATCTCCCGTTCGGCCACCCCTTTGGTTATAGGGAACCCTTAAGGGATAAGGGAACTCTTACGGGATGATAGAACCTTCTCAAGATGGGAGAACCCTTACGGAATGACGAAACTATCGCGAAATGGTTGGTGGTCGCGAGATGGAATCCTTCCAGAAGTTAAATCCTGTTTTATGAGGAACTGTAAACACCATAGGGAACTCATAACCTCCTAACGCAGGGAACCTGTTTGAGGAATAACCATTCAGGCGAACCAAACGTGGGCGTTACGTATCCCATGAAGGTAACCAACAAGGGAATCTTTATTGAAGCAAATCCTTGCAGGAGAAATTTCTTAGGAAGGGAATCCTAACGGGGAACCCCTTACGGGGAACTCCTTACGGGGAACTCCTTACGGGAAAACCTTTTACAGGGTAACCCTTCGGGGCAGCACAACTGGCAGATCTTCGTAGTTTTGCCATGATAAATGGCTGTTCAATAAGTATTTAGTTATTGTTTAGGCAGGCAGGCGGCTGGCGGGTCGGCCGTCTCAGCTTTTCAGACCGATTCCGTCATTATCATCCCAAGGCATCGTGGCAAAGTTGTTGGGCTCGTTCGCAGAGCCTTCGCCTTGTCCAAACTGACGAATCTCTACATTTCGAGTGAAAGCCGGTCGGCGAGCCGGTCGGGGACCTGAATGGCAAAACGTCTTCCCTTTCCCTTCGAGGATAGCAGGGTGATTAAATCGCAGACAAAGACAAACTTGGGCCGAAGAGGATGGAGAGTTTGATAGAGAGGTCTTCATAACTCATTACCTATTTTTTTTAGAACGGGAAGGAGCATTCTTGCAAGTTTCCATCTGACTTTGTTGGCCGGCCGCTCCTCGTGAAAAGTGGAAGCTATGGGAATGTTCAAGAATACATAACGCAAAGAAAATGACTTTGACGAAACAACCACTTTTAAAAGACATTTTTTACTTGGTTACATTTACTAAAATATTGTAATGGTGAGAATGAAATAGTAAAGGCGACTAAAAATGATTGTTGTTTCAACGCATACGGTTGTAGTCTGTCCAGGAACAAAACGCTGTACATTATCCGCGTATTCTCATGTTCTGCAATCCGTACACTGTAAAAAGAGAATCTTAAATTAAGGTGCAACAAAAGTCAAATTACTAATGTGGAAAAATTCCGTCCATTTTTTTTAGCGAATTCCAGAAATTCATTTTTATATTCATTTCTATAAATTTCTATTTTAAGACCGATATAACAGAAATTCGACTGAAATTGAGTTAATATTTAGATTGAAATTTTTTCAGACAGTGATTTTACTTTTGGTGCATCTAAATTCAAGATTCTCTCTTTACAGTGTAAGTTAAAGAAATGCCTCCCTGTATGAACTCAATATATTTCTTCACAATTATTCCCTGTTCAAAAGACATTTTAAAATGGCACCTCATTCGCTACTTTGTTTTTGAACCTGTTAACGCTTTAATCGCTGTTGAAAAATGCTTCCTTATGCGATAGCAAAGAGCAACGCTCGCGTGAGTTCCGTCTTTCGTAGCAAGAAAGCAGGCTCAGCGACAAGTGACAAGTTGAATTACCCTCGAGCCGCAGATGGCTGTAAGAAGTCCACTTGATAAGTCGCTCGATTCGGAGTAAGGACATGTGGAGCCGCGGATAGAAGCGGCGTGCGGATAAGAGCTGCATTTCGGCACCAGCTGCCGCACCACGCCGAAACGTGCCGTGCCACAATACAAAATGCAAATCGTTTTCAAACACTATGAAAGCGCAATCACCTTCTGTCCCAATTGCCTTCAATAAATCAATCACTCCATGGAGTGCTCAACACGCCGGAGTGGAGCTCCGCATACAATCCCTTCTTTCCAACTTTTCGCTGTCGTCGAGTACTATGGTACCCGACGATCTCAATGCATTTTATTTAACCCACTAACGCCCAGCGATGCCGTTCGGAAACAGGAAAAAAATATTTTAGAGGAAATATTTTAGATAAAAAATATCACCCCTCTGAAAACCTGAAATTTGATAATTTGGGCATTTTTCAAAGCCTAAAATTTCGTATTTTAATGGAAAAAATCCTTCAAATTTCTCTCAAAGCTAAATTTTACTGCAAATACTTTGGGCTGTCATGAGTTAACGTATTTGTGTAGCTTAAAATTAAAGAGCCGCACTGTAAATTTGGAACTTTCACTGTGAAAACTTAACACTCGTTTTATAGATGGCGTTATCTGGGTTAGAAGTGAAACTGAAACTGTCGGTGCGTATTTTAGTGATTTTTAAGATAGTTCTATGTTCAGCCACAGTAATGGAAGTAGCTCTATGAGACGATTCGAATTATATGGCCGAATATACGTCTGTGTTGAAATATTACTTACGCATTAATCAGCGAATATAATGGAGTTAGTCAAGAGAAGTTTAAGCTCTCGTAATAGCCTTATATACATGTTTTTGGATACAACTTTGCAGTTTCGAGCAAACGTTGCGTAATAGCAGTCAGTATTTTGAAATGTTGGGCTACGAGAATATGCACCATCCAGGTCAGAAGTACTCGATTGTTAAACTAATCCATCGATGACTCATCAAATACTTTTTTTCTCAAATGTCCCTCACGTAATTATGTGATGTTATAATGTGGTCGCCAGATTTGGTACGTTGCGTTGATCCAAAATATAAACGCCTTCCATAAGTTGACTATTGGTCATACTATCAGCCCTAGCAGGACGATTGTCGAGACCTAATAATACAACGTGAACATATGTGGTAATGTTAATCCAGCTGGGCTTGTTTTCCTGAAGGAACTTTATACATCACTTCATTTTTGGCTGTACTTTTGGTCTCGAAATGATTCCGGGTGATATTTTCTCTGCGAGGTAATATTTCAGTTTTGCGGCCAATCGATACGAAGCTGTGAGAACCTGACCATATCCACTCCACCACAACCGCCGCCACCGCGCCAGCCGGCCGAAGCCCGACTGCTAATAAGTGCGTTATACACTCTCGCCGTCTCTCTCTATCCAAAGGCCGTCCTCTTCTCTCCCCTCTTCTCCCCTCCGTAAAACCGGGCCTTCCCCTCCTCTGCACCTTAAGTATTTATCAACCGCCCTCGCTTCAAGATTGCATTAGTCTTGGCCAAGGGATGCATCACACGCGTTGTGGCCACTTTGTGCTGAATTCTGCGGAAATGCTGTTTAACACTTGGACGCCACAATTCTGGGAAATGAAACGTATGGTAAAAATATTCCCCGTAAAATATAAAACCAACATAAAAAGGGAAAAAACAAAACGTGACGGTTTTAGGCATTACTGGGTCGTACAGAGAACGTGAGGGGGGACAAAAGTAAATACAGCGGCAAAAATACCCGGTCAGTTACTGTTGTATTAATAAAAATAGTTTGAAAAAAAAAACCAAAATGCAAAAAGTGAATGTTCACCTTTACCACAGTGAATCACATCCTGGCTCCAAGAAGTTCTTCGGAATACCAAAATCTGTACAGTTCCTATTCAAATAAGCATAATTTCCGAGGTATCATAGTTTATCACGTTTGCAATGATCCTCTAATTTTTTGATGAATCTGGGATGTTCTCTCGCACCAAGTTTCCGAACTAACGTTATATGAAAATAATGTCAAAGCTAATAAAAAAATTCTCATTTTTTTGTTTTCTATTCTGGTCTCTTTCTTATACAAGGCATCCTTATTGTGGTATGGATAACGAGTGTAGAATAAAAAAATATAGTGCTAAATTATTTCATTATGGTTAGCACCTTGTCTTGGTTTAAAGTAAGAAGCAAGAAAAAGCTATGGTTCGTGGCGCGACTATGCGTTGAGCTCACCTTGGAAGATCCGGAGAACTTCCATAGTTCCACGAGGACTAATGTTCATGTGGGTGAACTTCTCAATCCTTATATTTTCACGTTAAGTACGCATTTATTGTTTCGTTCGAATTTCAAGAGTGCGCATGTTGAAGGCATGTTTCCATGTTCAGTCTTAAGCTTTGCAATCTGGAGTGAATTTTTGTCAGCCTGCACAGTCATGACATTTAAAAGGCCTACAGTTAGTTGATTGGTTTTTGCTCGCTTTTTAAAATAAATCGTAGGCGCAGATTTCAAGTAAATCCGAATTTTGTAAAATCATTCCGTAATAATTGCCGTTAATTCAAATTATTCGGCGCTCCGCTTTCACGGGCTGAGTTCTCTCTACTGAGCATTGTATACGTGATTAATTTCACCCTCAGCCAATTCTTACTCTTCGCTCCACGTGCCGTCACAAAAAGAACATAGAGTAACGAGTACAGGCAACTGAAAAAAAAGGATTTTTTTTTATTCCTGGACCTGAAAACATACCTAAATCTCGATGTAGATTTTTATGGTGAATGACAATACATTTTCACTCAGGAAAGTGAAAACGGAATGGGAATATAAAAAGCGTAAGATTAATAAAAATAAAGATTTCGTTAGCCAACTTAAATCTTCAACAAAACTCTTCCGAGGATTGACGGATTTCCTCCTAGCTTGCACAGAGAAAATTAATTTGTCATCTCAACTAAACTTTTGTTAATATAGCCTCAGCAAACTAGGATTGTTGTGGTGACAATTTTACTTTCTACGGCGACAATTTTAATTGTCAAGGTGACAGTTAATATTGTTTTTAAAACAATTGACACTTTCTCTACGATTCCAGTTTGCTGCCGCTAACGTTTTGTTGAGGCAACAAAGTCATTTTTTCCAGAGATGGGGGGGTTAGATTCCTAGGTTCGTAAACTCTTCGCGCCCCCACGGAATTTTTTTTTTACGGCAACAAAACTAGGGACAACAGATAAAACTTTTGTTGCTGCAACCAAAAATTTTGCTGCCGCAACCAAACGTTTTGCTGACAGAACTAAACATTTTGTTGTAACAAAATGTTTTTGTTATTCCTATTTTAACAAATGATTTTGTTAGTATAACAAAACCTTTTTTCCCGTGCAGCTCGGTGACGATCGATTGTGATTGGTGCCCCTTGCCTCGCTTTTCTCGGTTCAGCGATGGCAGTCAGTAGAAAATGCATTTAAATTTAGAGTTCACTCGCCGTTCAAAACGGACGTTTTGACGAACCCTGTGATTG
>Ga0058701_10000565_pt1 | contig 25120 bp, 16 predicted proteins | sample AgamicOrMae_FD_97039 | JGI IMG/M metagenome (GOLD analysis project Ga0058701, IMG submission 97039) | Agave microbial communities from Guanajuato, Mexico - Or.Ma.e | ecosystem: Host-associated > Plants > Phyllosphere > Phylloplane/Leaf | place: Guanajuato, Mexico | collected 2012-06-04 | reverse complement strand
TTAGGTTTACGCTACGTTGGAATGGATAGAATTGTCTCTAAAACAAATGCTAAGCTCTTTCCAAAGTGGATAATAAGTAGAAAAAATAAAATGTGTGTCACCGACAAAATAACGACAAAAATTAAATAGCATTGAAAAGCTTCGTTTTAGCTATATTTTCATGAAATTTGCGCTAGACGTGTTTATGGAGCTCTTGAACTCGTCCGCAAGCAAGACACGGTAAATTTTGAAGACCTAAATGAAAATATACACCCTTCGTAACACACACACACACGAACTTTCACGGGTTTTGAAGCAACTCTTTTTTACCCGTCCCGCGGATCGGACCGGTCGCGAGTCTACTACCTTAAGGATGAGACAAAGAAGTTACTTGTCCGAAAACCCCTAAACGAAGGTCCGCCTAAATCTCACCCACGACAAAATACACCGTGCCGGGTTTTTTAGTGAGCACACACAAAAAACGAGACAGATCAAGATTACCAGAAGAGGGCATGAGCTCCTTCAGGAGTTGTGTCTAGCGCCTTCAGAGCGGTGGTGGTATCACCTTGACAAGGTTGACGCTTGGTAGAAACCACCAGTGTCTTCAGGTCGAAACCTACAACATGCACGAAACAGCCAACGTTAAGGAAGCCTCGACGAGGTTGACAAGGTCTCTCCACAGATTTCGGCATTCTGAACAGAAAGGTCATTAAATGGGAAATGCTCCATCAGCTTCAGTCCTAAACAAAGATAATTCACACTTAAGCGAGGGAGGGGCTACCATGATCTACAAGTTGGGGTGTTCAAATAAAAACAAAGATCGTAGAATCGGGTGAAAAAAATTAAAACGTTCCCGCTCAAACAACATTCGCGCTCCGCACGGGGAGAGCGGTGCGTTCCAGTCTTCCTACACCACTGAAAGCAGTGCACACAAAAACAATATCGTTGAGCGCCGCTGATTTCCTCCAGCGAAAACAAATCACGCAGAGCATGCTCATCCAAGTATATTATAAGACTCTGCTTAAAAGTAAGAATAAGTAACTACAACTCCTCAACGCAAAAAACGCAACCTCTAAGCAGAATCACGGCCCATCGGATGCTAGATTCATGAAAAACAAAAAAAAAACCGCGCCGGAAGACGATGGCCGAATGAACGGCGCGATCCTACAACTCGGGTCACATGTCATCTACAAAGCGCTTTATCAGAGAACGCAGTAAGAAAAATACGAGGAACGCTCTCCACGCATCGTGATCGCAAGCACTCCTCTGCAGTACCGTACCTGATATGTCGCTACGTCGTTACGAGCGACGTGTGGTGACGTCCGCTACGCCGCAAGTCGGTTCAAACGGCGTCTGAAGACGCCGGCTACGACTTAAGTCGCTTCGGACGTCTGACAATGTCCGTTACGCCGCAAGTCGCTATAAGAGACGTCTGAAGACGTCTGACGACGTCCGCTACGCCGCAAGTCGCTATGAGTGACGTCTGAAGACGTCTGACGACGTCCGCTACGGCGCATCGCTTTGTTGTGTCGCTAGTATTAACGCCGCAAACAACTGACGCAGCGAGGCTAAAGATGGGGGGAGGTTGAAACATTTTCAACCGATTACCTCATAACCTACGCATTTCCACTCGAACGTCGCTCAACATAGTCTTGCGATTTCGACTGCTTATCCTTTCGCGAAAACACTGATCGATGCAAACTTGCATAGCAAATCTGCGCAACGTGATGTAGAAAATGCTCGCGAAGTATAGAGTTTCTTAAGCTGAGAAAATGAAATGCAAAGAATTTTCGTACAAAAAAAAATATCAGGAGCATGCCAAAGCATTCACGACAGAGCACATGTCATAGACAAATAAAAAACGCCCTCCTCTGTGAGAGCATTCTCAATATGTTCGATAGAGAGAGGTTACTGCCTCCAGAGTTGATCGAATAGTACCTTAACGGCAAACATCAAGAACTCGAGGAAAGCTCGTGATATTTTCCATACTATTCGTAAGAAAACAACACTCTCTCACATCAGCAATATGGATTCGATCTTAAACTGGTGCCGATATTTCGCAAGAGCGATTCAGCTCGAAGTGCGTTTTCTTTGACTGCAAAGATCGCCTTCAGATAACTTACGTCACGTCGACGTAAGCTTCGATAAGACCACTCAAAAGACCTCGAAAAGAAAATCTTTTTCCTTTTTTTCACATTCTCGGACTTCTGAAGGGAAAAGGTCCTTTCCAAAAAAGGGCATTTTTAAGATCTCTTGCAGATCCTATCGATTAAAAAAAACCGTAAAAACATCACGAGTTTAATACGGTTGTGACGAAGACTGGATTAAGTTCGCAAATTTTCTACGCCAACAATATCATTATTATCACGTTTGCAGCAAACTTAAGCTCGGAAAATGTCCCATGACTATATTCCAGTTCATGTCATGGGACGGGACCATGGTTTTACAATCGGAGACAATACTTGGAAGATTTTTGTTAGGGTAATAATAAATTATACTTTTTAACCGGTAAAGATAACGCTAAGCTTAATCTCATATTTGAATTACCCAGCTCGAGAGCGATCCAAAACATACCCAACATCCTAGATTAAATCTCATAGTTCTCGAGATAATCGCGATTAAAACTCACATCGCGAAATCTGGCAACACTGGTTAAAACGATGTTAAATACAATAACGCTTCCGGGCTCTTCCGAAAAATCAAAAAAGTTCCTAGCAACGCAGTTAAAATCCCTGACCAGTAGGTAGAATGACAGTATAACGGAACGCACGTTGAAGGCGCGCACGACCCTATTGGAGACGAAGGGTTATTTATAGAAAACAATCGCAATCTTACAAAGGAAATTTTTTATTAATTACGGTACCATTTCGCAATACAAACAAAAGAGGCTTTACATACAAGGCGTGGAAGACAACCTACATGAGAAGCGTGCTAAATAAAATTTCCGTACAAATAATAAAAACCTGTCTTTGACAAAGAGCCGCGTCACGCAACCCAGCAAAAGCTTGGGTTCTTTCAATTTCATCTAGTCATGATTTAAGTCGATTAAGTCCACCTCGCTTGCTTAAGCTAAGCAACGCTATCGTTGGCGATACGCTCGCTACCGCAAAATCTTCCAAAAAACGTAATCTTTTACGTAACAGGGAAATCCTTGTACCCGAAGTTTCTCATATTTACAGTATATTCCACGCAAAGACGTCACTAAATGCAAACGGAGTCTTCCATTTAAATTAATAGAAAAAATCTTTGTGACGGGAAAAAATTACCTACGAGGTAACATCTATGATAAAATAACAGGAATTGAAAAAAATCCTGGCACAACGTTCGCTGTCCTCGTGGTAGCTATCCCATCTGGTCGACACCAACCGACGCGCGTTCGGGGCCTTAGTAACGGCGGGGCGCCAATTCAGGGTAGCTACGGCATAAACAACAGACGCACTCGGTTACTCTCTCCGCTGATGCTCCGCTCATCTGCTCATCTCTCTCTTATGCTACAACCAAGCTTCCCTCGCATGCAACACTTGCCACCCCACCCGCGCTGCCACTGGCATGCGTAGACTTGTGTAACATGCACTCCGTCCGAACGGCGGGAACGCCTAAGCGAAGTGATACGTTTGCAGCAAACACCGGGATCGGTTAGGTCGTCTGGGTTGACATTGCCCGAGCATTCAAGTAAAATGCTACGAAGAGGAACGAGTGCGAGGCTTCTACGAGAATGATTAGCGTTAATTAGCAGAGTAAAGGAAAAGTTAGCGTACGATCGTCATACATCGATCAGCCAAAAGCTGGGGACGTATGTTCGATTTCGAGAAAAATCATCGTCTCCGTTTAAACAAGTTTTCCTTCCGCATCAGTACTTGGATCTTAAATTTCACTAAACCGGTCCATGCCCAAGGAGGACTTCGAGTTGAGAAGTTCATAAAATCAGTCCGTTTTTCGACCAAAGTTCTTTTAGATGGAATTGTAAAGCTTCGCAAATTTCCGCTTTACACAAAGTCGCACTTTCATTAAACACAATAAAAGGAGATTTATTGTGCCATCGCGTGAGTATTAGAAGTCGAGAACAGCCCACTGGGTTAACAAGATCGTTCACGATTAATATAATTTAATGACAATATGTTTCTCCGAACGAATACCGGAGAAAAGAAAACCACCAAATTACGCAGAGGAAATAAAAGTTATGCCTTTTCTATTGTTACCGAAAGAGCAAATTGAGTAAATTGAATCCCATTCATCGGTGAAGCCATTTAAAGATGTCTTGTTGGACTATTGCGGAAAGCGATTTCCGAAAGAGCGGATCAAAAAAGCAAAGAGCATGGACGGAAGTAGAGAGCGATTTCCTGAATACATCTTTCCAATCCCATTGGTTCAAGATTACCATGCTTTTATGATCAAACAAGGATAGAACTTTAGGTAAAGTTGAGTCGTATACCTTGCACCCATTTCACATTATCTAAAATCTAGTATTTTTCACAAAAATATGTTAGGTCTAAAATATTAAAAAGAAAAAAGTGGATTGGTTATGAATAGAAATGCTTCGCAAGATTGAAAATTAAGAGAACTATAAATACCGCCACCTAATAGCATAGCTGTCGAGGTAATAGAAACGCACCCCTAGTCAAAGTAAAGAGAAAGGATGGAGCTAAAATACGAAAAAAAAGAGCCCATATGATGTAAGAAGACAAATAAACCATCTTACATCACCAGCCTTTAAATTATTTGGAATGTACACAGCATGCAATAAACTCTAGACAAATATAAAACTAAAAAACAAAAGAAATAAAAAAAAAAGAAAAAAAGAAACGAGTTTATTAGTGTATTTTGCAAGAGGTATATCTTCGTCATTGCCTTTTCTCTGATTTGAGACCCATCTTAAGACAAAGTCGAATTGCAGCAAAAAAACAAACTGTAAACTTCGCCGAAGTTTATCGGCCTAAGACCTAAACAGCCAAAACGAATTGAGGAAAAAATTTTATGTCGACTTTAACGCAATCATATACGCCCTGAACATTCAACAGTGTACTCAAAAATGCTTGGTACACCCTCAAACTATATTATTTAAGTATTATGGACACTATTTTTTCAGAGCATTACACTGGGTACCTGAAAAACCCCCTTCACAAGACCGTATAAACCGTGTATGAAGCGCACCATCTTTAACCGTTTTAGGCCTGGTAGCGGCTTATACCCGCGGAATAAGGTGAACAAGGAAAATCGAAAACTGAAGAAATGCTAGCAGCTTTGAAAAACAAAATCAATTTCTTGGTATTGTTTAACGCAAAACTTTTCTAAAGCCCTCTGTCCAGTTTTCCCTAGGATCAGAGGGTATACTTGTAATACCAACAATAAGAGTTCCAGCTACTGCAGTGAAAATAGCTCAATTCATTGGGCTTGGCCAAGCTACACGCGCGAAAACTTCGGCGTTTAGTTAGTGCGGCTTATACAGAGGTTTTATAAGTTTTCTCCACCCGGGTACGGCTTAGAGACCGGTAATTAATACTTCAGCGCCCAAAAATAAAAATTCTATCCTTTTACAAGGATTTAAAAGTGTGCCCTAGGACAAACAAATAGGAAAAAAAAATTAGTTGTCTTAAACTCCCTCGACTCACGGCTCTAGAAGACGAACTACTTAAGCAATACATTCAGGAATGTCTTAAGTGCCAATATCGGCGCAACAATTTCTTATCTAATTCTTCGACACATTAAAAAAGCGTAACACAGGTAAATTAGGGTTCAAAAGAGTCGCCCTGAACGTCATGCAGCACAATCAAAAACTACAGACGAGGAATAAGACTTAGTTGCGGATCACTAACATCGACACAAAATTTGTGTTTGAAGCACCCTATACACAACTGCTATTCACGCTTAAGTGAAAGAGCATCGGCGCTTCTCAACAAGTTCTCGGCGAAAATTCGCGCCGGTGAGAAAGTCCTTTCCATCGCATCGAGGACCCGACGAATATTTGCGGATCGCCGCACGCAGGAAATTTGCTCGCAACGTCGCCGACGACACGCGAATGAGCCGCAAATAAAAGTTCAAAACTTCGGGAATACTCTCCGAGTTTGCGAATACGTTCCGATTAAGGTTACTTACCGTCTCGTTTGTGGGGGTACTCCATAGGGGTCCAACGCGGCTCCATTGCGGTCATACCTGGACAGGGAACGAACGCATTACCCAATTTGTCCCAAATATAAGGATATGCAGAAAAATTGGCAACATTTTTTTAAATTGAGTATTTACGCGTTTAAAATTCTCCCTCGACAGTTTTAAGACAAGAAAAGGATAAAGAAATTTTCATACAGCAAAAAGTTCCGGGTCAATTTTACAGGATACGAGTTTAGAACAGATATCATATGAGCAAAGATGAGGTTACTTTTTTACTTAAATAACGAGCAATAACGAAAGATTTATTTTTTATGCACTGGAACCGCAACATCCGGATGCGATGAAAAGAGTTTAGGCCAAGGTTGTATTTGAAAAAGGAACCAGGTTAAAATTATCGTTGTTGAGTGGAGATTGGCATTAAGTTGAGCACAGCCCATAAGGATGAAATAGGTTCAGCGGAACAAGTCTCCTTTACGGCGTCAAGCATTGCCACGTTCCAGAGGTTCGTTCAATTCCGCGAGGTATTCATCGAGAGGGGGAAAATTCTATGTTATCTAGAGACCCTGAACATGAGGGACATGCCCTGAAGAAGCGCTTAGCATTACTTCCGCTAATGAAACTTACGCTCCTCCGTAGGTGGTCTGGGCGGGAGGTGTCCTGCGGCGGTACATATCTGTTGTGGCCAGTCTATCAGCGGCGTAGTCACGACGGTCGAAGGTTTGGGTGGCTGCAATGGCGGGCCTGTCGTACGGCGCACTGCTGAAATCACAGTACAAATTTCACTTTCTCCTCAGTAGGCGGAAACAGCGGCGCATGATTCATCAGCCTTTGTGTCAACTAACTGTACTTTTCAGTAGGTCAGCGATTTTCCACCTTATACCTCTAGCGTCCAATTTTAAACCCTTTCCCGGGTTTTAGAGTACTCGTCCAAAAAGGATAAAAGAAAACAGGACGGCATGTAGACGAGAAAATACGGTACTGTAACCATGTTAGTTCACGTGGACATGGACTGCCAATAAGTTTTGGTTTGTGAATTCCACATGATATATGAAAAAGAATAAGTCTGGTATATATGCTATATAAAGTAATAGAAGACAATAGAAAACAGTATGCACAAGGCATTTTTGTTGCGCCGTAAAACGCACAGCTTATCGACGTGAACCGCCGACTTCTTGCGAATTACCAGCACTAAGATTTCTCAACAAATTCTAAAAGGTGCACGCGATTTTAACGCCTTAGTCAACAAATACACATCTTGGGAAAACGACATTTCCAATCTGATGAGTATTTTGGAAGCTATAAACCGAGTAACTGTCGCCAACATACCTGGCAACTGCCGGAATAGGTCCAGTCTGAGCCGCATAGTAGCTGTCGTAACCTCGGTCATAGGTGTCCCTCTCCATCCTGTCCAGCCTGTCGACGCGGTCCAGACGGTCGTCGATCCTATCATAGTACCCGTTCCTCATGGACGGCATCCCTCCTAGTCCAGGACCGCCCGGGACGGGCACAGGGCCGCTAGGGCCGCCGTACTGGGATGGGCCCACGGGGCCGCTCATGGGTCCGGGGACGCCGCCCAAACCGCTTCCCCGTCGGTCGTACTCCGACCTTCCGTAGGGTTCGGGTCGGCCGTAAGGGTCGGGACGACCATACGGTTCGGGTCTGCCGTAAGGTTCGTGGCGACCGTAGGGTGCGCGACTGGGCCCGCTGCCGGCGCCTCGCATGGGTCCGGAGCCACCTCGTGGGCCTCCCCGGATGGGACCGCCGAAACCGCCCCCGCCTCCGGACCTCATGCCTCCACTGCGCCCTCCTTTCTTACCCGTTGAAGCCTGCAAAAATACACGTGGGATAAAAAAAAAGCTACTTCTACTTAAAATAGGTTATGATCATCAAAATATTAGGTTATGATCAACATCAAAAAAACTGCCAAAGAATCAATGGTTATTTTAAGATTCAGGCTTCAGCAAAGCAGGGTGAAAAGAATGATTCAAGGTGCTGTAACCTCATTTTTTTCGGTAACTTTTAAAAAGAAGACTTTTTTTTTTTTTAGAGTTAAACTTGCACTTGAGAAGTGTCCATTTCAAGTTTGAGTCTTTCAAATGTGTGACTATGGCTGTAGACAGTTGAATGTGGGATAAAAGAAGCTATTACTATGTAAAAGGAAATAATAGGTTGTTATGGCCAACATCAATACAACCGCTAAAGAATGAATGGTTAGTATAAGATTCAGGCTTTATCAAAGCAGGGTGAAAAAAATGTTCAAGGTGCGGTTATCTCATTTCTATATGAGATGAACAAATTAAAGGAGAGATTTTTAAGACTAACTTGCACTTGAGAAGTGTGCATTTCAAATTTGAGTCTTTAAAATGGGTGACTATGGCTGCGGACAGTTGAAAGACTTTCTAGATATAATTGTAAGATGAAAAGCCACTGAATTTGATCAAGGCTGGAAAAGTCCTCAATGTACTCATTCATGATTATGCCTGCAAATATTTATACTCATTCGTAATTATGCCTGCAAAGATTTATAGAACAATGTGAAGATCTATGAAAATTACTTGAGGCACTTATTTCACCATCTCAATTCAGCTCATAACTGCTAAGAAACATATCGATTTTGTCCTTTTGATCCTTAGACAACTTTAATGTTTAGAAAATATCAACAGAACAGATACCTGGAAAAACATGCCTTCTGCGAATGATGTCAGGCATTACGGTTTTTGTCATATTGAAGTGGAAAAAAAAAAAGAATTTCTAAAAATTATTATCTTCAGTACCATTTAGGATAATTTAGATTTAGCTGCATAAAGTGATTTTGCATTCTGACGCTCTTGCATTTAATATGTAACAAAACTTAAACAAAAGGTGACTGAATACCCAAACTTGGAATAGTTTGAGGATAATTTAGATTTAACTTCATAACGTGCATTTGCATTTTGAAGCTCTGGCATTTAGTATGAGACTAACCTTCAACAAGATGTTATTGAATGTTCCAACCCCAAATAAACAAGTTCCAACTATACTTTGAGATTTCACTGATGCATCATTAGAAAGATGCATTACACTGAACATACAAAAGGTATACCAACCTCTACGCTAATTGGTGATCCCATAAAAGTGTAATTGTTGAGTGCCTTGATGGCATGAGCAGCTTGTTCTTCTGTTTCCATGTGAACAAATCCATATCTGTTGAGAATGTCACATTCCGTGACATTACCATACTGGGAGAATAACTGGCGGAGTTCAGAAGCGACTGCATTTTCTGGTAAGCGCCCCACGAAGATTTTGGTTTTCTAAACAACATCAAAACAGTTACATCAAATTTGCCAATATCATGCAAAATAAATATAGCGCACAGATACTTACTGGTGGATTTGATGATGTTTTCAGGTCTGCAACACAAAAAAGGTGTTAGAACAACCAGTTTGCAATGGAAGTGATGATGCCACATTGCCTTTAAATTAGACGCTACGACAAGTTTTCACTGTATGGTTAATATTTAGTTATGATCACAAAAGATCAATGTGATTACTTCAGAAAGTAAAACTGAGATCATAATGCCTTGTAAAACACCCATACTAAATTATAGGTTAAATACCCAGAAAACGGTTGATGAGAGTAAAAATAGCACTTTGGGATCATACAGTAGAGAAATGCGGCCAGCCGGTGAGGCGCTTCAGTAATCAAGCAATGAAATACATCCCGGTGATCTCAATATGACGAAAACTAATGAAGGCAGAGATCCTACGGGTTCTTATCCCAAAGGTATACATACGGACCGAAATACTTAGATGTGTAGGAAAACAAACATCGCACATAACCCCACCAACACTGACAGACCCCTGCATAAAAAGGAATCAGATACTTTCTTCACCTCTCGCCCTCATTCCCTCGATCTCAAGAGCGAACTCAACCTCTGATTGTGTGTGTAAAGCCAAAATGAGGCCTCATTTTCCCTTCAGAGGAAGTTCACACCAAAATAATACGGTTTCCATCACTTGTGCAACGCACCCTGAACAGTTTATGAAGCACTTGCGGCACTTTAAAAGCCGGTGCCGAGAGCTTCAAAAATGTGGGTAGAAAATATGGAAAATAAGGATAAAATAGGCGATTTTGATAATGTGATGACCTCCAGAAGATTCAAGACACGGGCATGCCTCGCCGGCACACATAAAAACTTCAACCTACTCGGAAAGACAATGTTCGCATCTACTTTGAGAAAAACTTAGCTCCACAAGAGCAATAATAATTGTAAATACTTACCAGCCATTCTGAATTCGTAGTGAGTAAATAATACGTGTGCAAATACGAATATTCACTAATGGCGTCTTCCCAGTTGGCGCGAGCTTACTCACTCACTACACAGTTGATGAAAATGTGAACAAAAATAGTAGGCGTCGGGCGTCGGGTCGCCGCCACGCCGGAAGTTGATCCAAGATGTGACAAAAAGCGCGTACGTAAATCCGCTTGGCAGCAGGAAACAGAGGAAAACGTCAGGAAACGTTCCGAGAATTAAAAATTCTATATCACAGGTAATTCAAGAGAAAAAAATCACCCTTTAAGTATTTTTTTTTATAAGATCTAGAAAATGAATTGCTCGGTCATAAAATTGTGGGACAACGTTGTGAGGGAAGTGTTTTTCCCAAAGGCCATTCAGCGCCATCTTGCGGTCCTTTTTGGAGAAAAAAGAAAGAGTAGAGCCTTCGCACCCCATTGCAAATACTCAACGTAGAACTTTTCTTTGAGCGAAAATATCTCGTCGAAACGTACTTTAAATTTTATTCATGCTCGGCAAGTGTATTTTACTCGGTAAATAAAGCGTGGTACCGCTTTCACCAAAAATGAATTAATCTGATAGAAGCACAACCGGCTTCAAACTATGCTAACAAAGGTGAAGAATACAGTTATATCACAAGTTAAATATTTGACTTTGTTTTCGAGTTTCAAGGCAGATCAAAAACTTCCAACAGTAAGTTATCCCCTCCCCACAAAAAAAAAAAATAGGCCTATATCTAACAGATTTAAGCTATTGTATTTTGTAAACAAATGCCGGAGGAAAAAAATAAAGCATAATATTATAAATCAGAGAAAATGTACTGTATAGTACAGTACAACACCGAACTACCGTCCTCACTCCTCCTCGGTCCTGAGTTTGATAAAGCCTAAACTCATACTGCCTCATAATGACAAAAAAAAAGAAATGGATGTGATTTTCGATACGGCCCTTTCGCGGTTCATCAGGCCCCACCACTAATGCCACGACTGTAACCCCCTCATCTCACATCCTCAAACTGCTGAAGTGAGAGGAAGAAAATTCTAACGAGAGCCCCTGCGGATCAGAGGATAGGCCATGCCTACACGCATGAGTTGCGCGGGTAGCCTACACCAGAGTCGTAAGGCGTTCTTCATATTTGAAGGCCGAACATGACAAAATAGGCCGGTCCAAAAACTCAACCAATTGTACCAAACCGTATTCTTGCGAGTAAATAAAGTTTCGATTTTTCAGTTCGTGAGAAGGTCGGGGCATTAACGTACTAGCAGCCTCAAAAGTATTTACCGCTTCAATTTTTTTGAAATCTCCGTAACTTTTTGAAACGGAGAAAGAGATGCGTCCGAAGGCACGGAATAAAGTCGCTGGATCTTAAAGAGATCTACCAATGTGATTTCAGCTTTTTTGTCGTATTTCGTTTCGTTCTAAAGTTACAAAGGTTTGGAAAAAGTTAGAGTGATCAATGATTTTGAGACTGCTAGTACTCGTACTTACCGTGGAAAAATGAATTGCCTATGCTGCGGACAGATGCCATACGCAATCGCTATCTTCGTTGGCGGTGACCTTGACGTCTAAGAATCTTTTTGCACACATATGTAATCGTCGAAAATTGTGAAATCACCGCAGTGGCAACAAAAATCTCACCTCGATCTTTTTCTTCTTTTTTTTGTCTCCTCTCTCTCACTCTCATGCGCCTATTCAGTCCTTTTTTTACGTTTCTTCTCTTTCCTATAGGTCTAAAACGACTAAGCGATATGCTTCTGTGAAAATAAACCGCAGGCGAGCAAGTTTTTGGAGTGGGCCACCTCTACAGAATACCTTACTATCCACTCTTGGGCAAGGTCGAACCTGAGTCGAAACCTCTGCTGACAAACAACGATTTTTCATGAAAATGTTTTTTTTTAATTTTTTTATTTACAGCACGGCGGAGCGTTATTGGTCGCAGTTGTCCTTGAAAACGGCAAAGGTCCAGTAATCTATTCCTTTTAAGCCTTATCTGAGAGTACTGACGAAGAGATAAAAACTCATGCTCCGCCCTAATTCATTGAAAACACTGTATAAAAGGCGCCGTCACGACCTTTGTTCGAGTTTATCTCGACCTTTTGGAAATAGGTCACAATCCAAGCAGCTTTTTGTCCCATTCTTTGCTTGGCTCGAGCCGGGTTCTTGGTCAACATCTGAGTTCCCGTTCAAGATCACTTTACTGACTCGGAACAGCCAGGATACCGGTACTGAAACGGCAGCCAAAAGTGGGTTGTTCCACTTTCGTGACCACGCGAGCGAAGGGTACCTACCACTTGCCTGTCAAGAAAACTAATAAAGGTTTACCTACTTCTGCACTTTGTTCTTTTGAACGCTCTTCGTTCAATAAGCAAAATGCTCAAACCTGTTTCAGTCCTTCCCCCTTTTTTTTTCGTCCAAGGGCTGATTTTTAAGAAATTATTTCAAATAATCAATAGCTACCGGTACGTTTCTCGTGGGAAGAAAAGGTGATCGGATAGATGGTACGGATGACTTAACAAAAGTATTGATGAAAGTAAAACCTAAAAATATAAAACCTAATAAATAAAACATAAAATATTGATGAAAATAAAAATATTCAAAGAATCAAAATACTAGCACTAACACCCCAAAAACGCTATATTTTTCCCTATTAACTCTTTCCTTTTATTTTCGCTGGCTTGCTTGCTTGCTTGCTTATTGAAAAAATAATACTAATAACAGTCGGACGGAATACCTAAGAAGTATGCAGTTGCTGCTTATCGCTTTGAAACATAGCGTTGTGGTCACCTGCCATGGGCATTTACTCATTTCAAAAGGGTACGTCATCACGAACGATAACATATGAATCTACACAAGTACAGGTTTATTTTCCGTAAAGCGGAACGGTCGTTTTCTCAAGCGATTATTAGGGTTTTAGTCGACCGGTTCTGAGTGCAGCCGCCCCTCGCCTAAATGAATGGCACTTTGTTGACCCACATCTTAGGTTATGTTGTGCTCGGTTGCGATAGGAGAAGGTGAAATAGGTCAAATAGCCAGTCCATGATTCACTCGAAGCAAGGGGAGCGAAGTAACAGTGGCGCGGAAGAGAGGCGTGACAGAGACAGAGTCAGAGACGTTTCTCGGGCAAGAGAGAGACAGAGCACAAGCCCCACCCCAACATTCGACTCACTACAGCGTGTTTGGTTAGACGAGTCTATTTCACCGCAACACACTACACCCGGGTAGTGGGAATCGGCCCAGCCTCAGCCGCGCCTCAGCCTCCATCTCACCGACTTGCTTTCACCGTGCTCGGCTACGATCGCCGCTCTTCGCCAACTTTCGGCAAACATCGGATGCTGCCGTATTTGGCTGGTTCATTCCCTGCTGCAGCCCCTAGCATCGATCCCCCCTCGCCCTCCTTCTCCTTTCACAGCTGGCAGATCCCCCCCTTCCTCTTCCTTTCCTTTGCAAGCCTTGCCGACACCGCCGTTGCTGCGCCCAGCCGCTCCACTCCACTCCGGACGGGTGCGGGCGGCGGGCGGCGGGCGCTGGGTGGGTGGCAGCTGAGGCGCGGTCGCATAGTGGGCGAGCTGGTGGGCGAGACGAGGTATCCTAGAGCATTGCCTTGTACGCCCATCCTGTCCGAAGGGCTGCTACCTTTTATCATGGACGGTTTCACGGTTCTCCTGTGAGGTGCACCCCTCTCTCGAGACATAAAACGACTCAAGATCTGGAAACTTTCACCGATTAGGAAGGCGAGAACGAACATACACCTCAAAAGAGGACGTCACTCACGTGCTTATGGCTTTTTAAAACAGTCATAAAGTACCGCCAAACGAAGTAATTTTACGTCATTAAAACACTTCACACGGACCTTTTATTTTCAATTCTGTCCAGGGATAAGCCTAATTTAGGCGATAGGTATTAGGGGAAGACACTAAAATTAACTCGATGTCAACCTACACAATACCAAAACGCATCGAAATCTGTGCACTCATTTTTGAAATTATTATCCATTTCATGAAGTTTCCCGACGTAACTTATTTACCAACACAAGTCATCCTCCCGAAATAGGTGGGCAACAAGTTTACAGTGCCACGTGAGGTCACAGAGAGAGTGACGTACTTACAATTAGTCAGTATTATGATTTACACGGAAGGGGCTTTTACGAAAGAGGAGCTAAAGGGTCTCTTTAACAATATTATGTCCATAGGTCGAAAGGGTAATATTGGAGTACAGGTAATGGCTGTCCTAAAAAAAAATACGTCTTGAATTGACAAATTACTTCGTGGCGATGAAACAATAGGAGGAGAAACAAGAAAAAAATGCCATTAACATCGAATGAAAAACGTGAACATGGGAACGATGAAAATCTCAAAGGTTCTGTCTTCTATGTATTCTACCTTCCGTCACTCAAGACAAGCGTTGCGACAGTGGACCGTGGCAAAAAGGTGTCCTGTCCAATCCTAACCAAACTTGAGCTTAGGTGTAGTCGCCTTGCCTGTCGCTTACCTAAGTCAGGTACTGTACCCCGCTCCACTGTCGATTCGCGACGCTTAGTGGCGGAACGTGGTACACAATAAGAGATGTGAAATATCTCCTTAAAGTTAATTTATCGTGTGTCATAATTTTGGAAAAAGAAAAGTAAGAATGAAAAAAGCGAAGTTTGTTTCGGGGTGCAGTAGCAAGCAAAGCGTTTGGGTGAGATCATCGTAAATCAAGCTGTAATAAGACAGATTTCCCTCTTAATAATCGCTTTGAACGGTTCGGGCGTCAAGTGTACCCTAGTAGAAATGATCAACCATAAAAAGTATCGGAACTAAAAATTTTCAAATTAACTCAGAATCGGCTGGAAAACAAGAGAATACAGCGATGCCAGCAAGGATGAAAAGAGCAATTGAACGAGTAGGATAGTATGGACTGGTCGTTGGCAAGATCGCTTATTATTAGTCCCCAACACCCATGACAAGAGAGCGGTTTCTGGTGCCTGTCAGTATTTTTCTAGTCAACGATTTTAGCGTTTATTGATTAGATAACAACAAATTAAAATATGGCAATTCGAACAGTCACATCTATTTCGGTTCCTTCACGAGCGCAACAAATGAGCCTTAAAATCATGCACATTTTTGACGGCTTTCCGTGCCACAAGTTGAAACAAACCTTCCATTTCAATTATATTTTTATTAAAAACCATAGCGGGCGATCTTCAGCCAAACGTCAAGACCAATACGGCATTCGTTGAGATTGGCTGAAGGTCGTTGCCGTTCTACAGCTCATTTTCACTAGAAGCAACATAGCACACAAAGGTAAGTTTCAAAACGCCCATCGTCCGAAAAAAAGAGTCGCACGTGGAAATACAAAACATTGGCAACGGCATTCCTATAACAAAAACTGGAAAACAGCACATAACAGTAACAGCGCCTTGAGCTGCATTTCGCCATGAGTATACGCCCTTATTTGTTAAAATAACTTTTCTTGGTGCACTGTTTGTATTGATTAAAGGTGCATTCACCTCTTGTGTTCCATCCTGATCTTTTAAAAGGTTGTATTAATGACATACAACCGCTAATAGGTTAGACGCCTTGTGCCTCTTTTTGACTATATCACTTTGTTCGGCTTTCGCTCAGCCTAGCGCCGCGTACTTCTCACAATCAGAGACAGTAACCTACAGCCGAAAAGTAAAGCGGCTGGCGGCGATAGGTTAGATTTGCTTGGTTGTGGCATAAGATTTGTACTACTCTTATGGTTGTGGTTAGAGAGTTTAGGTACCTTAGGTCTCGCTCCGCTGTTGCTCTGCTTGCCTTGGCAACAGGAAGTGAACCACAACAAGATGAAAATGCACCCTTAAAAAAATAAAGTGCGTACTGTCCCTGGCGGAAAGTTTTCAGTACCGGTAGAAGGTCACGTGATCCAGAAGTGAGACGGGAATGACAGATAAGTTCAGAGATTGCTGAGAAATGCAATTGGTCAAAGCCACACATTGCTTGACCTATGTTAACGACCTCTGATCAGTTATCATCGATCAGTTATCATCAATCCAGCGATCGTGATCTGACCAGAGACGAGACACATGCCAGCTTGAAGCACCAATTAGTCAACCCATTTGACCAAGGCCGGGCGAATGCTTACGATCCGACTAGTTCGTCCAACTTGAGCACAAAAGCCAGATAATCAGTTCAGGGGATGTATCTCCGTATGAAAATTATTCCGGGGCTTTGATCAGTCAGTCACTAACATGGACTTCAAAAATCCCACTTCACTGATGAATATTACTTGATATGTTGTCCCTAAACCTGTTTTGCGTATGAAGGCTTAATGGTCTGAACACGTATTTTGGCTAATTTTCGAGACAGATTTCGCAATATCCACGTCATTTCAAAGCTCTAGCCGTACTTTTTCGTTTGACTTCGCTTATTAATAAGATCTATTTCGGAAACAAAGCGAAATCGATAATCGAAACTAAGTGAAATACGCGGTATCCCCGTTTTACCTCCTGTTCGAAAGTGATATGGGGCTCCCTGAAACAGGTTTCATTTATCATCAACGATCTTTTTTTTTAAGTCACCAAGACTACCGCAAGTGCACATGCATCTTCCAAACAAAATGCACTCACATAATTAGGGACTTGGGGCAGTGGTTCCTGTTCGGGAGACATCAAATTCGAGTCCCAAAAAATCATTTTTTAAAAAATATATCTTTGGAAGTAACGACAGTTTTGGGTTTGGCAGGGTTTGCAATATGACCGAAAATCGGTGAAAGCGGTTAGAACGGCTAGGGCGTCCGCTTCCGCACAAATTCGTATTGAGACGCACCTCACTTGCATGTAGTCCCAACTTGCACCGCATTTAAATATGAGAGATTACGCACAGTTGAGATCAAGTATTGCGTTGGACAGTGCGCTGTTGGGATAACTACGGGCGGGACCGCGCGCAGGTGCAGGTGGCACTTTCTAACTCGATCTTAAGGGGCTGTCCAATTAGTACGCACACAAAAAAAAGAAAGAAAATCTTACTCTTCCGCTTTTTGTCATGTTTTCCACCATCCCCTAAGCGTACACCTCAAATCTGTCCCACCATTCCTTCCTTTTATACCGTCTTCTTCTAGAGTTGATATCAGCATCCCTCCTTTTCACGATTAAAATTGACTTGAAAACCATTATTTTAATTTTGACTTCAACACCGGTACTATCAGTCCAAAACGTATTGTCCAGTTCAGGTCGTGCAACAAGGCGGCGGCAAATGTTCTTCCCCATAAGGCGAAGCCTTCCAGCGCGACCAGAACCGGACAATACCTTTTGGGCTGCTAGTGCATTCTTGAGTTTCTGAAGTGAGGAAAGAGCGAAATACTCTCGGCCAGAGTGTCACACCCTCTGGGGGCGTGAGCAGAATACGTCAAGAGGCTACTACTGTATTCACTCCCTATAAGTGAGGATCGCTCGTAAAGGGTGATTTTTCCCTTTACTAGGAGTGAAAATTTACTCATACCGTCGAGTCCGGTCCTACAAATTCGAGTGATTTTGTCCTAGAATTTTACAGTGGATAATAATGGTGCGGATGGTCTCACCACTTATTCCAAGGTGGTGTTCTAGTGTACTATAGCAATCAAAAGTCGCGTCACCCTTTCTATAATTTTTTCTATGCCAGCTCTTAAGAGTGACACGGTTTTTGACGACCACTGTAGGCACTGGACGGACAACGACTGGGCTACAGTGAGTAAGCGGTCGGTGGCATTTAAGGCTGACCTGAGGATCTGATTGTGATTGAGTCGAATGGTCTGCGGGGCAACGGAGAAGGGATTGGTTTGAGCGGCAAAGGGCGGGTTGTGGTGTATCCACTTTTATTACATGAATTAGATCTCTCGATTATTGTACTACAACAAACGTGTTCAAATATTCACACCACATAACACTTAAGTTGTAAATCGTGTAAAATGACAATATACCACAACCATTATTTCGTGTTTTATATTGTAATTATATACTCAAAATCAAATTAATATATGATGTATTTACATGTAATGGAGATCTTGTGTAATACAAACATGCCATTACATCGTGGCAACGTTTTTAAATATATTTCAAACGTAATAAAAAAAATACTTAAACAGTCATAAACACTTAGTAGTTGACAGTGCAACAAATTGCAGACGGAGATACGCAGATCTTTTTCCGGAAGTCGAGCAACATACTTCAATAAAGGAAACTATGTATCAACAATTTTATTTTTAGAATAACATTAGGAAACACTTCCAAGACGAGACTACAAAGTTCGTAACGGGGACCACATCCCATCATTACATAACAAATCAATGCAATCCACACCCTTTTCCTCAGCAGGTAAACTTGTTTCGCAATTTCAAGGTCAAATACTTCTATGACAGAAATTCATTTCATTTCTCAAAATGGAGTTACGTGAAAGAACGTATACACTTTGTACAAGAAAATCGTAGTCTCTTTGTGCCCTCGTACAGATTTGTTCACTTCCTGGCAAAATAACGTTAGCGACCAAATTCAACGCGATTGGTTAACTAGACAAGCTGACGTCATCATTGCTAGGCATTAGCATCAAGTTTCATCAAGTTTTGACGGCCAAAGTCAGAAGTCCTAGAAAAAAATACGACAAACAAGTGAGTGATGCTCATCTGTAGAAGAGGATGGAGAAAGAGGGTGACGTAATTAATTTTACAGAGGTCGTGAAAATCGTAAAGTGCAAGGGATGAAATATCTTTACTAACTCTCACGGGAAATTTCTGACAAGTGGTTTGTAAACTTTAACAAAACTCCTACGGCCAGTAGAACTTACAGGGAGTTTACCATTTTACTTTAGCAGTTCCAGCTCAACGTTTTTGAGTGAGTTCATAGTTGAGTTTGTTTCTGTGGAGCGTATGTCAATGGTCACTCCTCTTTCGCCCATCGCGATTTTATTTTGCGGGAGGGCGCGCTCCTTAGTTGTCACAGCAACTTAGGCAACACGCGCGGCAAAAGTAGGCAACCCTCTATCTATTACCCCGTCTTGAGACACTATAGCGAAACCCCGCGCGATCTGTGACCCTGTTGGACCTTGTGAATACAGAGTTTCTCAGCATTGGCCATTCGCACAAATTGTGTATAAACTCTCAGCTTTTGGCTGGCGTTGATGACATCTGTGAGAATTGAAGCTAGGCAAATTCAACTTTTTGACGCCCCAGAGCGAATGTTTCCAAATCGTTTCTAGACTAATAAAGCGCGATGCTAATTCTTTCCGTTTGCTCAAATCTTTGTAAGGTTTTACACAGAGGAATTTCGGACACAGCAGTGCAAAACTACCGAGCGCACTCAGCGGCAAAATCAGACCACGACAAAAGCTATAATGACCATCCCTCTCAAAATGAAAATTCTTGTCTTAGACAAGTCTTACTGTCTGCTGCACCACACTGGAACACTAGGTGCGATTATTGCTTGGTTAAAAAATTGGTCAATTTTTTCTCGTGTGAAGGTAATATGCGGAGATTTTCGCCTCATACTGAATAGAGGACTTTTGCGAAAAGAAGAAACAAGAAACCAGCGTCGCGTGATCACCTGAACCAAAAAAAGGCGAGAAGACCTCTCATCAAGCTGAAACATTTGTTATATTCCCGTTAGTGGCAATTAAAATGCAAAAATACCCTTAAAGCCTAACCTAACCTAAACAGTATAATAAAGCATGAATCCTCCCGCCTGGTGTTAAAGTTTCTTGTAGAGTATTCGGTAAAAACAGCGATCTCATTCATTCAGAGGTGCGTGTGCTTTGTTTTGGTCCAGTTGATCACGTGACCTGATTTCTTGTTTTCTTCCTCTCGCGAGAGTCCTCTATGGACTCCAACACAACAAACTCGGCCTAGAGGACGTTACGGAGGAGGATGACAGCCCACACCTCAGTGCTGCCATCTAGCGGTCAAGTTTGGTGACCAGAACCCTTACTGAAAACAAGCTGGTCAAAGAAGGCTCCCATGACGTCACGCCTCCCTCAACCAATCAGAAGTCAATAAAATATCTCGCAGCTCATAAAAAAGACGAAGGCGCATCCAAGTTCCAGCTGGAAACACCGAATCCAGAACCATCCTAGAAGCATAAGAGTAGACCATACTAACATTTTACTTCCTATGTTTGCCCGACTTCCAAAATTGCGTGTCGACAAGTGAGACTAATTCATATATTACGGTAGGAGGTACGGTACTACAAGGTGGGCTGCTGAATAGCGCATGGTAACCGCAGGTATCTATTCCAGCTTATGGCAAATAAACCAGGACTACATTCTTGTACAATCCTTAGAAAAAATACAAATACACGGTTAGTTTTGAGTTCATGACCCTTTCATTGTCCTTTTGTTTCCTTGTTATCGCGGTTCTTCCGTGCTGACAAAGTTGCACGTTAACGCTACGGTCAATTTCAATATGAAATAGTCTTATTAAATTATTTCATAACGATCTGGGCAGTATTGTGTAAGATCCAGCTATTACGCTTCTTTGTTGAAAGAGCGGCTTACGGCTGTGCTCACTTCGGTGCGGTGGACACCGCGGTGGACACGCTCGACACGCAGGGTGGACAACTGACAACGAGTTCACGTCACCTGCATCTGCATGGCGTAAACAGTCTGATTCAACGCGGCGTTGTCGCCTGGTTCAAATGTAGTAAACAATCACGCAAACGAAATATTTAGGGAAGTCACGAATTCAAAAAGGCTACCAACTTTTAGCTGCTTCACAATTCCATGGAACCTAAGCGCAGGAAACAAAAGTCAAGACATTCAATTTCTGGAGCGGAATTTCTTTTAAAAGTCAACCTAGGACCAAGGCTTCCTAACCTTTGTTAAAAACATTGATGGTGGTGGCAAAGTTAGATAGTCGCTGGAACAAAGTTTTGCTTGGAAGGCAAATTCCTGAATTGACAACAAAACGAGGCTTACTTATCATTGATGAAATGATTCATGTACTATTGCAAAGTCACAACTCAGTCATACAGTTAGGTACCCTACAAAAATATTTTGTTTTGCGTGATCCTTTTCCCGCATGTTAAAAAAAAGAACGTCTTTGACACAACAAACAGCAAAAATGTTCCTAATTTCGATATGTGCCAACTGACGTATTTAACCCAGTAGAATCACTTTGTGCTTCGGACATATTTCGCCTTCATCGAGTATATTTAAGCGGTACATACTGCTTACCGAGCAGCATATGAAACACTCTCGTAATGTCTCCACATGAAACAAGCTTTGCCCATGCCATGAGGAAACAGTCAAATTAGGTATTTATTCCTCGCTTTTTCTTGAAAAGAATTTCTCTTAAGTTGAATGGTGGGTTGTGTCAGCTAGTACCGGAGTGCTTTCATTTTTTTATTTTTATTTTTCTTTCGTTTTCCGTTGACATGTATGATGGTGTACACTTCTGTAATTACATTATTATATCATATATAATATACTTTAAAGCTGTAACCTTTTACAGTAATACCATAGAGTATATACGAAAATGACGGCCGCATGGCCGACGTCATGGCCGACGTCATGGCCGACGTGACGTCATACTCATCTGTCGAGTTTGAAAACAAGGGCGCCGCGAAAGACTTTCTCTTGTTTCGAGATCAAAGGAGGCTGGCTTCGGATCAGTAAAAACAACAAAAAACTATCGGCAACAACAACAAACAACAAACTCAAGTAAGCAATCATTGACGTGACCTGCTCGATTTCCACTATAGTACTACCAAGCCTAGCCTATTGGCAGCATGAGTTGAGTAGGCAGCAACGTCGGCTGACAAGTGTGCCACCGAAGGCAGGCGGTTAGCATGCCCACCTCCTGACGGTTGGTTAGGTTTGAAAAGTTTAACAAAAGTGAGCAATGGATGTTGGGTTGGGCTTAGCTTTACGAAAACGATTACAAATCCGTGACGAGAAATAGGTGAGTCGATCGCGGGACACGAAACCGCCCGCCATCTTTTATTAGGCCAGTGCTTGATTACCTTGAAACACTGGAATCATAATCCAAGTACCCCCCCCCCTATTTGGCAGCGCGCACAGACTTTTCTTTGTACCTTAGCAGTGAACAAACCCCCCACCCGATCACCCGCCCCGTTCAAGTCACGCAGTAAAACAAATGTGAAAGACAACTCCCTCCTTTACCCTACAGATTCCTTGACTTAACATCGCACTCAAATGATACTCAACAGCATTCGGTTACTTTGTTCACGGCCTGTTTGAACCGATCTTTTCCTTTGCATATGAAACGTAACAGCGACGCCTTTCCGTGGGATTCAAGTGATTTAACATTATTTGCTAAGTTATAGCTCTCTTAGTGCTGTTGAGGCTGACAATTGAATCGGATAGGCGACTTTATAATTACCAGCGAAGCTATTTACTTCTATGGAAACGTTCCAATGAAACACAGCCAAGTAGAAAATGACGAATTAAACGAACAAATACTCGCGTGATTGCAGCCGATGAAAAACCGTGTGAACCAAGAAAAGCAATAAAAGTGCAGACTCTCTCCGCTTCCTCGATTCTCGTAAGATTTGCTCTTTGACCGATGGGCAGCCAATAAGATAGGCGGAGCCAATAGGCCAGAGGCGACCAATGTCATTAACAATGTCCCTAAATTCGTACTGTAGACTACAAATACCGAAAACCAACTGGCATAACAAAATGCTCTTCATGTACGAAAAAGCGTGAGGTTGTCAACAACTGTCATTCAATTTGAATGATTTTCCCCTAAAACTGAAAAATGACGAAAACTAAGTAAAAGCGCCGTCTATTTTTACAAAGGCCGAAAATACGGTTTGGCACCCGAGAGAGAAACTGGTTTCGACATTGAACACATTACTTCGTACGTGAAATTGGGCTACAGAGGGTGAGCAAGGTTTTCGATTCCATCTCAGCCTCTATCAACCACCTGCTAAGTCCACATAAACTAATCTAAACTAATCAAATCTAAACTACGGAACTCAGTACTTTTCTTGTTGTTTGTATGGAGAAAATATGAAATGATATTTTCGCCAATGAGGCGGGTCGATCGGTGCCGTATAGTCATGTTTGAATGTAATGTACATCTAAGAACAAAAACATCACAGTACGTGGTTGTTGTTTTAGCAGCTCAAGTTGACACCGCGAAAAGGGATGGTTGAGCACAAGCCGCGGTGCGAACGAAAAAACAAAAAAATAGAAAGATTAACAAAACGGCAGGAGCACTCCTCACAACCTATCTTCCTCTTCTTCCTCCTCCTCTTCCTCCACATCTTCCTGATTATCTTGTGATTCCACTTTGTAGCCTGGATGCTCTGATATTGCATAGTAATTGCCGTTGTAGATAACCCCCAATTCTTGTAGTACATCTCCCCTAATCGTCGCTTTGATTGTCCAATTATAACAGTCAACACTTTCTCTTTCTCGATCCAACCTCTCCACGTCCAAGATTTTGGAACTAAGCCGTTCCAATATAATGCCAATGTCTTTGATGGTCAGATGGTTTTTCTGATCCACCGATAACTGATCAATGAGTAACAGAAACTTCTCCGTCGTCACCTTTTCGTCCTCTAAGATTGTGTTCTCCGTTTCGGATTCGGAACTATCGTGGTCCACGGCGCCATCATGGCTCATGACCTGCCCACTCATGCCACAGCTCACACCGACACCAAGGCCACGTCTCCCGTTGCTCTCCATGTCCATGAAGCGCACATGCTGGGACCCCTTCGCCACACCTGCACACACACACACACAACCCTTACACATCCACATCGAGCCAACCTACATTCCCTATCTGCTCGCTCCCCACACTGCAATAATTGGGAATCACCACGAGTGACATACAGCTGTTTGGTTGAAGGTCTTCTAATCTACACTGCGAACGAGACAGAGCGGGCTTCTTTGATAGGAAGTAGGTGCGGCGCTGTGTACTCACCTGCCCTTCTGGCGTCCGCCATCGATGATACGTGGGGCTGAGGTGAGGTCTGAGCGCCAGCATCCTGGATGGGGGACGTTGCCACACTTTTGTGCACGGCGATCTGCCGGCCTTCTTCGTGCAGCGCACAACAATGAAAGTCGCACTCGGCCGCCGCCGCCGCAGCCGCCGCCGCAGCCGCCGCGGCCGCCGAATCCAGAGAACCAGCACTAGAACGGACGAGGCGCAACGGCGGAGGGTGGTGGTGGAGGAGATGGCCGTGGGCGTGGGAGTGAGCGTGAAGACGGTTGGAGGCCATCTCCTCATCGTGGTTGATGACGGTGATGTGCGGGCCGATGGGCGTCGGCGAAGAGTACCGCCCATTGGCCTTCTCCAGACTGGTCTGGATCACGAGAGAAGGCGGCTTCTTGCCGGGTGGCACGATGATCGGGCTGCCGCCGGGTCCGCCCCCAGGCCCGCCCCCAGGCCCCCCAGGCCCGCCCCCAGGACCGGCCCCGAGTATCGTGCCGGGCCCGCCTGGGGCCGAAGCCGGGGAAGTGCGCCCGGTCTTGGCATGGTCCCAATGGAGTACCACAGTGACTCTGCCTTTATTGTCCATGATCTTCCAGGACGGGGTCTCATTCTGTAGATCCAGGGCGTTGATAGTCTCACAAACGATTCTGGGAATGGCAGTGATAGCTGCAACACCAAACGCCCGTTCCACCTTAGTACGAATTTAACACTTTGCTCCTTCACACTGAAGCTCTCAGACCCAACAAGTGGGCTCGAGATGCAGGAAGTTTTCCGACACGGAAGCAGGGCTGTTAACGCTAATTTAGCGATAGCGGCGCTACGGTCGCTAACGCTAACGCTAATTAGCGTTAGCGTTAGCGCGCTAACATATCCAAT
>Ga0058701_10000563_pt1 | contig 25132 bp, 13 predicted proteins | sample AgamicOrMae_FD_97039 | JGI IMG/M metagenome (GOLD analysis project Ga0058701, IMG submission 97039) | Agave microbial communities from Guanajuato, Mexico - Or.Ma.e | ecosystem: Host-associated > Plants > Phyllosphere > Phylloplane/Leaf | place: Guanajuato, Mexico | collected 2012-06-04 | reverse complement strand
GGTCGATAACAGCCCAGTGAGCAAAAATCGGTTAATAAAAAAAGGATGTTGGTATTGACCCGACATGAGATAATATAGGGAGACTTGAATGCACGTAACCAATCTGATGCATTTTAAATGGGAGATGACTTGAACGCATTGAATCCTGCCTAATACACTTAGAACGGGACAATCGGGTCAATAGGCACTCCCCCCCAAAAAAGAAGAAAAATCTTTGTGTTGAATTTTTAACGTTTGATAGTTGGAATATTTTATGGGGAATTATTAATAATGTTTATCGTTGTCGGTCGCTTATTGCGTCGATTTATCACGTCATAAAGTTGAATATAAAATTTACGTCTTCCCCAATCTCTCGGCCGCGAACTACCGCCTCTCCCGGTCCGTGTGAGATCGACATAGCAAATATAAAAATGAAACAAAATTTTGGTCTAAAAAATTAGAAAAACCCTAGGGTTACCCCTTGCTCCTTTTCAAATTTTTAGTCGATTTTTTTAAATGAATTTTGTAAGTTTGATGGTTGGAATTGTTGAAGGGAAACTAATAATTGTTTATACCATCGGCTGTTGTCCGCTTAGTTCATGTATCACTCCCCAAATTGGATTTTAAAATCCCTACCGTGGTGTCTGAGCACGTGGTTGTTAGTTCGTGGTCTCAGATTTTTCTTAGCGGGAGTTTTTATACCGCAAGTATATTTTTTCCGAGCAATGTACAGAGCCCTAACAACCTAATGTAAGGAACACTTTCTCGATATGTACGATTTCCCATTTGTTGGACCCAGGAAAGCCAGTCAACCGTATTTATTTATTGAAACAATAATGGCAAGAATCTGGTTGCGCAGTTACTCATTTTTTTTTATCCGCATAGGCTTGAATTGTTTGTAAAATGTCACATTTGGTTTGCGTTTAGGAAAATTTGTTGTCACTTTTGCCTAACTAAAATGTCACTTAAGTCACTTTTCGGAGATGAAAATTGACGGGCAGCTCTGGAACTGATCAAAATCCACCCTCAACCAAAGTTGACTCTCTCCTTTTACCTCGAAAACAGATATTGTTTATCGTCAAATTTAAGGAAACAAGACAAGACAACTTTGAAAATTTTGTATTAATCGTTTAAAATTGATCCAGGCCCTCTTCTTTGCCTAGAAAACACAATTGAGCTTTTTGGAACACGACAAAATGCCACCGTAAATATTTCCCAATCTCCCATTGAGATTTAGTAATTGCCAACATAGGAATGTCTAATGCACACCTATTTTGCAGGCGGTGGAATGGATACAACAGAGCTGGAAGATCTGATGGACGAGTTGGGCGAATTTTCGCAGTCGGATTCCGGACCGGAAGTGGACACTTTGAGCATTTCCTCTACGCCGAAGCCTTCTCTAAGGCCCTTCTTCTCCAGCAGCCGGTCCCTTCTCCACGATACACTGAACGTTCCAGGCGGCGGTGAGTTCCCTATCCTCATCCTCGACCTGGCTGGCGTATCCACTTGAAAGCACCGGGGAGGGGAAATAACGATTAACACTGACCCCTAAATAATTACGATAAATCGTACCTGTGTATATTTTTGGACCAACGCCTCTTTCCTTGTAACTAAATATTCACTAAATGTTCCTCCTTTGTTTGGAGATTTGACTAACTTCCGTGACTTAAAACCGTGTCTGTGTTACGTAACTGTATATAATAATGGTTAATAGGGGGTTACGTATCTATGTTGATTTGTGTGTGACAATTTTGCAGTATTTTTTTGGGGCCCCATCGGGCTCAAATAGCGTCTTCTTTTTTTTGGACAGTGCAGTCGAGCACCGCGGATAAGTAGACTATTCTCCTGATTGTACAGTACATATACCAAGTCATTTACATGACTCCAACTAAACACCGATGTTTACTTTTGCGTTTGTGGCTTAAAAATGAAGTTTCGTGCCTTAGAAATAAAGTTTTAATGCATGACCATATCCTTGGTGGTATCATGAAGTGAAAAGTTATCCGTTAATATCGGTTGATCTGAGTTTGTTCCGCTCCCCTTTTTGGGCCCCTCCCCTTTTCAGGCCCCTCCCCTCTGCGGTCCCCCTGGATACGCCTCTGCCCGTCCGACCTATGAGAAATTTGACGTCGCGCTGCATGACGCATGGCCTACCCGATTGTTGTCGTTTTGCCGACCCAAGTGCATGCGCTTCGTAAATTTTTCATATTTGGCTCGTTGGCGTGCATACGTGTGTTTTTGCCGACAGGTTCAGTGGAGGCCCCGATCGTCCCGACAAAAGGCTCTGATGCCCCACCTAGTGTCCCGTTTAAGGGCCCAACCAAATCCGACTCACAGTTTAACCCAGCTCAGTTTGAGACTACTTAACGATCTCTAGCGACGTTAACTTTGCATGGCGATTTACCATGGCTGTTTATATTTGTACTTAACCAGAACAGACCGACTGATTAATTTAAACGCGTTTATTTATTCATGGGCTCAGTTAATTTAGCGCTATGGCATGTGTTAATGGGCAGTATTATCCCATGGCCCATTTTGTGTATTTTTCGCTTTTACTTGTTGCTGCATGTTTTCACCGAGTATCCTGCAGTCCGCTGCGCACCAACGCAACTAATACTTTGTAAATACTATTAATAAAGTTGCGTGCCTCGATACGATTCTGGAGTGTTTATTTTTATCTTTCTTCTCAAGGCGCTTTATTGTAGTGCACTGATGAATAATTGATGAGGTGACGTAGAAATGAGCTAATAGAGCAGACTTGACGATTCGGAGAACGAGTCTAACTTGGTTAGCTGAGCCCAACCGCGGAAAGTGGTTTTAAGGGGGGCGGGGTGCGACCCCCAACCTAAGGTCCAAAAAAGTAGGCCATCAGAAAGGCAAAGCCTTGAAAGTGAGGCGAAATTCTTCGCAAATATTGCCTCAAAACGGTCTTATGTGTAGCAAAATCCTATTTTAATAAAACATAAAAACATGTCAAAAACCTTCAATAACGATCGACATGCACATTTCGGCAGGCAACCCGCGCAACACCGCCCCCTCTAAGCCACTTAAAAACCGTCCTACCGAAACTTTGGCATAATTTCATTTCGGTAAAAACTGCTGTTATGAATAAGGTTCTCCATTTTTGTAAGTTGATCATACAGGTACAGCCGGAGTAAGTGCTTCGTTAGGGGTGCTCTCGATAGCACAGAAAAGCGGTGGCTTAGCTTACGGGTGCTTTTTTTTTTTTTTTTTTTTTGAATTATAGATTTTAAAGTTTTTTTTTTTTTTTGTTTTTTTTTTTTTTTTTTTTTTTTAGAATTATAGATGCTAACGATCTTCTTAGTCTCTGGTCTTTTTGTGTTTCTATGCTTCGGACATTTCCCGCTTTACCAAGATTCCTTAGCCTCAGTAGTTGAGATTACTCGTTTTCCGTGTAATACTTGAGTCCCTAACCGCTTTTTCGGCGTTCTTGTCTGGATATTGGAGGAAATAAAAGTAACCGCCTATAATGGGAAAGAATATGAAATTTTTATAAACTGTCCCCACAAACCGCACAACGATACGATCATCCGATCGCTATAAAAAATTGACGTCGAATTTGCCAATTCATACCAATCTCGAATGAGTTGTGACGTCACTAGCCACTTCAACCTCGATTTTCTAGCGATCGGATGATTGAATCGGAGTGCGGTTTAAGGGTTTCTTCATTGCTTTCTGAGCTCTTTTACATGATGGTGTTTTGAAACATTCGTATACTTCCCCATTCCAAGAAAATTCTTGAAATTTTATCAAGTTCCGGAAAAAAATATACAAAAAAAATCATGGAAAATATCCAGCGCTGATTTAAGTAATTCAAAGTCTCACACGAGAAAATAAGAATGAGTTCTGAGAAATCATCGTTCTTTAGTCAGAAACCACGACTGTAGAAAATCTTTGACCAATCCCATCATCCATTCTGAAACTGCTTATTGAAAATTCGCTGTACGTTCTCGTTGATATGCCAAAAACGATAGAAGTAAAAGCCGTAGTAAAGATCGTTTTATTTGCAACTTCCCTCCGATTAACTTTTTAATGAAGGGTTGAGAGGCGGAACATGGACGACATTGTTACACAAACAGACCGGATGATGCTACGCAATCGTAGGCTGTTGTCACCGAACCGTGAAGGCGTAACTATTGGCTGATTACGGCGTTCGTTAGCCAATCTGTACTGATGATTGCGAACGCTGTGCACAACTCAGGGGAAGCAAGCAAACCCAAGCAGTGTCAGAGCCAAAGCAGCCAAGGGTCTTCCCAGAACCAGAACCCAAGTCAGAATCAGGCTATGTCCGGCCCGGTCCCCGTTGCCGTAGGCGTTGCGGTTGCCACCCCCAATAGCCAAGGTCAAGGTATGGGCGGACGGGCGCAGCCCGGTCTCGGCCCCGCACCTGCCACAGGGACACCGTCAACCGGAAACTCTCAACCAGCAACCTTGTTGTCGGCGGCAGGTGCGTCAACCATCAACCCGAATTACAAGCATCTTCTCTCATCAACCGATTCATTCAACTTTTTCAGTCTATTCGCCCGCGTCCTGTACGAGGGCTACGTCTGTCTTTGATAAGTGGCTTCGGGAGGTATTCCCTACAACTGAAAAGTAGGTTTTTCACATGCACAAAGAAAAAGAAAGAAAGGAAGTGTTGTAAAGTTCAAATTTTTACCAAGTCTAAAAGCTTTTTTTTAGTGTTTATGGTTGACTGGATGTTAGGAAACTAAGATTATTGTCAATTGGTTTATAGGACATTACAAAACTGCGCTTTGGTGGATTAATAGAGGCTACTTCGATACCTCCATGCAGAAAGGTCATAACCAAACAATCCAGTGCTGGAGGGTTATAACTGAGGAACCCAGTGATGTAAGGTCATAACTTTCCGCCTGAAAATTTTAGCGCCTTGTTCTGAAAATTGCCGAAGTCTGGGTCCGTGCCTAAATGACCATCCATCCCGGAGTTCTCAACACAACTGATTTATTAACAGAAGGAACACAGAGACGTAGCTTGCCAAAAGGTAGGGGGAAAACAACTAGCTCCACGAAGCGGCGGAATTTCACATATAAAAGCGCCACATTCAAAATGTCCTTAACACGCCTTTAGAATTCTGATTCCTACGCTCACGGATAAATTTCCAGCATTTTTTCCACCAAGTACGAACTTTACATATCAAAGTAGGCTTCTAGCGTGAAACGTACACTGAAATTAGTCCATGGGCGTAGAAATTGAAATTCTAACAGCACGAAAATTTTCGGCCTAAAAGTTATGACCGTACAGCATTGGGTTTCTAAGTTGTGACCTTTCTGTGCGTCGGTATGGATTTATAGTAGTAATGATCACGAACGTTCAAGATACAGAATATTAAAACTTTTTACGATGTTGAACGTTCCTTGTTTCGATATGATGAGGATTAAGAGGACTAACTTCCTCCTCCCTTTGAAGCACGACTTAACAATTGTCAAATAGTAACGTTCGTCGAAACCGAGAAAAGAAAATTGGGAAACGCAATTAGTGAGAAGCGGTTTAGGACTTTTTTCATAAAATACCTCGCGTAAGCCATAAATCGAAGGTAGACATAGTCTGTACTAAAGAAAGTTAAGTCTGTAGGATGCTTTGTAACCAAACATACGTGCCCCACTCAACTTAACCTAATCATATTAACTCCCTAACCTAAGATGAAGCGGGGTGGAAGTACCGGGCGAATAGATACTTCTTAACTTTTTAACTTTTTTTTAAAGCACTTGTTTGTCAAACTTTTGCCCCACCACCCTATTTACGTTTACCCTACTTGTGCACTGAAACAAGTTCTAACGGATTCTACGCGGCTGGTACCCTGAATCGACTGTGAACACTCATCTTCTTAAGGAACGTTGTGTGCTATATTTTCTGAGTGTTTTTCGGATTTGCTAATTCTTTTCTGAGAGCATGGTTTTAGTGTAGAAATTTGCTAGCTTGTTTTCTTTAACCATATGTAGATACCTAGAACGTCCTATAGAGCTCAATCATCGCAACCAAACATTAAAAAAACAACAATATTTTGACAATTCAAAGATAAAACTTCATTAAAAAGGGACGGAGGAAAGTGTTCGACACGGAAAGTGTTCGACAGAGAAACTGTTCGACAATTTCGCTGTTCGTTAGGTTGGGTTTTGTCGGACAACGTCCGTGTCAGACAACCTCCGTGTCGGACAACTTCCTGCATCTCCCTCCTCAGAACTTCAATTCGAATTTCACCAAATCGTCGCCATTGATGAACAATTATTTTCTAACTTCCCGAGAAACGTCATGTCAAAGTTCCAATCCCGTTAACACATCTGAATTTTTACTTGCGACATTGAATGGAAAATGCCTTGAAAGGAACATCAGAAAGGCATAGCTAAAACGATATTAGTAGGCGCACGGGGGTTCCAAGCTTCCGTTTACCTGTTCTTATCGTCTAAAGCCTGAATCCTCTTCACTAATTTGTCCTGTGCAAGGCTTTTCTCTCCTTGCGTAGAAATCTCCGTTCTGCCGCGAGCAATACAAACCTGCGAGGAAGAAGAAATTGCCTTTGTCGACCCAGCTTTCTGTCCGATATGTTCACTGTATTTACACCCCAAGTCACGTAATCCTTTATCAGCTGATAAATTTAAGCTATCATTTCTTATCCCCATCCAATATCGGCTATGGCTTGTTAAATATTTGTGCCTAAATCCATTCACACCCTTGCTGTGCCATTAAAACTCGCTTAGTCCTCCTTGATCCCAAGAAAAGATTTTTTTTTCTGAAAGGCATCTCGGTCTTTTTCACAAGGATACGTATTTTTATCTGGAATAAATGTTAATTAAAGCAATGGGAAATAAAGTAATTAAAATGAAGTACTCAGAATCGTTGATGCTTTAGACTATCAATTAATTGCTGTTTTGTGAAGCCGTTTCTAAGAAAACTCCTCTGTCATGTCCCTACGTAAGGACGATTGTGCACTTGTATTTTTGCATGTTGAATTTGTAGTTTGAGCATGTATGTTTCGCTTTGAATTTATAGTGAATCCTTAGTGAATTAGGCTTTGTAACGCTAACGAGCTGTTTATCTCTGTTAGAAAAAGGCGGTGATCGGATGAGCGACGAGGGGTCGAAAAAGGCCGATTCCGACTCGCACCCCGAGAACTGGACTGATCATGAGGCAAGTGACCCCCAGCCGCAAGCCTCGTCGCCTCCCAAAAGCGGCGACGACAAAAAGGTAAAGAAATTCGAAACCTATTTTTTTAATAAAATACAGTCGCTAAATTTAAGACCGATTAAGTCCGTGCCATGCCTTCTTTGAAAAATATTTCGGGTTTTTAACCCGTAACAGCCCAAAGCATTTGGAGTGAAAGTTAGCTTAAGAGAAATTGGAAGGATTATTTCCTTTAAAATGCGAAATTTTAAGCTTTGAAAAATGCCCAAATTATTTAATTTCAGGTTTCCAAAGGGGTGATATTCTTTAAATTGTGACAATACTGAACTGAAAAGATCCTCTAAAATATTTTTGTCTGTTTCCGAACGGCATCGCTTGGCGGTAGTGGATTAATGAAAGTTTTACGCAGAAGAATGGGACGAGCTTTTGTTTATGATCATATTTTTCATGTAGGTGGAGTCGAGTGACAGAGATAGAGAGAGGAAAAGTCGGTTGTTTGCGAGAGAAAGAGCGTCTTCTGCACTTAAGAGTAGTAAAAAACAACTGAGTGTCTCAAATATGGGCGAGCAGAGGATGAACAGCAATAGTCCGATGTCAACTGCAGGTCTCACGAGTCCTGGAACTGTCTATGGAGATACGACTCCGTCCGAGGTACTATTCTAGTATTTCAAGCTACTTGAGGCAATTTTCCAACTGAGGTTAATCGGAAACCTTCTTTGTTTTGCAGCCCCGGAAAATTTTATTGGAACAGCTGTCTCGAGTGCTGCCCCCTGATGACACATCGCCGGATCATTTGGTCATGGTGAACGTTAGCGACCCACCCGGAAATGCCATCTTCAACCGACTGGCCGACTGGCAGCACAAGGCGGTGGGAACGATGGGCCCGGCCGACATCCGGGCGGCCTTCACTTGTCTTATTAACAAAATACAAAAATTGTAAGTGAAAACACGTTTCATTCTCGATTTAGAAGGTGTCGTCTACCTTTTGTATTCACCTTTCGTCGTAAGAGCTGAAAGGAACGGGGCACAATCCACATAAACTTTCGATACCTTTTTCCTTCATCACATTGTATGGTTTAAGAAACGTTGACGACATTGTAAGAATGAGCTCGGCCCGATCCGCTGACCGGGTAAAAATGAAGTTGCTCGAAAACATGCACAATTTTTGCGTATAAGAAAGATTATATTTTACTGTCTTTGCCGTGGAAATATCATTACGGTTATTTTTTAGCAATTTCGGCAGCTTCAAAATCACTCAAAACGCAAATGTTACAAGTAAAGAGCAAAATCTGAGCATTAAGGTGGTTTTTTCTATGTTATTTCCACGGTGACCCCCTATTTTCTTTATCTGTATTCTGTTGTACAGATAGGGTTTCCCTTACTCTAGTTTTTAGATTTAATCACTCCATTAAATTTAACTCTAGAAAGAACACATTTAAATTGAGCGTTCTCCTGTGAAGCTCATGTATTTTTCCTCAATTTCAAATCTATTTTGTTCAGCATTTAGTTCTGTGACCCCTTTTTTCATGCAATATTATGTTTCTTGCCGTAGGGAAGTTTTTGGACTAGGTTGGTCAATTTGTGTCCGCATGACCTAGGTCGTTCCTACTACCTTTACTGTCTACAACCACGCATGGTTAACTAGATTAGGTTGTCTTGTGTTTCGCTCCGCTCGGTTTACTGACGTAAGTTGGAACAAAGATGGATTATCTAGTCTCTCAAATATGTAGAATGACTTAAAGGTTACAGGAGTTGTTAATCTTTCTAGACTTTGGCGTACCGTCAAAGTTTACTCGGCTAGTTTTTATCTATGAGAGAGAACCTCGTAAAAGTCCCCTTGTTAGATTGCTGAATTTGAATGCGATCTAAACTATGTATGCTTGGTTATCTCTTCTGGTTTTCGAGTTAGCCTTGGTTATATTTGACAAAAGTGCGGAATCCAGCTTGATTGTTGGGTGCGGTTCGTTCCGTAAGCAATGGCTTGTTGTTGTCTGTGCAGCTGCAACTCAAGCGCAAAGCCTCCATCCCCGATTAGGGTTCTCCTTGTTGGCTCAGATGCCTTCATCCATTCGGCTTTAAGATATTACGTGGAACAACTGTCTTTCAAACCTCCGGACTGGCAGAACTACTTGAGGTTTCTTATCATACCCATAGGTAAGTATTTTTTGAGCCGACGAACCAATCAAGCGTTTGACTTTGTAACTCAATCAAACTCTAAAATAAAGTTAGCCTAACAGGTTAACGAAGTTTAATCTTTACAGTCTTAAAAGCGAGCGCGTGGAAATTTCAAGTGTGTGTCTTGTTGCAGGTATCAGTTGGTTAGCTCGGTACATCTCCTCAGTAGATTCGACATACGGTGCCATGTTTAATTCGGAGAGCTGGAGAGATCTTGTCGACCGTGCGGATCGTGGCGACCTCAGCAAGGCGGAGTGGCAGGAACTTATCGGAAGACTGACTCAGTATCTTCACGGTACAGGCTCGCAGATGCTGTACCTACCTGTCGCTGAGGCAATGCTTACCTACAAAGAAAAGAGGTATATTGTCGGGAAGATTTCTATATCATCGCAGGTTTTTTTATCGTGCTGAGTACGTTTCTCTTTGTTCTAGCTCTGACGAGGATTCGTCGCAGATATTCATTCCTTTCATGAACGTAAGTTTGCAATTTTTATCCTTTAGAATTAAACGGGGTAACGGGGTAAGAGCAAAGCATACAGTGGAATATGAGCTTTATCGACTACACTGTAAAATTTAGAGGAGTGATTTTTCGTGTGTTTTATCTTTCGTCACCCCCACCAGCAATGGAGGACCGAGTCACCAAAACTGAATGTAAGGAGCCTTAATGAGGGATTTGTTTTTAGGATGTCCGATTGGGTTGCTTGGACAACCCGTCTTCGGCGTCCGTGGACCTGGACGAGGGCGCCCCCGTTATGGCCGCCATGTCCGGCTCACCGCCTTCTCATACTCACTCCGTGGGCCACACGCTGAGCCCCGGCTCGAGCTCCACGCCTGGCCCGCTCAACCAATCAGATCGCAAGGTGGAGCGAACGACTCCCCCGAGCTCCCCGAACGTCAACACCTTCTATTCCGGCACCCCGACCCGCGACGGACTGCCGTCGATGCAAAGTCAGTCCATCCAGACGCCCAACCAGTCCCTGTCGATGGCCCAGTCACTTCAGTCTCAGTCCGAACTGATGGAGCTGCAGCTGGACTACTGGCTGTGGCGACCAGCGGACACTCCTCAAGGGATGACATCCAAGCCTGCGAAACCGGACTCGTCTAAGAGCACGCTTAAGACGGCTTTCAGATCTCTGCAGGTGGTACGCCTGCCTTCCCTGGCGGAGACCTCAGTGTTACCAACGCAACAGCAGTTACAGCAGCAGCACCTGTTACTTAATTACTGTACCAAGGAAAAGAAACAGAAAAGTATGGAGTTCTCCGGTGATTATCTGACTCTTAAGGTTGAGGTAGAAAGTCGCGGGGTTTGTGCTAATGTTGGCTATCCTGTTTCAGTTATGCGGCTGGGGAAGAAGAAAGAAAAAGAGAAGGACAGCGAATCCGGGAAAAGTCAAACTGTTGATGGAGTATCGCGTCTTATTTGCTCACCAAAGATTCATAACATTCCCCTTAAAGGTAACTCATTTTAGAACTCGTGTGCGTGGTCTCGGTTTTTATTCATCTTTTTTTCTGGCAAATTAGAATTTGTCTTATTACCGTATTTTACCGTGTATAAGCCGCACTAATTTACCTTTTTCACCCCTCCAATAACCAGTTGCGGCTTATACACGAAAGCGTATATACGTGTAGCGTATATACGGAAAGCGTGTATGCGTATATACGGAAGCGTATATACGTATGGGTAGAAATGCGTCCCTCAGGACACGTTTTTACATGTGTTCTATGGGACTAGGTTCAAATCTAGCCCTTTGAAAACCTGGGTGCAGCTTAGACACATACAAAAACGGTATCATTTTGTCACTGACAGTTGGTCACCTGCGGCTTTGGCTAATCGTATTTTTTGTCGTGCTTTCAGTGAGTATAGATGGTACGGAATGGAGCGGCGTAAAGTTCTTTCAATTATCAGCCCAGTGGCAAACACACATCAAACACTTCCCGGTGGCTCTTCTCGGCCCGGCAGCATCTCCCGCGGAAAACACGCAGCTGTAAACAGCTGTAAGCAGCTGTAAGCAGCTGTAAGCAGCTGTAAGCAGCTGCGGCCAGCGGAAATCAACCAGCTGCAACGGGGGCTCGTTTCCTACAACTAGTCATAAGTTTACGACTCTCAGTATTGATGTTGTCCGACCGCTCGCTCACGTTGTGCGACTTGTTCGAGATTATTCAGTAGATTTCTATTGATGTGAACGATCTTAAACGATCTTTTATTAGTACTAAGCGGCTGTGTGTTATTTAGGAAAGCAACCCAACGCTTCGCATGATATGTGCACTATCACCCTGCCCTGAGTTTTGCCAGATTTCGGAAAATTTGATCGGGCTTAATTTGGAAACAACATAGTAATCAGTCCTATCTTTGAATTCGTCGGCTTGAGAGCTATAAAACACACGCAAGCCATTTTATCTCTAATAGTTTTCGAGTTAAACTCGATTCAGTTCATCAAGGCCGTGAAATCTGGCATAACTGCTGCCCTTTAGTATGAGTGAGAATTTGGCGATAAAAGACTAACACGGATAAACTTTTAGTTTTTGTAAAAGACATTTTTATGTATGACGCGCACATAAGGCTTCTTTATATATGATAACGCCGATGGATGGTAAGAAGCAATAACTCGATTGAACATACCTTTTAACCGGGTCCATCATTTTTTAATTAATTTTGATCAGGGTGTCAAGCAACACTTAAATCCTGGAAACCCCGAAAAAAGCCTTAATTTGGCTGAAATGCCCTTGAAAATTCGATTTATTTTATTATATACCAAAAAAGTATACCCCGCTATAAAAGTCGGTTCAAAAACCGGTTAAAATTGCTTTTTAAAAAGCAGGAAATATCCTCGGAAAAGGGAAAACCCATTGGAAAAGCCTTGTATTGCTTTTTGAAAAATCGCCAGACCCTTTCGAAATTTACCGTAAGTTCGAAACACCGTTGTATTGAGAGTGCTCAATTTTTATTCTAGTTGAAGGAAAATTATTATGAAATTTTCAGTAAGGAGTATGAAAAATTAGGCGGTATGAAAAATATCACCGCTTTCAACATCACAGTTTTAATGCGGTTTCTGGAACATTCTTTCATGATAGTCTCATTTGATCGAGTCGGGATTTCCGACAACGTATCAGTATTAAATACTTTATATTGAATGCACAAGCATATCGTAAATTGAAAACGAGGTTTCTTCCAAGATAACCGAAGTCGTGTCGTGCATTGTAAACGCGTTAAAAATGACATTTTTTTTGTAACGACCGACTGTGAACCGCCAATACTAACGCTTTATTTTTAAGACCGAGTCCGCATATCGTTAGAGCAGTATATGTAATATCGAAATATATTTAGACACTTTATTCCTTTCTAAAGAAGACGAAAGCGCGAGACGAAATAAATATGTAGAGGAATAAGATGTCCTAGAATAGCTCGTGTCGTTGTGACTTTGCAAAGACCTTGTTAGTTATTACATACCTGTGAATGAACTTTTAATGTACGGAACTCAATATGGACTTCGAAAGAGTCCTCAGTCAGCACAATGGTTTTGATTCTCTGTGGTACCAATAAGACTTTTAGTTTTTTTTGCCAATGGACGCGTTTGATTTTTCTTTTAAAAAAGTTTATTTTGTGAGGAGAACGTCAATTGTCCATAGGTTGTCATTTTTGTGTCCCTATCTCAGCCCTATGTAGGCTGGGCGGGAACAATGGAGGTACTCATGTGTGTTGCAACCGTTGTTTTTCGAACGCACACTTTTATTATTGGAAGAAACAATTCACCTCTGAGGGCAGAATGTTCTGCGCATTACAATGACAATAATTGCCGACTGAGCTCGAAGCAAAGCATCAACTTAATTCATTCTTCTCTTAACGGACGCTTTCTCTTGCTTATCTTTCCACGGGGTATCTTCTGTTCAAGATTGGCGATCTTTTCATCTCAACAGTATCGATGTCTCATTGAAATAGCCAATCTATGCTTTGAGGTTCTTTACCTTGGCAGACTGTGTGTCAACCATTTCATCACTACTTTCATCCTTTTCTCGAGACAATAATTTTAAATAGAGGTTATGTTTGCAGTCATCTTTTGGAATTACGGCCATCAGTATTATTATGGCACTCTTACAGTGCGAGTTTTAAGTCTGAGTTCGGCGGCCTATCTCCCGAAATGAAATGTTTTTCACGACTCCAAAGTTTCATAATTTCATCTTGAATCGTTGTCTTATGCCGTTTCTCAGGAAGATAGCTGCTACCCCATTTCTTACGCTTTCTTCTTATCGACGGCAATATTCCTAGTGCCAAAGTTACCTCCCGCATCCATCTTAAATCTTCCTGTAATTCGAATGCTTTGTTTTTAGCAGGCTGTGACTGCTATTTTGTGTACCGTCACAAATAGTTGGCCAGGCAATGACAACCTTCCTGTGTCTTAACAACTTAACAGGCTCCCTAATATGTGCCCTTGAGTTACTCTTTTCAGATCGGCAATTCTGGATTGCTGTCGCCATGTAGTGCCCTTGATATTTTCAACGTGACTTCCTACCAAAGACCTCTGAAAATAATACTCCATTGTAGAAAGGCTATGTCTGGTGATAAATGCAACCGGTGGTAGAAGAGTAATGAGGAAAGATCTTTGTTGGAACTTCCAGCAAGTTATGTAATATCCAGGAAGTTCTAAGGAACTTCGTTTCAAGAGGTTGTGTGCTTTGGTTAGGTTTCAAGTACCGCATTTAACCACGTATAAGACGCACCTTTTTTTCGATTCTGAGACCTTCAAAAGCAGGGTGTGTCTCACTCATGGGGGCGTCTTATGTGTTGGTAAATATGGTATTTTCACAAGAGATTCAAGTACAGCCAACTATTGCATTTCAGGAATAAGTTGTTTTTTTTTTGTATGTGTGTTGGGGCGATTGTGATAAAGAGACGCACTTTTTTTTCACCTTGACATGAGACTGTTGTGCTTTTAATCGCACATTTGGGCAGTTGAGTTGCTTCGTAAAAATCTCTTAAAAATCAGGAAATTCCTTTCTCGAAAGTTGAACAAAGCTTTATACTATCTAAATTTGCCTAACACATCTGCTTTAATGAAAATTCATTTAATTCATTACCAGCTTAAATAGTTTCAATTGACCTTTGTAACTTTACAGAGCTCCTTAGCCATCCTGTCTGTCGATTTTTTTTTTGTATACGGACATTATGTATGTATGCTGATCTTATTTATCCGGATGATATGTGTATATATATGTACGTACCTAACTGTAATTATGTATTATTATGTGTACGCAAGTTTGATGATAGTTGTTGAGAAAGAAGAGTGGCATAAAGTGGTTCAATTTTGCAGACTGCATCGACGGAGTTGATACCACGACTGTTGATATGTAGTATTTTTGGCGCGCTCGCCCGGTCGAGCGATGCAATAGCAAATCATTGGTAAGGGACGATTCAACTTTCTAGTCAAGTGGAAGAAACGCTTTTATTGGAGTCAACATTTCCTGACTGTCGATTTTAACAACAGTGGACTCGAGCATAGATCGCTGTCGATCTGAGCAACATGAAAATATGTTGATTTACGTCTGAAAGTCAGTTTAAACAAGATGGCGTCACAAAAGGTGGTAACACTGGCTGTCAACGCGGAAAGATTTTAAACTGTTTTCGAAAATTAACTTGTAAGCAGGTTAGCAGCCGTGTAATCAATTCAAGCTCATTTTTTCAGCTTTTTTTTTCAAATTAGTTGTATTCTTTGTTGGTTTTGTATTCATGCCAAGAGAATCTTATGATACCCATCTTTTTCGCACGTTCAGAAACCGGTTATTGTTTAACGCTCTAAGCATCTACTTCATTGGCTGACATGAGATGATGAGGACATTTGTATGGGCGGAAAGAAGTCAAAAGTCAAAACACCAACTTGGCTATCCTGACGAGACGTTATCAATTCCTGTATGTCGTCGACTATTATAAATGAATCTTTGAATATAAGTACTTCGTCATCAAAAGTTTCTGAAAAGCAGTTAAGTTTATTTACGAAACGTGAGCTTGGATAGACTAACGGAGGCATACTGGTAACGGACATTTGAAATTCTGTTAGGCCGTACCCACTGCTGCCCTACAGAAGAAAGGTGAAAACTCAACTTTTAGATCCACCTAGAGATTATTAATTTAATTTATCTTGAAAGTGGTGATAGTGTGATCTCTGGGTGGCTTGGAAGTTGGCAAATTGGGTGACTGTTTGTCAGCACCTCACTTCAGCCCCTTGTACCCAATGTGTGTTCATTTTCAGGTCGTCAGGTATTTTTGAAGTGATGCCCGTAATGACATTACCGTTGTTTTGCGTTCTAACTGGCAATAAGACCTTTTTGTGGGCCTTCGAAAGTGCAATGTTAAAAAACCAAAAAGAAATTATTGTCTTTTAGTTTAAACAATTTTGGTGCCAATGAGAGTTGTAAAAAGATACAGCGGTATTAGGTTGTTAAGAACCAATGACTGCTTAGCAAGTAGCGTGTTGTTAAATATTGTTATTTGTCCTTTATTTTGATACGTTCTCAGTGCCCTAGATTTCCATTAGTTTTGACAAGTGTTAAAAGCTGGTATGCAAAAACCACGGAGGTGGTTCATTTCGAAAGTATTCTTTTAAATGCTGACATTTCACCTGAGCGTTATTTTGTATGTTGATTTCAAAGAAGGCAACCAACTTGTATGTGATTTTCTTTAAGTACTCAGGCTGTTATGAATAAGAGACATTTTGAATTACGGTATCGATAGAGAAAAAAATATTTGTAGCATTTTATTACATTATTTAAAGTTAACATTGTATACCACAAAACTGACTCAAAACAGATCAGTGTACATAGAATAAAACTCTACAATTACGTATGGCTTTTATCTTGTTTAGTTACCCCCTCCCTGTTGTGAATATTTCAGTTCGATTCTGTGGAAATAAATCGCTCTTACAGTAGAGGGACAAACGCCTAAGGATTTGAGCTGATATGATATGGTCACCAGATCAGACAGTAAATTGAGTGCTGATTCACATCCTGCGAGACAAAAGCTGTGAGCATGGGGGGAATATTACGACTAATAAGAGGACTGCTGTAGAGTACGCGCTTTTGTTTTAAGAGTCACAAAAAAAAAATATTTATACGTCTCTGAAATCAGAGATAAACCAGCGGTTAAAGCAAGCAGTACTTCCTTAAATAGTTCAGAAAAACACAGCCCAGCCCCGTGAAATATCAACTTACCAGTCTCTCTCAGAAAAACTTCCCGATTTGGCCTAATATTTATCATATAACAACGTTCAAAATGGCCTGGGTCCAAAGCTGATTAAGGAACCCGCGAGGTGTCGTAAAATAGAGTTGTCGAAGTTCACCTTTCAAACGCAATAAAAAACATTAACTTCGTTAGGAAAAACGTATATAAGATTTGTCAGAGCCTTCAAGTCTCCTATCTGAAATGATTAAATGTTTATTGCCAACAAATGTCAACAAATTTGCTTTGGTGTTCCTTCCGCGACACGTAAGCCATCTACCGGTAGGGTTACAAGGTTCGCGTTCACCGTCTCAAGCATAACATCTTTGTCTTCCAGTTGTTCCGCCTTTTCCGGTAGGCTTGTCTTCCGTCCGTGTGTTTGCGATGGTGCGGCCTGGGTGCGGCGTTCTCGCGAGTAGTGTGATTTTATTAGGTTTGAATATTTGTAGTCGTAGGGTAAATGATACAAATGAAAGATCTGGAGTTGTTATTGCGTGTGTAACTTGTTGAAACTTCGGAGTGTGGGTGCGTGTTTAAGATTGAACTGCGTGAAAAGTTTCGGCAGTGTGGTGGGCGGACGTCTAACCTAAAATATCACAGGCCATCATTTCTCCCAGTGCTCACTCAGCCCGCGCTGCCGATTTCTAGTTAAAAGTTGCTTCTGTATTCTAACCCTAAACCTCGAACCGTATAATTAGAGTGAACGTAAGTGCGCAAATGGTTTACGTGTAGTGCAGCAAGTTTGAGGCCACGATCAGCACGTCCAGCCCCTTTTTACTGTCTGTGGCTTATTCGTTGAATACGGCTTGGTGAGTGTTCTCTCTTTGTTCAATGTGTCTGTTTTTCGAGGTTTTCTATTTTCAAGTGTCCTAGTTACCATAAAATGGCCACTTATAGCTGTGGTTTATCGTTTGTTGACAATCGTGGAGTACAGCGGCATCTTCAGTGTGTTGATCAGAGGTCTGCGATTGTAAGGGGCTTATTATTCTCGCAGTTTTCGATTGTTTTGCTAGACGAGGTTATATTAAGAGGGCTGCTGATATGTACCGTTAACCTCCAGTGACCTGTCGTGGCTATCTGATAAAGGGTTATGTAGTTGGCATATTATTGGCGTAGCATATGATAGGAAGGGGGAAAAGAAGGGGTACTGGGTACCGGTATTGTCCTTCCTTCCGGATAATGTCTCTTACGTAAACCACTTTATTGGGTCGGACAACGAAGTCCTACGTTGTAGAGGAACTTGATTGATTGATGTTTGTGCGGTCAACTCTTATTTGTCAAAGTTTGTGATTTTCATTGGTACCGGTACCCTTTCTTTAGTCTCTGAGGGAAGATGGGACTTCGTGGGAAAATTGGAAAGCAAAAATTAGACGCATCGCCTTCGTGGTCAGTCGTACAAACTCCGTCACATAGGCTCAAGTAATACTGTAAAATGTCGTGTTTCAGTAACTGTAAACATAACATGTTACGTCACACCAGGTGAGAAATTCTCACCTGGTCACACTGAGCTTAAAAGTTAAAGGACAAATGTAAGACGTCCTATTTCAGAGTATCGGCAGTAAGTAAAAGGGAGTCTCTACTCCGTTATTTCGCTGCGCTGCCAAATTGGTTTCTAGATTGTGCAGAGGATATGGAGATATGCAAAACAAATTGCTATTGAATTGCGATTCTTGTGAAAAAAAGATTGAAATTTTTTTTTAAAAAAAAAACAGGCTTTAACGTTGAGACTGATATTAAGCAAATTTTCTTTGGAAGGAAATAGTTGATAAAATATTATAAACCGGTGTAACTTTAAATTTTTCGTCATATCTATAAACGTATTTATTTGGTTAACTCGCTTTTTTTTTTATAAGCGCTGAGCGACACTGAAAAAAAAAGTTTGCAATGTATGTAAGCTATTTTAATAAATAATATAGACGGCTTATTACATATATTGAGCTGTACCTATTACGTATTTTATGTAAGCTTTCTTGGTCACGGTTTCACATGCGACTTAAAATCAGTCGACGAGCCTAGAACGGGCTGAAGGCAACGCAAGCCCGCTCAACTCCTACGCAGTTATAAGTTCAATGGGTACTTACACGGTTCAATTCGTTGGTTAAATCGGGCCTTAAAGCTATACGTTTCCATTTCTTCGCCTTTCTAGGGGTAGCTCTAAAAGATAACCAAGATTACCATAAATTATTTCGCCTAGGCTAGTCCGCGTCTATTATTGGGAAGGAAACGTGAAGCAAAATCCTGTGTAAGCCCAAGTTTAAACACGTGTTATCTGATGGTGTGGCGTTAAGACGGGGGTGACGGAGATAGTCCCTAGAGGGCGCTGAGGTGAGAGGGAGAGGAAGAGAGGATAGGGAAGGGGAGCAGTGGGTGGGAGGGAAGAGGGGAGGAGGGGGTCGAGCTCCTTACAATTGCATTTGTTTGGGAATGAAAATTATAATTTCAAATTGGAATCGCCTTCGCGGCACGGAGGCAGAAAAGGTCTACCCTATGGATAGATAAATACTGTGACAGAATTATTTGCGGTGATAGCGAAGAGAAGCCTGTGGATTTGCCTGCTGGTCTTTTTGCAATTTGCATTCGCGGGCAAATATCGAGTGCTTTCTTTATGTAGGCAATGTGAGAAGTAACTCATAAAGTAACGAAAACATTACGGGCAAGTTGACCGTCCCTCTTTTAGCGGTAGTTTAGATCGTCTTGTTGGTTAGCGTCCTCTCTCGCTCTGATATATTTTTGCGACAGAGGATCGGAAAAGAACTAAGTGCTCTCTTTAAAATTGTGATAGTGTAACAGAGTCCCTATTGTTCGTTCAGTCTGCAGGGTCAGAGACACTGATACGAATGCAATGGAATGAATTTGTATGGTATCGCCCCGTCACAAGCGAGCTCATGATTCCATTTAATTACCCTGTAATGTGGTCATCATTTGAGGTCGTGGGTTAATGAGACCTCGCCGACCTTTCACCGACCTTTCACCTACCCTACGCGGCTGCTAACCGCTGCGCTTGTGCTGTTTGGAAACCCGGACCTCCATTCTTTCCTGGTTTAATTGAAGTGCCCTGATTCTTCGCTACCATAAATACCACTTACAATTAGTACCGGTTTAGGTAGGCCACTGCCCCCCGCTCTGATTCGCCATTTTTGATTTTTTTAAAAATAAGTGCTTCCGCGTATTGATTTGGTTGTTACTGGCAGAATCGCGGAATGTTACGAATTACGAATCGCCGTTCGAAAACCTTACTTTTTAAAATAACACTGAAATACCAGTTTAGGTTATTGCAGGGGCAGATCCGAACTTTGGGAAGAAAGAGTCTGGAGTACTCGTAACATAACAGTTCATTACCTTCATGCTTGGCAAGAACCAGCGAAATTTCACTGATTACCCCCTTAACGCCCTACTGGAAAACCACTGAAATATCCCTGGAATGTCCTTGAAATTAAAAATGGGTCAGGTAGAGAAAATCCGTGATTTCACTGATAATCCGTTTTTTTTTTATTCACTGAAAATAAAATAAATTTAAAAAAAACGAAAATTATCCCGTAAATTTTGCTGGGTGTTATTTTTTCTTCCTCGAACCAAAGCGAAGTGTCACCGGTTTTCAGTGAAAATTTCGCGTAATTTCCAGTCGGCACGGTGGCCAAAGGATTTTTAGTGTTACACAGATTCTGGCTAAGCTCTCTTTTAATTATTTTACTTGACTTTCTCCACTTTACATTGGAGTCTGTGAGAGTCTGTGAGAGTCAGTAAAAATTCTCTGAAAAGACTCTCACTGATTCAATTTGAGTGTGTCTTATTTCTGTGGCAGTATGGGCTGTTTTCTCCAAAACACTTGCTCCTCGTTAAACATAATACCTATTTCTTGTTAAAATATAACCTAAAATTCGCCTTTTAAGTACAATTTTTAAAAATATAAACTTTTTTATTTTCAAATTTTTGTTATAAAATTTCCAAAAAAAGAAACGTGCAAGCTATGAATGAGGTTTTTAAGTGGCCTCTGGACGCGAATAGGTCAAAGAAGGAATGCGACGAGAAGGAAGCGTGAGTTCTGCCGGCGATTTAATGTAATAAGTTTTGGCGGAAATTGTAAAGATGCTGTCAGAAAGGCGCTAATTTGGTTCGGAGTAACTTTCGGTAGCTAATCGGCGCCTCGGCCGTCTATTCGGGAAGAATAGGCGGCGATAGGAGCCGGCCAAGCAGACGGAAGGCGGAATAGTCGCAGGCGAGGAAGGCCCTGCGAAGCCAAGCCGAGCCGAGCCGAGCCGGCCGGCTGGCTAATTGAGACTTGGGCTGGACGGACGGTAAAGTTTTGGCTCAAGTATTTTTGGCGAAATGTGCCGGATCGCAGTGCGCTGGGAAAGAAGTCTTTAGCAAGTCAATCAATAAGATGTAATTGGCCGATTTTCTCTACGATCCAAGTGACAAAACAAATCGGGAAATGTTCAATTTTGTCCGGAAAGTTTTTGATGGAGGTTCGCAGGGGAACGGCCCCATTTTCTGCTCCATAAGGCCTAGAATGCTTTGCTGCGATCAGGTGGGAGGGAAGGGGGCGCTAACGGGTTGACCTGAAAAGTTCGCGACTAGGATATTCCCTACTGGATTGATTTTTTTTAAAGTACGATAGAAAAAGTGTTGTTAGGCTCCATTGCTGTTTACGTTGCCTATGCCGTGCAGTGAAATAATTCAGATGGAAAACCTCTTTGGATTCGAACCTCGAACGTCTACTACCGGTATTTACAACAGTATTAATAAATTTGAAAAAAAAACTACCTGTGGGTAATGCCCCCCTTTAAGATCTTACGGGATGAGGTGTTTGAGGGGCTTCCTCCTGACGGGCAATTCGTCAGATCTGAGGCCAGGTAGATGTCTTCTCAGGGCTCCGTGGCAGGCGAGGTGTTACCCATTCGGTCAGTATCCAAGGATAACCGCGATTTTGCGAGGCTGCGCGCGGCCTTTAATCGCGGATTCGAACCACGAACCTCTAACCGAGTCTAGACACCATCACTGGTAACGTAGCAATGCTAACCACCCGGCCGCTAAGAAGATATGTGCCAGTGGTGTTCAGAGGTGTATTTAAGTGACGAGGCCTCGACAATAGAAAAGGAGGAAAAATTATAGCGGAAGCTGGGCTCAAACCTACGTTTTCGTGATTGATGAGCAGACACGCTGACCACTCAGCCACGCCACCACGTTGGCATTGAGAAAAAACATAGGCAATCAGAACGAAACCTGATTTTTCCTACTATGTAAAAGGAAAATCTTAAATTCTGATTCAACAAAGGTCAAATCATTGGTCTGAAAAAAAATTCAGTCCAAATATTCACTGAATTTTAGTTATGAGTCGTTCTGAAAATCAGTATATGTCTGAAATTCATTGAAAAATTAGACTGAAATTCTTTTCAGATTTGTGATTTGACTAATATTGCATCTGAATCTAAGATTCTCTTTTCACAGTGTAATACTAATAAATTCCGTCATCGCATATTTTCTGTAGCTCCTTTTTCACTTAGGCAGCCCCAACAGCACCGCCACGTTCGGCTCCGGGTTTTCAGGCGCAACGAGGAGAGGGGGTTTAGACTGACTTATAAGGCTAGCTTTAGGCAGGTATTGACCTGGGAGGTTCCTTCAAAAAATAAATTAAAAAAAATTAATAAAAAAATAGAATGAATCTTTGGTCTCTTGATTTTTCATTTAAAAATAAGAAACCTGTGTCTTCGTACCGAGTATAGCGAAGCGATGGAGCTACTCTTGTTGAAGTGATTTGGGGAAAAGGGCTACTGGGCGCCCGGTTCCATGGAAAGATGATTGTAGCACCCATAAAACAGAACGATATTAGCTTGGAAGTTTTGTTCGCTGGCGAGTCGGAGCAGGTGAGGCCGGCTCCTGAGCTGATCTGTGATTTCCTGCCTAAAGAGAGCTATTATCCTTCATGACCCCTTTTCTTTTGTTTTCCTCTCTTTTATTTATATGGGGCGAGTCGGATGGGGCGGCTGCTCGCTGCCCAAAGTGTGCAACTGGACTGACGACTATATATCTGGCGCGTCCCCCCTCCCCCTTCCCGTAGGGGTGCCCTCCTCCCGCGGGGACCTGCACAGCCCTTCTCGCTCGCTTCTCAGTAGCTCTTTTCGGTGGTGCGGTGACCGATTTCCTACCTGTGTGACAAGTATCTGATGTCTTTTGTTTTTCTATCTAAAACCATTTGGACACAATTTTTCCTAACCTAACCCTGCCAAACGTAACCTAACTTGACGTTACCTAATTTGACCTCACTTAGTTAAACGGTGGAGCAAATATTGCTGACCCCTATCCTCGTTAAAATGAAAAAAAAATCTAGATATGCGCAAAAATTCGTGTTTTGAAATTCAGTAAACGGAGACTTCAAGTCTTTTGCATTCAATAATTGGAAAAAAAAGGATAACGTTTTTCATTTTTCCTCTTCTTAAAAAACCTTGATTAACTGTTAATTGATGATTTTTTTTCAAATAAAATGATAATTAAATGACCAAATATTACCTGTATTTTTCAAAACTAAAATTTTAGCCTACACTCTAAATTTGAATAAATGAAAGTCTCCGAGAACCAGTGAAAATTCACTAAATCTCAGTCAATATAACACCACTGATTTTCCTTTCAGTTGTGCTATATTGACCGAAATTTAGTGAATTTTCACGGAATCTGAGACTCACTCTAATTGATTCTTCAGAGTGTTAAGAGAATGTAATTTTTGTTGTTTTTAAGAGAAGGTTTTCAGTTGCTATACATTTAAAGGACACAAAATCAGCATAAAAGAAATGCGCAAACCATTTATCTGCGAATAAACCAATGCACGAACCAATATGCCGTAACTCGCGTAATGTGAACGCACTCATTGTCGACAGCTGTATCTGTTTTCCTCGCGGTTATGATGCAAAGTTGCGCTAAGACGCTTCTTGTCATTAGCGAAGTCCTTGCGGTAAGACACATGTGGCGTTGCAGTACTCGACCCAAACCGCAAAAACGCGCTGGTGGGCCCGTCACCTCCTTCACTGATTGCTTACCACTGGTGGCCATCTTGTGCCCCCCCCTCCAAAGGTGGAGGAGCTGCCCTTCCTGGGGGGGGGCAACCGCGGCGAGCCCGGCACCGCGCCGTCTCGCTGCCCTCCGCGTCCCACGGCGCTCGTAAAAACCTAACTTTGCCCATTTTCTCAAATTGAAATAATGTTGGCCTGTCTTTTATTTTCAGAGTTGCCTTTTGCTCTGCCCTCTCGGCTGATCTTTGCTTAGGTTCTGGAACGGAACGAAACGAGGACCAACTTGTAGTCTGGACCGTGATTTATTGATAATTAGCTAATAATTACTCATCCCGGTAATTATTGCTAAAATCGTTTCGGTTTTCAAATGCACCTGGATCTTTTGTTCTTACACTGAGTTTTGCGAGTTCTTTTCTTGACTGGGTTGATGTAATGGGTGGAAATTTTAAATGGATTTTTAAAGCACGTCTGGAAAGTTGGCATTTTAACCCCTGAGTTCCACTTTAGTTAACTCTTTCGTTTTGAGGATCAACGGCTTAGTGAACCAAGGTTCTCCCAAACCACTACCTAAGAAGAAAAAACTTCACTCATCAAGAATAATCACTCTATTGAATCAGTATCTCTGAGATTCAGTGAATTTTCACTGAATCTCCAAGATCCGCATTGATTCAAATTTACAGTGATAATTATTACTGATGTCCAAATTGATATTCATAAAAACGTGCCCGTCTATTCGATAGAACGCACTGAAAACGATTGAAGTGTTTTCTCGGAATGATGCTCGAAGAGTAAGACTGTAAACAAAAACTATGAATAACTTTTGAATACACGTTACAAAGATTTCGTTTAATCGACCCGAAGGAATACAACCTAACGCTTGAATCATTTTTCGCTGTGTATTTTGCAGCCCCGCAAAATGTCTTCCCAGTAACCGCAAATTGAGGTAAAAAGTTTTGCGGATAAAAATCTATAATTAGGCAATTAACTCGATGGCTTTTAGTCTGAATTCAATATTTGATCTTGGCGATTCCGAGATGCACCGAATTGGAGTGCATCCTTGTTCACCTTTGTGGATTTAATAAATCCGGGATCAGCCGGCTAGCTTATCTATAGGCCAGCCAAGCTCTCTATGTGCCTGTTATTATGCAACAAAATATTATTGCTGAGACAGCCAACTGAGCGTGTGGATAATATTAGTGGACGAAAAGGACGAAAATTGATCTGATGAAGAACTTCATAAGGGACGTTGGCCTCTCACAAAGAGTCCCTGTTTAATGTTGCATAGGCAACCGACAATGCATGGATGTATCACGTGAGTTGCGAGCTCCTGAGGATTAGCTCCGTGAAGTTAGCAGGACAACTTCGAGCTCAAAAAAAAAAAGAAACCACACCTTAATTTTGAGCCTTTTTTGAGCTTTTGAACGCAAACATTGCCAATTTTTTAGCTTTAAATTAAACCATGAAAAAGTTATTCCGAAAAAGTGTCCTGCTAACTTCACGTCATCAGGACAAGTGAAAGCTCAAAAATAAATAAACACACCCGAATTTTGAGCTTTTTTTGAGCTTTCAAACGCAACCAACCGCAATTTTCGAGCTCATTTAGTTT
>Ga0058701_10000562_pt1 | contig 25135 bp, 26 predicted proteins | sample AgamicOrMae_FD_97039 | JGI IMG/M metagenome (GOLD analysis project Ga0058701, IMG submission 97039) | Agave microbial communities from Guanajuato, Mexico - Or.Ma.e | ecosystem: Host-associated > Plants > Phyllosphere > Phylloplane/Leaf | place: Guanajuato, Mexico | collected 2012-06-04 | reverse complement strand
TTCAGCACTCTGTGAGAAGCGCCTTCGGGTGAGTGCCAGCCAAAGTTTCAGCGGTCTGTGAGAAACGCCCTCGGGTGACTGCCAATAGCCTCGTAGCCTGAAAGAGGAAGCCCACGTGGCGGTAACACCGTTTAGCCTTTGAGAACGGGGATCACTTAGCGGTGATGAAGGTCCATTTCACAATCAAGACAGTCTGCACTGACGTACGACTTTGCAGACTCCCGACGGGAAACACTTTCCCGTCGGGAAGGTGTTTTTCTCCGTCACCGAATCTTTACTCCTGGAGAAAACATTATGTCTACTCAAACTCAACAAGCATCCACCAAAACTGAATACTTCAACCTGACTATCAAGGGCATGGGGTACCTCAGCAACATTCGTCAAGTCAATGGCCCGAATGGCACCTTTATCAGCTGTGTCGTTAATGGACTCTCCGGTCCTACCGATAACGCCAGTTACACGCGTTTCGATGTGACGGTCGCCGGTAAAGAAGCCAGCAGCCTGATCAACCGCTGTCAAAAGTCAGTTGATGAAGACAAAAAAGTCCTGATTGGTTTTGTGCTCAGCAATCCCAAAACGGACATCTTCACGCTCAACAGCGGCGAACATGCCGGTGAACAGCGCGTCAGCCTGAAAGCCCGCCTTATCAAGGTCGATTGGATCAAAATCGGTCAGGAAAAGGTGTATCAGGCTGAGAAATCCGACTCTACGCCGCCTCAGCAAGGTTCCGCACAGCAACAATACGCTGAAAATTCTTTCTGAGTTATTTTTACCCTTACCTCCCTGAATAACAGACTTTCCTTCAGGGAGGTCTGTTTTCTTTATTAAGGAAACACATCATGAATAATTCAACAGGAATTCTGGCAGCAGAGTCCGGTTTTACTTTACCTTTACAGGTGCTCAAAAGTGGTCGCGGTTATTATGTCGGTACGGCGAATCATGAGGGACCTGTTTCCCGTGAGTCTGAAGAATACTTCAGTTCCCATAAAAAAGCGGTTCAGGCGTTCACCACTGGTGCCTGGACTCAACGTGAGTGGGCATAAGGAGAAAGCATCATGGCTTCACGTGGAATTAACAAAGTCATATTGATTGGCCACCTTGGCCAGGATCCGGAAGTCCGTTACATGCCAAATGGTGGCGCGGTTGCCACCCTGTCGCTTGCGACTTCCGAGACCTGGCGTGATAAACAATCCGGCGAACAGAAAGAAAAAATCGAATGGCACCGTGTGGTGCTGTTTGGCAAACTCGCTGAAATTGCCGGCGAATACTTGCGTAAAGGTTCGCAGGTCTATATTGAGGGGGCTTTACGCACGCGTAAATGGGCAGATCAGAGCGGCCAGGATCGCTACACTACCGAGGTAGTCGTTAACGTAGGCGGCACGATGCAGATGCTGGGTGGTCGTAGTCAGACCGATAACCCGGGGCCTTCAACGTCTGGTAGTTGGGGACAACCTCAGCAACCGACCCACAGTGGCACACCCACTCAGGCGACTGCCGGCAATGAACCGCCGATGGACTTTGATGATGACATCCCATTTTGACCTGGATGGCATTCATTGACATACTGCACATAGCGTCTGCTGTGTGCAGTTTTTCTATCTACTATACCGGAGGCTCCCATGGGAACTCGTTACGATACCGACGTGGTCGCTTGGGCGAATGAACAGGCGGCGTTACTGCGTGCCGGTAAACTTAGCCAACTGGATATTGAAAACATTGCCGAGGAGATTGAGGACGTGGGCAAGAGTGAAAAGCGCGAACTGGCCAGCCGGATGGCGGTTTTACTGGCTCACCTTCTGAAGTGGCAATTTCAGCCGGGGCGTCGTGGCTCAAGTTGGCAGCGAACAATAAAAGAGCAGCGTAAATCAGTACGCTTGCGTATAAGTAAAACGCCAAGTCTGAAAGTCTGCCTTGCAGACGCGGAATGGCTCGAAGAGGTGTGGTCTGATGCTGTCGCAAGTGCGGCAGAAGAGACCGGCCTTGATGGTTTCCCTGATAATTGTGTCTGGTCTTCGGTTCAGATCCTGGATGAAGACTTCTACCCAGAGCAGTAAATCAGGAGCGACAGTATGAGCGCTGACCCTTGGTTGGCGCTTTTTTTTTATTTTGCAATAAAGAGTTGTTAATTGAGCCTCCCGGGCGGTAACCGCACAGTGACACCTGTCAATAGTCACTGAACAGGAAACCTTCCGGATGAAAAAAACAATTCTCGTCTCTTCCCTGGCAGCACTCATGCTGACCGGGTGCGTTACTCAGCAGCCACTGCAGCAGCGCGATATTTCCCCTGTCACGCCTTCGGTTACCGTCACCCGCAACGTTCAACCGGTCAGCCCGGATGCTTACGGGCAGGTGCCGGAGGTCGTGCGCTATGACCGTTATTTACTGGTCAGCACCGACCCGGCGGCCGTTCAGCGTGATCCGCTCTCGCAAATCATCGATATCCGTATTCCGGCATCAGTAAAACCGACGGTGGCTGACGCGTTGCGATATGCGCTGCGCCAGTCGGGCTATTCACTGTGCGCGACCGGACCGGCAAACGGCGTGCTGTACCGACAGGCGCTGCCGGCGGTGCAGTACCAACTGGGGCCGATGCGTTTGCGTACCGCGCTGCAGGTACTGGCAGGCCCCGCGTGGCAGCTCGAGGTAGACGATGTGCAACGTGTTGTCTGCCACAGCTTGCGTGACGGGTATCAGTTGCCGGCGACACAGCTGCCGCCAGTGACGGTGGCGCCAGCCAGGGCGGTTTCAGCGCATCCTGCTGCGACGGTCATTGCACCTCAACCCGTTAACACGGTACCGGCAACCGGCGGGTGGCTGAAAAAATGACTGAGCATAATGAAGAGATGATGCCGATGACACCGGCAAAAAAAGGGTTGCTGCGAAGCCCAACCTTCTGGGGGGCAACGGCCGGAGTTGTTGTTGTCCTGGTTATAGGCCTTGTCGGCTCAGGGGCTATCAGGCATGTCGACCAGCGTATTGCTCTACTTGAGCAGGCACAGAAAGCACTGGCGCCGCAGGATGGCATGAACGCTATGGCCGATGAGCTGCAGTCGCAGGCTAAACAGCTTAAAAGCCTGGCTGAACGCCAGGACTCGCTCACGCGGCAGATTGGGGCGCTGACGCTAACCAATGGGCTACCGGAGAAACTTGAGCAGCAGCTGCAGGCGCAACAGGTCGAGCTGAATGCGTTGAAAGACAGCATTGAGTCCGTGAAAAAGTCAGCGACTGAAAAGCCTGTACCGACTGTAGCCCCCTCAACGGACGTACCCGCTGCACCTTCAGCCACCGCCAAAATCATCCCAAAGCACAAGCCCACGCCAATTAAATCCTCCCCGCGTAAAGCGGTACCTCGTGTGGCGCGCAAAGCGCCATTCGTGCTGACCGGGGTGGAGCAGCTCGGGACATCGGCCTTTGCGGCTGTGGCGCCGCAGGGGTTCAGTGATTTGTCGCAAGTGCGGTTAATCGGGGAAGGGGAGTCGGTCGCCGGCTGGATCCTGGTCAGTGCCGGCTACGGGCAGGCGACATTTCGTGTGAACGGCCGCCTGCAGACCGTCAGCGCTCAGTAAGGAGAAGATGATGAAACTGAAATACAGCGTAATTTCCCTGATGCTGCTGAGCCTGTTATCACAGGCGGCGCAGCAGACGGCCATCGAGAACAGCCAGTCTACCCTGAGTGAGATTCAGCAGAGCCAGGCCAACAAGACGGCGCAGCAGGGCAGGCAGTGGGGCCTCAGTGGGGAAGAGTATCAGCGTTATCAGCAGTTGATGGATGGCCCTCGCGGGACGCAGTCTCCGGGGCTTGATCCGTTAACTGCCCTTGGCATCGAGGCACAGAACGATGCCGAGCGTAAAAAGTACGCCGAGCTGTGGGTAAAGCAGGAGTTCGCCCGTACCGATAAAGAACTCAGGTTCCAGCGTGAGGTGGATGCGGCCTGGCAGCGCCTTGGCGTATTGCCGGTGAACATGGGGAATGCGGCCGGTATCGCGCATGACACCGGCGGGCGACTGGCGTTGTTCGTGAAAGCGAAGGACTGCGGTCAGTGCGATGCACGCCTGGCGGCGGTGCTGGCTGATAACCGGCCGGTCGACATTTACCTCGTTGACAGTAAAGGGGATGACAGCCTGCTGCGTAACTGGGCGAAGGCGCATCACATTCCCGTCGACAAGGTGCGCGCACGTCAAATCACGCTGAATCATGACGGTGGCCGTTGGATGAAATTTGGCAACGGACTGATGCCGGTGGTGCTGCAACAGGGGGAGAACGGATGGACACTCGCCGCGTTCTGACCCGGGGGCTGTTGCCCCTGTTTGCCCTCCTTACTGTTGTGAGCGGTGGAGTCGTACATGCCGCCACCCAGCAGGTTCCTTTCGGCTATCGGGAGGTGGCGCTGCGTCACGGGGTGCCGCCGGAGTCCCTGTACTCGGTGGCGCTGGCCGAGACATCGATGGCGCCGAAAAGCATCATCTCGGTGACCCGCGGGGCCGGCCCGGCCCCGGATGTGGAGCGCCCCTGGCCCTGGACTATTAATGTGGCCGGCAAAGGATATCGTTACGCCAGCCGCCTGCAGGCCTGGGAAGCACTGCAGCGCTTTTTGAAAACATATCCTCGCAAGCGCATTGATGTCGGGATTGCCCAGGTCAATCTGGGCTGGAGCGGCCATCACTTCACGTCGACTTGGGAGGCGTTTGACCCTTACACCAACCTCAACGCCGCAGCGGCCATCCTGCGGGAATGCTATGACCGCAATCCCGGAAGCTGGCTGGTTGCCGCCGGGTGTTATCACCACCCCGCCGGCGGTGCACCGGCAGCCCGGTATAAATCCATCGTGAGTGGCAAGCTGGCACGCCTGAACGGCCCGGTCCGGGGAGCCCGTACAACGCCCACGGCTACGGTGTTACCGGCACAAACGGCGGCGCTGACCTGGATTGAACCACGGAACCCATAATCATGAAAAAAATGAATTTTCTGCTGTTTGGCCTGAGTCTGGTGACCACCACGGCATTGGCCAACCTGAATGTCATCGCTGATATCGGTGGCGATGACGCATCACCCTACTTTGAGGGGATTAATCGACAGGGTGATGCGGCAGCGCCGCCGACCATGCCGCAAGCCCCTGCCTCTGCTGATGAAGTTGAAGTGGCCGTATTGCCGGTGACGACACCGGAGCTGACGCCGGGTGTGGTAGCGGCGCGCCCGCTGCAACTGCCCGGGATTGGTTTGCTGTTTATTGTGGGTGATGACGATACCAGCCGACTCTGGCTGCAGGCGAACGCGGAACAACTCAAATCCCGGCATGCTGTGGGCCTCATCGTTAACGTCAGTAACCTGCCTGCACTGCAGGCACTGCGTGAGCTGGCGTCGGGGGTGCCGATGGCGCCGGCATCCGGCAGCGAGCTGGCGCGTCGTCTGCAGTTGGCACATTATCCGGTATTGATCACCGATACCGGTCTGTCACAACAGGTCTCACCATGATATCGGCGCAACACATCACCGCAACATTGATGGTAAACCCTGTGCTGACGGTTGTGCTGATAGTGCTGTTTGTTGCTGTCATGATGGGGCTGAACTTCCGTGGCCGGGAGACAGCCAGCCGTCGGCGCCACCGCCGATATCAGGCGACGGCCATGCGGGTGCTGGCGCGCTTACCGCTGCTGGGTGGTGATGGCCAACGTCTGGCCTATCTGCGCAAAATTAACCCTTATGTGTTTGAGGAACTGCTGTTGCTGGCGCTGGAACGACAGGGCCTGATGGTGGTTCGTAATGCGTCTTACAGCGGGGATGGCGGCACTGACGGGCAGGTCATTATTGATGACGAATGCTGGTTGATCCAGGCCAAACGCTACCGCCGGGCGATTACGCCTGCCCATATTCGCGACTTTGACCAGCTTCTTGAACAGCGCACCTGCTCCGGTTTTTTCATTCACACCGGCCGGACCGGACACATGAGTCGGGCGGTCTGCTCCACCTCTCCGCGTCTTTTTATCATCAGCGGCCAGCGCCTGCTGGATCTGCTCGCCGGCCGACATGGCTGGCTGTCGGGTTGTTCATATTTTCAGAGGAAATCTGTATGACATTTTCTTTACAGCGTTTACTGCGGACCGGCTGTCTCAGCCTCGCCCGTTTACTTTTTTTGTGGCCGGCGTTACTGACCGGAGGCGTGATGCTGGTGATAGCCTTTTTGTTGTATCAGGGGGACGTTGCATCGCGGCTGGATTACTACACTGATGAGGCTGCCCGCTGGCGCAACGCGCCGGAAGGGAGCCTTATGGTACGGCGCTGTATCGATGCTGCAGCAGACAGCGCAGCCTTCCCCGTTGCTCCGCTGAGCCGGGATGAGTGGCGTGCGATGGCAGCACGGGAAACTAACTGCCCGACAGCGGCGGAACCGTTTGAACAGGCCGCAGAAAATGATATCCGTGCATTACACCTGCTGATGAAAATTGTTCTGGCGATCAGCGTTTGTCTGGAACTGTTTATGACAGTTCGTGCCCGAATGGGAAGGGGCCACAGTGGCGCGGTGACGCATGTTCGCATGGCAAAGGGCGGCGTCCGTATCGTCAGGGAGGAAGATAATGAGTGATCTCCATATGACTGAAACCGATAACGATTATTCATTTACTGACCGGGTGAACAGGAATTTGCCCGCCTGGGCAGAACATCAGATTAAAGCCTGGGATCTTACAGCATTCAGGCAGGCTGAAGATTTTATTACCCGTCATTACTGGACTGACCGGGGGAGCCTTAATGTGTTCCGTATCGTGGGCACCGACCACCCGCAGTATGCCGGGATGAGCTGGCTTGACCTGTTGCACCGGGGCAAACGCATGGATATCAACATCCCGCTTATTGAAAGCAACCCGGATTATTACACCGAAGCCACACAACCCCATAGCGGGATGAGCTTTGTCAGCCTGGACGGACTGGACTGGTATGTTAGCGCGGATGGCAATCACCGCAGCTGCCTGGCGCGTTTTTATTTCCATCTGCAGGGGTATGGCGTGACGCAACTGCACAATGTCTCCCTGAGCCAGTATCAGGTCGACCACGGCTTTATGACAGCGTGCGAGGCCCTGTCAGCGATGGTGTCGGTATTGCGGTCGCGGGGCGTGTATCTGGCACTGTCAGCACGCCGGGTGCCGGTTTCCCGTGATGATACGCCCGGCTGGAAAGTGGACTCCTGGCACACCGACGTTACGGTGACGCTGGATGATATGACCGGTAATGAAGGGGAGCAGCGGTTTGTCCTGCATCAGGCCGGGGACGCTGAGCAGTTACGTCGCCAGCTTGAAATCCGGTACCTCGAACTGGGTGTCACATCGAAGACTGTTTCCTGGTGGAAACGCCTGTTTGCGCCAGGCAAGGAGGGGGCATGAGTAACCGTCATGTGATGGAAGCGCTGCTGCGCCCGGCGGTAGAATTGAATACCGCGATCGTTGCCGGCGCTGCCGCGGTGATTTGTTTTGTTGCTCCCTGGTCGGTCGCCCTGGCGCCGTCGGTGAGTTATGTTACTGCCGGCGGGTTTGCGGTGCTGTCCGCGCTACGAGCACGGCAGGGCCTGCGGGTGGTCCGTTATCGCCGTAATCTGCGTCGGTTACCGCGCTATGTCATGACAAGCGCACAGATCCCGGTGAGCCGGCAGCGGCTATTCCTGGGGCGGGGTTTCCGCTGGCAGCAAAAGCATACCCAGCGCCTGATGGATACCCGTCGTCCGGAAGTGGAAAAATACGTCCAGCCGCAGCAGTTGTACCAGATGGCACGCCGTCTGGAGCTAAAAATCGAATATACCCTGCCATGGCTGTCGCAGCTGCTGCGCACTGATTCACCGCTGAACCCGGTGCGGCCGTTGCCACCGGTTGGGGGGAATCCGGCCATTCACGGGATTGAACCCGATGAGCTCGATGTCTCTATGGCGCTGGGCGAACGTGTGGGCCACAGCCTGGTGCTGGGGACTACCCGCGTAGGTAAGACCCGCTTGGCAGAGCTGCTTATCACTCAGGATATACGCCGCGGCGATATCACCATCGTGTTTGATCCAAAAGGGGATGCGGACCTGCTGCGGCGTGTCTGGGCTGAAGCCCACCGCGCCGGCCGCGGGGATGAGCTGTTCATCTTCCATCTGGGCTGGCCGGATATCTCGGCACGCTATAACGCCGTTGGGCGTTTTGAGCGGGTGTCAGAAGTGGCCGGGCGTATTTCCGGACAACTGAGCGGGGAGGGCAACAGTGCGGCGTTCCGTGAGTTTGCCTGGCGATTCGTCAATATTGAGGCGCGTGCCCTGGTCGCGCTGGGGCAACGTCCGGACTATCAGTTGATCACCCGTTACGTGAACAACATCAGCGAGCTGTATGAGACCTACGCGAAGAAAGTGATTGAAGCGCGTATGCCGGCGCTGCAGCAACAAATCGACAACAGCCTGCAGGTACTGACGGAGGACGATGTACCTCGCAATATGCAGGGCCAGCCGAACGCGATAAAAATCATGGCGGTAGAAATGGCGCTGAGTTCCGAGGCCGGCAAGCAGCTGTATGACCCCATTCTCGATGGCCTGCGGTCAGCTGTCCGTTATGATCGTACCTACTTCGATAAAATTGTGGCGTCCCTGTTGCCACTGCTGGAAAAACTCACCACCGGCAAGACTGCCGAGCTCCTGGCGCCGAACTATATGGATATGAGCGACCCGAGGCCCATTTTTGACTGGGAGCAGGTTATCCGCAAGCGCGGTATTGTCTACGTGGGGTTGGATGCCTTGTCGGACGGGGTGGTCGCCTCTGCCGTCGGCAACAGCATGTTTGCCGACCTGGTGTCGGTTGCCGGTCATATCTATAAACACGGCATGCACGGCGGGTTGCCGACCCAGGCAGACGGTAAACTGCCGATCAACCTGCATTGTGACGAGTTCAACGAACTGATGGGGGACGAATTTATCCCGCTTATCAACAAAGGGGGCGGTGCCGGTATGCAGGTGACGGCCTACACGCAAACCGAGTCGGATATCGAGGCGCGCATCGGCAGTACCGCCAGGGCGGCTCAGGTGACGGGTAACTTCAATACCCTGATCATGCTCCGTGTGCGTGAGAACCGTACCGCGCAGTTGCTTACCACACAGTTGCCGGAAGTGGATATTTACACCAAAACCCTGGTATCAGGGCATGCCGATACGGCCGATGTGGAGAAGGGACAGGATTTTACCTCCAATACCCAGGACCGTGTCGGTACTGTGAAAGCCCCACTGCTTGCCCCGGCGGATGTTATTAACCTCCCGAAAGGACAGGCGTTCGCGCTGCTGGAAGGCGGTCAACTGTGGAAGATTCGGATGCCACTGCCCAGCGGTGACAGGGATGATGCGTTGATGCCAGCGAACCTGCAGAAGATTGCCGAGGAGATGCAGCGCAACTACCGTACCAGTGAGTCCTGGTGGTCTGCCAGCACGGTAATGCCGGATGTTGCCATCAAAGGGGGGCTGAATGTCGCAAGCGGTGAATAATCAGCCTCAGCAGCCCGTACAACCCCGTAAGCATGGGCTGTTTTACAATGTACTGTGGGGCTGGCCGTGGATGCTGATCGGTATGTTCCTGGCTTCGCTTTTGGTGAGCCTGGTGATCGAATATGTCGGGATGGTATTCTTCTGGCCAGAGCTTGGCGCGTCGCACAGTGAAGCGGTGATGAACACCGAGTTGGGGTACCTGTCCTCTGAATTTACGCGTAGTCTGCTGCTGTCTGAACCGTCAGTGACCGTCACCCGTTGGATTATGACGGCGTATCAATGGACCTTCGTGGACAGCGGCTTTTTGGGCTGGATTAAGCAGGCGTATGACACGCAGGTACACAGCCAGAATGCCGTTGCCAGGGAGCTGAACAGCTGGAGCGGTTGGCTGGCAGCCACGCTTAAAGAGTACCTGATGGCGACGGTGTACGTCACCGTGATCACCCTGGTACGTGTGACCATTCTGGTGCTGTCCATCCCGCTGTTTATCCTGGTGGTCCTGGTTGCGCTGACCGAGGGGTTGGGGCGGCGTGATATTCGGCGCTACGGTGCCGGCTATGAGTCGAGCTTCGTGTACCATCATGCCAAGCGGATGGTGAAGCCGGCGGTGTATATCCCCTGCATGCTGTACTTGTCCGGGCCAACGGCGGTATACCCCAATCTGCTACTGTTGCCGGCCGCTATCCTGCTTGGCATTGCGGTAACGGTAACGACAGCCTCCTTCAAAAAGTATCTCTAGAGCGAAAACTCGAGCTGGACGGCGGCGTACAAAACTGGCTTTTGTGCGCTGCCGTCAGCAGACAAGCCGCCGTGCGGCGCGGCAGTATTCCTAGGCTTAAAAAACTTCCAATTCAGCTCTATGCTCTTCCCCTGGTGCAAAAATTATCAAAATTTCATAAAGAGTTATCCGCTGACCTCCCGCCCCATCTATCGCACCCTGACAGCACCCTAATCGTTAAGGAGTGCTTGTGTATGACTATCTCCGTTGTTCGCGGTCTCGGCGCCGGCTGTTTGCTGGGACTGACTCTGCTGACTGCACTGCCTGCCCAGGCTGCTGAAAAAGATGAGCTGGCGTCTGCCCAGCGAATGTTGATTCAGGTGCAGGCGGCGCTTGAACGTGCGCGCGTTGCCGCCGTTCAGGCTGACCCGTCTGAGCGTGGCCGTTTCTTCTTTGACTATGCCCGTGCCACTGCCGACCTCAAGACCATCAATGCCGGTATCGATCGTTACCTTGAGCCCTCACGTGCGCAACCCCGTGATGGCAGCGCCGTGGCCGGCAATTACCGTCGGGAGCGTCCCTGATGGCTATGACCGCTGCACAGGAACAGGCCTTCAATGCGGCCAGCGGGGGTGTTGAAGCCAACATCCTGTCGTTGATCTGCATCGGCGGGTTGCTGGCGGTGATGTTTGTTTGGGCAGCCTGGGCGCTGACCGATATCTGGAAAGGGTGGAGCAACGAAAAGATCCGCAACGCGGCAATGGTGCAGTTTGCCGTCAGGCTCGTGTTGCTACTGCTCGTCGTTACCTGGATGTTTGCCAGCTGACCTGGTGAAACACTGGACTGATTTACCTGTTGTTAATTTCACACTGCAAAAAGGAATGTTTTATGAATGCTGTCGTTCGTCTTTTCCGTCATTTTTCTGCGCGTGTCGCGGTGGCGACTTCGTTGGTGTATGCCGCCAGTCAACCGGTCCAGGCGGCCTTGCCGTCAGTTGAACCCCCATCCTCCGGCGGCGGCGGTGGCCTGATGGATACGCTCAAAGGCTATCTGCAGGACGGGATTGTGCTGGTCGGCCTGGTGTTGGCCGCAGTGGCCTTTATCGTGGTGGCCAATGCCGCGGTCTCGACGTTCCATGAAGTACGGGAAGGGAAGGCCGTGTGGGCCAAGTTCGGTGCCATTGTCGTGGTCGGCATTGTGCTGGTCGTTGCCGTGATTTGGCTGGTTGGCAAGTCCGCTGAAATCCTGTTCTAAGGTCGCCCGCTATGCAGACTATCCGATTTTTACCCGACCGCCTTAACGCCGAACCTGTTGTCTTCCGGGGGTTTACCACCCCGGAAATGGGGCTGGCGGTGCTGGCCGGTGTGGGGCTGGGTCTGCTCGTGTCGCTGCCGTTTATCCCTTTTGCCGGTTGGGTAGTTATCCCTACCGGCATGCTGCTCACCCCGTTGGCAGTTATTTGGTTTGGTGGCAGTCGGCTGACGCGCCTCAAGCGCGGTAAACCGGAGAATTATATCTGGCAGCGCCTCGAGGCGCGTAAACGTCGCATGGGGTGGGGTGATCCCACCCTGATTATCGACAAACAGGGCTGGTCGTTGCGTCGCAGCCGCGTTGTTAAGAGGTCCAAATGAGCCGTTTCAGACATGCGGTAAAAAACCGCGACCAGCATATTCTCACGTTGCGTGTTGCCTGCGGTGTGCTGGCTGTTTTCCTTCTGGTAACCAGCATCGGCTGGATGCGGGCGCCGGACAACCTGACTATCCATAACCCCCCCGACCTGCGCAGCGGCTCTACCCGTGCCTGGTGGGTGGTTCCTCCGTCCACTGTATACAGTTTTGGTTTCTACATTTTCCAGCAACTCAATGCCTGGCCAAAGAACGGTGAGGTGGATTACCCGGCCAAAATTGCCGCGTTGTCCCCTTATCTGACAGATTCCTGCGCACGTTTCCTGAAGGCGGACGCCAAAAAGCGTAGCGAAAGCGGTGAACTTGCCGGCAGAACACGCGTGGTTTTCGAAATCCCTGAGCATGGCTACAACGGCCGCTATAACCAGAGCCCGGTGACGGTCAAAGGCCGTGATAACTGGGTGGTGCGTCTTGAACTGGTGGCGGATGAGTCCTTTGCCGGCGAACCGGTGAAACGCGCACTGACACGTTACCCGCTGAAAGTGGTGCGCGCAGAAGGGGATCCGGAGCGTAATGAGTTTGGTCTGGCGCTGGATTGTTACGACAGCATGCCACAGCGTCTTGCTGCGGCGCCGACGGAACCCGCGCCTGAGAAAAAAGGAGTATTCCAATGATGAAAGCACGTGTTCTGGCGCTTTCCCTGAGTGTACTTCCCCTGGCGGCGGCGTTCATCGTGCCGGTTGCCCAGGCGGAAGAGCTGATGAAATGGGAGCGCATCCCGTTGCAAATCCCGCTGGCCGTCGGCAAGGAGCGGGTGCTGTTTGCCGATAAAAATGTCCGCGTCGGCTTCCCGCCGGCGCTGAACGGCAAGCTGCGGGTGCAAAGCAGCGGCGGTGCGGTTTACCTGAAAGCGGATGCGGCTTTCCCGCCAACGCGTCTGCAGCTGCAGGACGTCGAAAATGGGGAGGTTATTCTCCTCGATGTGACGGCATCGGACAAAGGCTCCGCCGAGCCGGTACGCATTGTCTACAGCGGTGACGTGACCTCGGTCAGCAGCAGTAATGATACGTCTGCTGCTTCATGGGGAAACAACGCGGCGCCCGGGGCGGAAGACGGCACCCAGGCGAAGCGTAAAAAAGTCAAATACAACGTGCCGCTGCCGGTCGTCCTGACACGTTACGCAGCACAAAGCCTGTACGGCCCGGTACGTACGGTTGAAGCGGTGCCGGGCATTCATCCGGTCAACCCGCACCTGCCGAAACGTATCACCACACTGTACCCGTCAGAGCCGGTGGCCATCACGCCGCTGGGCGGCTGGGGTATTGGCAGCCGCAACGTGGTGGCGCTGAAGGTGCAGAATACCGCCAGCCGTAAAATCACGCTGGATCCGCGGGTGCTGCAGGGACAATTTGTGACGGCCACCTTCCAGCACCGCTATCTGGGTCCTGTGGGGACGCCGGAAGACACCACCACGCTGTACCTGGTCACCGCCGGTCGCCCGGATGGCGCCTTTGTCGCGGAGCCGTCAGTGGTTCGCAAATCCGTAAAAGCGGTAAAGAAGGGGGCAAACCATGGCTGATGTGAAATCCAACATGCTGCCGAAGGTGATTGTGATCGGCGTGCTGGCCGCGTCCATTGTCGTCGGGCTCAAAGCCTGCAAAGACGATAAAACGCCTGAGAAGCCCCCGCAGGCGCATAACGTCCTGGCCAACATGTCGCCGGAGGAACTGCGCGCCCTGGGGGTGGAAGGTGACACCCCGGAAGACACGCTGCGCACCCTGGTCGGCACCCTGCGCACCACCCGGACTCAACAGGCCGAGCTGCAGAGCAACATCGACAAGGTGTTGAAAGAAAACGAAGCGTTGCGCAAACGCAATACCAATGTGTCCGGTCAGGTCAGTGAGGCCGTGGCCGGCTTCCAGAAACAGGCGCAGCAACGTCAGCAGCAGCTCCAGCAGGAGCAGCAAACGCTGATGGGGAAAATCCAGACGCTGACTGACCAACTGGCCGGAAACAAAGACAAGGCGAAAAGCGACAGTGATATCCCGCTCGGTCTGGGGCTGGATGGCATGGGGGCTGGCGAGGGCAGTGCGGCGCCTGGTCAGGACGGCTTGATGTGGGTCGGACCGAAGGACATGAAAGAACCTGACCCGCGCAATCCGAACGGCGCTAAAGACGGCCCACAGTTCCCGACCTCGTTCCTGTCTGACAACGCCATCACACGACAGAAAGCCGCCTATGAGCAGCAGGTAAAAGGCCGTACTAATGAAAAAGGGGCGGAGGAGAACGCCGAGCCGGTGTTTACCCTGCCGGAGAACTCGACTCTGGTGGGCAGTCGTTCCATGACGGCGTTGCTGGGCCGGGTGCCGATCAACGGCACGGTGACCGACCCCTATCCGTTCAAACTGATGATTGGCAAAGACAACCTGACGGCGAACGGCATCGAGCTGCCGGACGTGGAAGGGGCGATTGTCTCCGGGACCGCCAGCGGCGACTGGACGTTGTCGTGCGTGCGTGGGCAGGTCAACAGCATTACGTTTGTGTTTGCGGACGGGACGGTACGCACCTTGCCGCATCCTGACACCAATATGAAGGCCAACAGCAATAACAATAGCGGCAACAGTGGCAAAGACGTCAGCACCACGGCAGGCATTGGCTGGATTTCCGATGACAACGGCATTCCGTGCATCGGCGGGGAGCGTAAATCCAATGCCTCCACCTACCTGCCGACCATTGCCGCGCTGTCGGCCGCCAGTGCTGCCGGTGAAGGGGTCAGCCAGGGGCAATACACCACGCAAAACAATGTGAATGGCATCACCTCCACCATGACCGGTAATGCCGGCCAGGCGGTGCTGGGCAAAGCCTTGTCTGGCGGGATGAAAGAGACCGCGGACTGGGTGCGTGAACGCTACGGCATGATGTTCGACGCCGTGTACGTGCCCCCGGGCCAGAAACTGGCCGTGCACATTACCCGCCAGCTGGCGATCGACTTTGAGACCAAAGGGCGCAAGGTGCGTTACGACGACTTCAGCCTGCCTGGCGAAGACGGCAGCACCGGCGGGCTGGATTAACGTTTGCTTATAAGAGAATGATAATCATGCGGAAAAACCTGTTTAACCGAGTCCTGGCGACCGCTGCCATTGTCAGCGTCATGGTGTTGGCCGGCTGTTCGACATCGAAAGAGGAAATGCTGCCACCGAGCGACAGCTCGATGCTGGAATTGTGGCAGGGTGAGGATGGCGGTGGAACGGCGCGCAATGCTGTAGCAGCGCACGACAGTCTGCGCCGGCCGCTCACCGAGAGCGAAAGCCAGGCAACAGCCGCGAGCGATCGCAGCTACAGCCGCACGCAGGAAAGTGAAATCAGCCAGCAGTTCCCGCGGCTGCCAAATCCCGACCTGGTGATGTACGTATTCCCGCATCTGGCGGACGGTAATGCGCCGGTGCCGGGGTACAGCACTGTGTTCCCGTTTTACAGCCAGGTGCAGTATGCGATGCCGGGTGAACGGACGGAGGCCTACTGATGCGATTTTCCCTGTTTGATAAAAAGCGCCTGACGCGCAAGACGCCGGCGGTGCCGGCAACGGGTGTCCAGGACACCCTGACCGCGACCGAGGACGGCGTGCCGCTGTCCGTTGACGGACGTGAACCGTTACGGCGCCCGGGCAAGATGACGGTAAAGGATGAGAAGCAGGTGTATCACGCCAATCCGTCCATCATCGATTACCTGCCCTGGGCGGAGTTTGTCGACCGTGAGCAGTGTATTTTGCTCGATGACGGGGTGTCCGTCGGGGCCGTTTTTGACATTACGCCGGTGGCCACCGAAGGACGTACTGACGATCGCCTGGAGCAGATGCGTGACACGGTGGAAGATGCCCTGCAGGACTCGTTTGACGAACATGATGAAAACCCCTGGGTCGTGCAGTTCTTTTGCCAGGACGAGAACAACGTCGATGCGTACCTTGACCGACTGAAAGGGTATATCAAGCCGCATGCACAGGGTTCTCAGCTGTCTGAGTCATGGCTGAAAGAAACCGAGCGCCATCTGCGCGGGATTGCCCGTCCGGAAGGCCTGTTCAAAGATACGCTGATAACAGACCAGCCATGGCGTGGGCAGCAACGCCGAACCCGCATGGTGGTGTACCGCTGGATTGTCAAGAGCAATCATGACCCGATGCCGCCGATCGCCATGCTGAATCAGACCTGTGAGCGCGTGACGGGGGCGCTGGCCGGTGCCGGCGTGGTGTGTGTGCGGCAAAATGGCGGCCAGGTTCACGACTGGCTGCTGCGTCATTTTAACCCCAGCCCGGAGTGGGTGGATAAAGGGGTTTTGTACCGTGATGCCGCCTATTTTGACAGTCGTGATACGCCGGAAGGCGCGATGCCGGTGCAGAATGACTTTGCCGAAACTCTCCTGTTCACCCCGCCCGTGTCCGATCCGGACCAGGGGGTGTGGTGGTTCGATAATCAGGCGCATTGCGCGATCCCGCTCGAGAAGCTGCGCCGCCCGCCAGAGCCCGGCACCATCACCGGAGAGATGAAGCGTGGCGAGAAAAAAATCAACGCGCTGATGGATATGTTTCCGGAAGGGACGATGCTGTGCATGACTATCGTGGTGCAGCCGCAGGACACGCTGGAAAACGATTTCAACAAGCTGTCGAAAAATGCCGTCGGCGAAAATACCGAATCCGGCCGCGTGCGTCAGGACGTGGCACAGGTCAAGGAATACCTGGGTAATCGCCACAAGCTGTACCGTGCCGGTATCACTTTCCTGCTGCGCGCCGGCGATCTGACCACGCTCAATCACAAACGTGTCGAGCTCACCAACGTGTTGCTTGGCGCCGGCCTGCAGCCGGTTCGCCCGGAGTTTGATGTGGCGCCGCTCAATACCTATCTGCGCGCGCTGCCGATGTGCTTTAACCCGGAGAGCGACAAGAAACACTGGTACACCCGCCTGACCTGGGTACAGCATCTTGCCGGCCTGCTGCCGGTGACCGGGCGTGAAACGGGCACAGGCAATCCCGGACTAAGCTTTTTCAATCGCGGTGGCGATATTCTGACGGTTGACCCGCTCAACAAGCATGACCGCAGCCAGAATGCGCATATGCTGTATTTTGGCCCGACCGGTGCGGGGAAATCGGCGACGTTGTGTGCCGCACTGACGCAAACCATGGCTGTACATCGCCCACGTCTGTTCGTTGCCGAGGCGGGTAACTCGTTTGGGTTGCTGGCTGATTACTTTGAAAGCCAGGGGCTGACGGTCAATAAAGTCAGCATCAAACCGGGCAGTGGCGTGTCTTTGCCGCCGTTCTCTTTCGCGCATAAGCTTATCGAGGAACTGAGCTCACTGGAGCTGGATGAAAGTGAGCTGCGTGATATCGATGCGGATGATGACGATGAGAATAAACGCGATTACCTGGGGGAAATGGAGATCTCGGCGCGCATGATGATCACCGGCGGTGACCAGAAAGAAGAAGCGGAGTTAAAACGGGCTGACCGGGCAATGATCCGTGAAACTTTGCTGATGGCGGCGAAGAGCGCCTTTGACGAGCAGCGCCAGATGCTACCGTCTGATTTGCAGAACTCCTTGTACGCTATTTCCAACGACACAGCCAACGAAAAGCGCAATCCACAGCGTCGGGCGAAAGCGGCCGAAATGGCCGAAGCGCTGGGCATGTTTACCCAAGCCGGCAGTTTTGAAGCGGAGCTGTTTAACCGTGAGGGCAGCTTGTGGCCAGAGGCGGATGTGACCCTGATTGACCTTGGGCATCTGGCACGTGAGGGCTATGAGGCGCAGATGGCGCTGACGATGGTGAGTCTGACCAATACCATCAACAACATTGCCGAACGAGACCAGTACTCGGAGCGGGATATCGTGTTCGCGGTGGATGAGGCGCACATTGTGACGGTGAACCCGCTGCTGGCGCCGTACATGACCAAAATCGTCAAGATGTGGCGTAAGCTCGGTGCCTGGCTGTGGCTGGCCACACAGAACCTGAAAGACTTCCCGGACATTGCCGAGAAGATGCTGAATATGGCGGAGTGGTGGGTCTGTCTGACCATGCCGCCGGAGGAGGTTAACGACATTGCCCGTTTCAAGGCGCTGACCGAGGAGCAAAAAGCGGTGTTACTGTCGGCCAGCAAGCTGTCCGGCTGTTATACCGAAGGTGTGGTGCTGTCAAAAAAACTCGAGGCGCTGTTCCGTGCGGTACCGCTGAGCCTGTACCTGGCGCTGGGGATGACCGAGAAAGAAGAGAAAGCCGAGCGCCGCGCGCTGATGCAGGAGTTTGGCTGCAGCGAGCTCGAGGCGGCCCGCAAGGTGGCGCAAAAGCTCGATCGCCTGCGCGGCCTGGCGGCGAACGGGGAGGCAGCGGTAGCATGATGACGCTGAAATACCCGGAACCGATTGTTCGACCGCATGGCCAGGTCTGTCGTGAGCCGTCGTTGTTCGCCCTTCCTCCGCAGGGTGTGGCCACCTTAAGCGAAACGGATGCGCGGCGGCTTGAGACGTTCTGTGCGGCTATCCGCGATCGGCTCTTGGGGCCGGTCCAACTTACGGCCCACCCGCATCGCATCGGAAGTCGTACCAGCGTGGCGTTGCATCTCGAGGGCCGACTGGGGCGTTGCATCGATGTGCTGATCACGGTGACCGGCAGTACGTTGTGGCCTCAGCCGGAGGAGTACGATCACCCGCGCTGGTATGTCACCGTGCCGGACGCGGCGGATGTGGTGTACCTGCTTCTCCACCTGAGCGAGCTGTGTGAGCGATTTAGGGTCAATTAGTTAAGACAACCCCAACAAATTTTATCAATTTCATCATGAAAAATGTTTCACGAAAGAGAAAGCTCAGCATAAGTGTGGGAAAACTTATGCTGAGGGATAAACGTCTATCACATCATTAACAATATCTTAGTCACTTAAGAAATCATCCATTTGTGCAAAAATAAACTGCTTTAAAAACTGATCAATGCGAATATTCAGCTTAAATAGAGGTAGGGTTATGCCGTCTTGTTTTTCAAAGTAGGCCTTGGCTTTCGTTTTATCTACCGTTTCTTTTAATGCGTCGAAACGACCAAAATCGTTAAGATTGTTATCATTAACATTATCAGCAATTAATGCTGTGAGTAGCCCTTTATCTAAGCCAAGAGCATCAACAACTGCCGTTAATTGCGCATTTTCAGCGCTATCTTTGTAGGTGTTGATGTAGTCTCTAAAAGTATGGCCTTCAATTAACTGTGCATCACCGCGCTGTAAGTCGTGCAAGAAGAGTTTGGCGTACTTTTGCTCGATTTGGGTGAGCGATGCAAACGACTTGTGCAACTCATTTAATGTAGTTTCAATGCTCGCGGAGTCCTGGTGTTTGTTCAGCTCTTTTAAATATTTATCAAAGCGGCTGTTCATATAGTCTGCATCGATTTTGCCGGTATCTATTTCAGTTAAATAACCACTGATATCAAAGGGTACATCGCCGCTACCTGCGCTATCGCTATCACCTTTGGCTACTAACTCTTTATAGCGCAGGACCAGGCTCAGGTAAGTTTGTTCGTCTATGTCCAGCGTTACCTCATGTTCTACATCATTTTCAGTAAAGGAATAGACTGACTGTTCCCAATGCAAACCTTGTACTTTAGCCGCTTCCAAGTGCTGGCTAAAGGTGTTAAATAATTTGGCGAATTGAGCACAGGCTTCTATATCATCTGGCAGTTTTTCAAAGTTCTCAACAACTGTACTGGCAAACAGTTCGGTAATTTCCACTACTAATTCATTCATGGCTTTAAGATTGCTTTCTAACCTATCAACAAATAAGCCGATAGGTCTGTCGCCGGAATAGAGTTTTACCGCATCGTTAATGTGCTGCTCCATGGTGTGTGGATAGCGGTAATAACGGATGATGCCGTGGGGTTTGTCGGGGCCAAACAAGCGATTGGTGCGCGAGAACGCTTGAATAATATTTTGGTATTTAATCACTTTGTCTAAATACAAGGTATTAAGCCATTTAGAGTCAAAGCCAGTGAGCATTTGATCCACCACGATCAATAAATCTAGTTGCTTTGATGGCTCGGTATGAATACGTTCGTAGGGCTTTTTATGGGCAAGACGTGCCGCTAAATCCTTTTTAAAAGCGGCGTGGCGGGAAAAATCAAAATCGTGACCATATCGCTTATTATAGTCATCCATAATTTCATTCAGACCATCACCTTTAAAAGTGGGTCCACGGTCGCCACTGCCGTCGTTATCAATATTAGGATCAAATAAGGCTGATATTTTAAGCTCAGGTTTAGCCACTTTTAAACGCCGGTAATAGTCAATCGCTTCAGCGATACTATTTGTGGCTAAAATCGCATGAAATTTATTATTTTGGCTGAGTACATCCCATTTATCTAAGATGTCACTGACCACTTTTTCCTGGTGGGCATTAGTTAAATATTGGCTTTTAGGTATATAGTCTTCAATGCCTTTTTGATATTTTCCAGTGGCATCTTTGTAACCTGCCATAGGCACATCTTTCATAAAGTGATTAAACTTTTTCTTTTTGGCTGGATCAGCCATCGTATCAGCAACCGATTCAGCCCTGGCTTGTTCTAATGCAACCTCTTTCCTTAGGTCACTATCTTTAAAAGTAGGGACTTTGTATGGATCAAAGCCCAAAACGTTACCATCACGTATACCATCTGCTATGCTATAACGATGCAACTCGTTACCAAATACATCAGCGGTAGTATTGCTATTGATTTTATTTTCATCATGAATCGGCGTACCGGTAAAACCAAAAAAGAGTGCCTTAGGGAATGTTTTTTTAATGCTTACCAGCATGCCTAGTTTATTTTCTTTGCCTCCACTCATCGTCGACCGGTGTGCTTCATCAATAATAAACACCAGGCGCTTAGCGCGGATTTTTTCTATGTCAGCCGAATTGGTTGCGGTTCCTTCATCCTCAACCTCTTCAAAAATGTTACTCATTTTTTGAATGGAACTAACAATTAACGTATCAGAAGTTGCACTGCTTTTTAATTTGGTAATGAGGATATGAGTATTTTCGGTGGCTTGAACGTCTTCGTCATCGCTAGCAAAATTACGATATTCCGTCAGTGACTGGGTACCCAGCTCGATCCTGTCCATCAAAAAAATCACTTTATCGGCATCTTTCGACTGTGCAATTAACTGCGCCGATTTAAAACTGGTCATGGTTTTACCCGAACCCGTGGTATGCCATACATAACCCCCGAGGCGATCGGGGTTATTGGCTGCGCTACCCAGTTGCTGCCAGTTAGTTTTAGCTACTTTGTCAGATATCGCATTGGCGGCGTAATACTGATAACTGCGCATGACTTTAAGTACGCCATCGGTATCGTCGGCGACGGTATAAAAGCCAATTAACTGGTGCGCCATAGGAATAGAAAGCAAGGTAGACGCGATGTCTTTCCAGTGGTTCATGGGTTCGTTATTAAAATCGGCCCAGTTAAACTGATAGTCGGGGTTAAACTTGCCGTCTAACCCTGGATTGGCAAAGTATTTGGTCTCGTTTGGTTCCATAGCTACAAATACCTGGATGAGCGAAAATAGACCGTTAAATAAGCCCTCTGTACTGTACTTTTCAATTTGGTTTACGGCCTGGCTAACCGGGATACCGCTGCGCTTTAACTCTACATGGATCACTGGCATACCGTTAATCAGTAGCAGCACGTCACCTCGTCTGTCATTACGCAAAGGGCTGCCGCGTTCAAATTTGGGTTGCTGCACAATTTGGTAACGGCTTTGGCCTGCAGCGATTTCCTGGCGGTCGTATATTTTTAAGCTGACTTCTTTGCCCATATGCAGGGTATCGGCTGGGTTATCGCGCTTAATGGCCACGGTTTTACCGTTAATTAAGCCATTGAGCTTGAGCGGGGTTTTAAGCTCTTTGATTTGCTCAATAATTTGCTGCATTTCAGTCGCGGTAAGCGGGATATCGTTTAAGCGATCCCGCTGGCGATTGTTTTCAAACAAAATGTTTGCCCAATTTTGCAGTAAATCCGCTTCGGTTTTGTTTTTGAGTATCTCTGGCTCCCAACCTTTGTTGGTGAGTACCTCAATAAAGGCCTGCTCAAATTGCGCTTCGTTTTTGAAGGTGATCATGTGCACTCCCTATACAAACATTTTGCTTAAGCAAGCCTGCTTAGTGTTGTTGAGTTTTGTGATTTGTTGTCGGTGTTGGTTGATCAAAACATCTAGTTTTTGGAAGTAGGTGCCTATTTTTTGTTGTTCATCTTTTTTTGGAAACATAAAAATCATGTTTTTAAAAGAACCATTGGTAATCTGGTTAATTGTCGCACCTAGATTTCTCTCAACTTCATCAGTAAACATTTTTGTATCCAGTAATGCATTTATAAATGCAGGCTGCTTACTTCTGATACCAGTCATAAAAGCTCCAATAACAGTATTATTCATTCGAGTAGTTACTTGAGCATGCTTTCCAATTAGATTTCTTGAGCCATTACGAACGACAACAATAATATCTCCTTCTATCACATTACTGCAATTAACTACTTCAGGATTAACGTATACGTCATCGGCATCAATAAGTTGGCCGTTTTTTACATTGGATGAACGAAGTACTAACGTGCCTGACTTTCTAATATCACCAGGAGAGTATGTCAGCCCATTAAAGAACTCTACTTCGTTACTTAGAACGTTCTCCTCCCACTGCCCACTAAATCCTTTAAAGCGGATTTCTGGGATAGTTTCACCATGTTTGGGGAACATTTTTTCCAGCATGGCTTTTTTAATGCTGCTAAGTTTGTCATGCTTTTGTTGATGTTGATTAATAAGCGCGTCAAGCTTTTGGAAGTAGTTGCCTATGGTGGTTTGTTCCTCTGAACAAGGCATTAGAATTTTCAGGCGTCCAAGTTGCTTGCCTGAAATTTCTAAAAAAGTGGAGCCCGATGCATGTTTAAGTGCAAACTCTTTGATTTGTTTACCCGCTGAATAGAGGAAGTAAGGGGAAAATCCTTCTTTAACAACAAATGATTGAAAACCTTGATTAGTGGCACCAGGTTTAGCAAGAATCGCCATATCACCTATGCCTGCTCTACTAGTAAAAAGAACAGTATTACCAGCGGGAAGTATCTTTGCAGAAGAACTTTTCAGACCTAGAACTGTAATCTTTTTCTGACTACCTTCCGCATACACATTGCTTCCAATTTCAGTTGGTGAATACCAATCAATATCACCATCCCAAAACTCAGAAATTGATGTACTGGGTGTACCGCCTCCTATAATTTCAGCGACATCAGTACCTAGTCCTTTTTCTTCCCAAGCCTCACTAAAGCCCTTAAACCGAATCTCTGGCACTTTGTTATCCACACTCATCTTATTCACCCTTCAGTAAGCTGGTGAGTTCAGCCAGGCCCTGCATATCAAACTCATTACCTGTGAGTTCACCCATCATCACCGCCAGCTCTTGCTCGGTGTTTTTTATCTCACTAGCCACCTGCGAATAGGTGACGGCATATTTATCAGCAAGGGATTGCACTTGGCTAGTCAGTTGGCTAATCACGGAATTTGGCATGGCGGCGAGTTTGGTGCTTAATGGTGCAATCCATTTAAGGTGCAGCAGGCTTTTCACCTGTTCATCAGTTAAGGCTTCTATGGTTGTTTTGGTTTTTGAGTGCAGGGCAGCGGCCGCATCTTTGACCGTTTTTTTCAGGGCTTTTTCTTCATCGATTAATTTGTTCGCGCGAATGATTTTGGCTTCATAGCTTTCTTCGGCAAATTTAACTTTGCTGTCTTTTTGTTCTTTCAAGAAGGCCTTAGCGGCTTTGCCGATTTCGGCATTGGCAAAACCGTCTTTGCTTTCTTTGACCGTATCTTTTTCTCTTTCTTCTTCGGTGAGAGATTCTAAAATTTCTTCCAGAGCGCTAGCGATTTCTGCCAGGCGGGTTTCTTTATCTGCCAAAGCTATTAAGTCATGACTTAAATAAGTTTGTTGCACTAAATCAAAGGGCAGTATGTGGCCTTTCCAGCCGTCTTGTACTTCGGTGTCTTTGCCGTCTTTCTTCTTGATGACGATATTCGGGTCAACTTGTTTGGTGGCGGCAAAGCCTTCGGTTTGCATCATCTCTAAATCGGCGCTAATGACTTGCCATTGGTTATTTAGAAATTGGTAAGCATGGTATTTATCGATCAAGGTAATCGGGGCTAAGCGAGTAAAGAGCTCGGCACTTAATGCCGCCTCTTGCTGGTTACGCTGTACGGTTTTCCCGTTTTGTATTAACTCGGTGTTTAGGTGGTCATCAAAGCCATCAAAGGCCTGGTTGTAGGCGCGGATAAACTCTAGTACTTGCGGGTGCGCGCTAATGCTGGCGTTAACGTCTTTTTTGGCAATGGCGAGTTCACTGTAAGCGGCAGATTTTGGCGTAAATAAAGTACTGCGCAATTGTGGGAAGGCTTGCCAAAAGTTGTCTAACTCGGCAATTTCGCTATTAGGAATACCGCCGAGCATGGTGGCGTGTAAATCCCAGCTTTCTGCCGCCGCAGAGGAATCAACGTAGCGCGGTATGTTGAGGTTGTAACCATTGTCACGCAGGGTTTGTTTGCTCACCAGTTGCGAGAACTTGTCGATACTTTCTCGGTTAATCACCGCATCAGTAATGCGCTTGATATCACTGGCTTGCAGTTTGTTGTTTTTGCCTTCTTTCATAAAATGTTTGGAGGCATCGACCACCAATACATCGGTGTTTTGGCGTTTTTGCTTGAGTATCAAAATCACCGTGGGAATACCGGTACCAAAAAAGATATTGGCCGGTAGTCCGATAACAGTATCAATATGATTCTGTTCAATCAGTTGTTTACGAATTTCACCTTCTTCACCACCACGGAACAAGACACCATGAGGTAGCACGATAGCCATAATGCCATCGGGTTTAAGGTGATAGAGGTCGTGCAGTAAAAAAGCAAAATCCGCTTTGGTTTTAGGTGCCAGGCCAAAACGTGAATAGCGCGGATCGCTGTCTTTAAAGCTGGGGTCCCAGTTTTGTGAGTATGGCGGGTTGGACACCACGGCATCGACATGCAAGGCGTAGTATGAGCCTTGAGGATCGCTGTCATCAAAATATGGCCAATCGTCTTCCAGGGTGTCGCCATTACGGGTCTTAATGTTGCTGGCTTTAATACCGCGCATGATGAGGTTCATACGGGTCAGGTTGTAGGTGTTGGCTTTTAACTCTTGTGCGAAATAGGTGATGCTGTCTTTGTTTTTAGCGTATTTCTCGAACGCCTCACCAATATTGATTAGCAACGAACCCGAGCCGGAAGTTGGGTCGTAAATTT
>Ga0058701_10000561_pt1 | contig 25136 bp, 11 predicted proteins | sample AgamicOrMae_FD_97039 | JGI IMG/M metagenome (GOLD analysis project Ga0058701, IMG submission 97039) | Agave microbial communities from Guanajuato, Mexico - Or.Ma.e | ecosystem: Host-associated > Plants > Phyllosphere > Phylloplane/Leaf | place: Guanajuato, Mexico | collected 2012-06-04 | reverse complement strand
TGACACCACGCAACCCAAAATTATTGGATGTATATTCGATTGTGTCGATATTTTGTGGGAGAATCGAGTCGAGGTCAAATCTCTCGGAGGCGTGCTTTCTTTCGTTCAAAGCGACAAAGTTCTTTGGACTCGAGATTCGGAATAGAAGTTCGACTTAAAAGTCAAAGACTGGCTTTTTGTCGGGTGATTCGCCGTGGAGAAATACCGGCTCTTTTGTCTCTTCTTCGTCCATCAAAGTCAGGAAAAGAGAGAAATAAACTTTAAAAGGTGGAATTTTCCCGCTGTCATGTTCCACCTTCTGGTTTCAAGCTGGGCATTAGCAGATCGAGTCACAAGTCTTGGAACTCCTGATGACAAGAATCGCCAAGCCTGTTGCCGCTTTCTTTCACTCTAAATTTGAGTCAGTAAGACTCTCTGAGATTCCGTGAAAACTCACTGAATTTCAGTCAAAATAGCACCCCTGAAAAAAATCGGTGGTGCTATATTGACTGGAAATCAGTGAATTTTCTTTGTATCTTAGAGACTTTCACTGATTAAAATTTACAGTGTTCTAACGGCAGTTACAGCCCCCAAGAAGTAAGCGGTATCAAAAATAAATGACACCTTTGCGGAGATATATCAAAGCGAGCAGGTATACAAGGAATGTGACCTATAACCTAACCTAGGTTTACATATCCACGAGGGTGTATGTCGTCTTCATAACGTAATATCAAATGTGGTTGGAAATGTAGAAGCTACAAAATGCCACGAAGTTACGGTGTATTTTAGTCGGTCACACGAAAAATAGCATTTTGTGGAGCAGCTCTTGATACCAAGCATCTGCCGTGGATCGGCCGACCTCTTTGAACTGTGAGGGGGGGGGGCGAGAGGGGGGGAGACTTGGCCACTGCAGTAGTTCCCCTGGTTTGGCTGCCTTTTTCGCACCCCTCCGGAAATTGCGCCGGTGATAGTCTTCCCCCCCCCCTCCCCCATTCCGCGTTTCTTTTTATCGTGTTGTTTGACAGACCGGAATTGGCAGAGGTGACGGGATTTTCGGAGGGGGGAGGGGGGGGGCTCATCGGGGAACCGGTCTCTTTATCGCGGAATATATCGGGATCAAAAAATATTCCAACATAAATGGGAATATCGCGGCACCGAGCCCATGATCCCTGTTCAGTGCAGCGCCACTTATCTGATGTTGCGTCAGAGTATCGCTGTAGGCCAAGACGCCTCTCAAGAGATATCCTACGTTTTAACCTAGTTTCCACCAATCGTGATGGAAATCCTTTCATTTGATCCTGCGCCTTACAATCCTTTGAGTTGCCGTTATAAAATTAAGAAGATAGCGGACAGCAAGGACATCTCAGGAATCCAGTTCTTTCAAACGAAATATTTTAAATTACTTTTTAGTTTACCCATCTTCTTTAAAAAACCCTTTCATTTAAACACAACTCTTTCGCTTTTTTAAAAAATCTCTTTCAAGTATAAGCTCGCAAATCAATTTTAATAATTGCGTGGAAGTTGTGTAAAGGTTGTTGCGTAGTGATACAACTACAAGCTTCATTCATTCCATGCCACCATTCCATCCAGTTCATTAAACATCAATTTTACTTTAATTCCATCCAGTTTGTTAAACAGGTCATTCAAACTTCATCGCTACTTAAATTGGACTGATGATTGAGTTGTATGTATTCATATTCGGTTAAATCAAAACCTAAAACCTAAATTAAATTTATTTGCCCCCTTTCAGACGTTTTAATAATTATCTATTTATTAAAGGATTCACCGGTGAGGTTTTATTAAAAAGATCCACGTAGTAAAACACGACGAAATATAGCCTTCATCAAAAAATATTTGCCATCGTTTTATTCATTTCGATCAATCGGCGTACACACGCATATCTGGATCTGGTATTACAACATTATTTTGTGGGAACTCACGTGATCCAAGTTTACCAGATCGAGGAAGTATCTCACGAGAATCGATTTAGCGATGATATTGATCTTGTCCACAAATCCTGCAGGGGTCTCTTGTGCCGTGTTACTAGTGATATTGACCCCCCCCCCCCTCAGCCGTTTACGGCACTGAATCGACTAAGAATTTAGAAAAATTGTACAGATAAGGGAACGGCAATCTTTTCGTCGGAAGCTTTATCATCGGTTATTCTGGATCTTGTACCTCCGTATCCGAGGTTTTTCCCTCTCACTCCGTCGCGAACTCATATATCCCTTTCAACCCCGCAAACTGCTTGAAATCAAGTCTTCGTCGTTACGGTACGTTCAACGCGGCTCAAACGTTGCACAAACGTAAATAAATGGATGCGATAGCGTACGGTCGTTACCGAAAGTTTTTAGGGTCAAGAGTTACCGGCTGGTCGTCAGCGCTTAGCTTGCGATACGGTTGTATCCGTAGGCAAGTACTGACCAGTCCGAACGGGTATTGAGCAACGGAAATGTGGAGAGGGGGAGAGAATTTATTGAGCTTAGCCAGTCATTGATTAACCCTGACGCACCCAAGCCGATTCGCAGCTCTTAAGACTCCATTGAAGATTTCAAGGATTGTATTTTCTACCTATTGTAATCTGTTTTTTCTTTGGGGGGCATTCGATAGCGCCAAAACCACAAGCGCTAACGCCGCAAGCGCCAGTCCGTAACCGCCAAACGAGTAAAGTCGCAAACGCCAAAGTTCGTATAGGTTAGGTTAGGTCAAGTTAGGTTACGTTAGGTTAGGTTAAGTTAAGTTAGGTAAGATTAGTATTGCGGTTAAGACCTTTGGTGTTTGCGACTTTTCTCGTTTTGCGGTTAGGGATTGGCGCTTGCGGCGTTGGCGCTTGTGGTTTTTGGCGCTTATGACAGCTACCCTTTTCTTTGAGAGGCGGAGCGACAATGGAGCGAATCACAGGGAATCAACCGTAAGCTTCATGTGGCTTAATAACAGTAAATGCCTAGCGTCTTGCTTCGCTGAGCTTGGCAACGTCGCATATTGATGTAGAAAATATTATTTCGAGGATTCGCACTCCAGAAGAACGCGAAATTGCGGCTAGACTACATTTTTGTTTCCAATAGCAATTTTCATATTGCTGTGGCAACAGTCTACGATTTACGGAGACGTATAGGCTTTAGCTGTGCATAACTATCTCCCAAAGTAGATTTATTCTATATACTGGAGATGGATGTTTGCAGGGGGACATAAAACAAGAGCGGTCCTTGAAACTTGGCAAATACTTTGAATCTGCAATACTGCTTGTCTTAGTCTGGTTTCCTAGCAACGCAGTTTGTCTCCGAGCAAAATAGATTCAACACGGTGCGGTCGGTCGCTACCCCGGCGCCCGCAATTTCCGTTTAAGTGTCCTTTTGTACGCTCGACAATTAACTTAGGCAAATGGCGGATTCGTTGAACTTTTTTCTTTGTCTTTCCAGGTGAAGTAGACGTTTGCCAAGGAGTGGCGACTTAACGAACCGAAACTCTTAAATTTCACATCGACTGATGTTTACAATAGGTTTTCTTTGAAACTCCGTCAACTCAAAATGCATATAATTTATTGATACCGAAAAATTACAGCACAAAAAACAATAAAAACTCTTGTACTAATGCATTTCATTTGAAAACTTTTAAAGCGTTTCTCTCGGGAAATATTTATAGGTATAGCAAAGTGCGATTCAAGGCGTTTGAGGCACAAAAAATAAAAACGCACCTAATTTAAATCAGTAAAAGTCTCTGAGATTCACTGAAAATTTACTGAATTTTAGTGAATATAGCACCGCTGAATTTTTTCAGTGGTGCTTTACGGACTAAGAATAAAGGAATTTTCACTTAATCTCAGAGACACTCACTGATTTAAAAGAGCGAATTATTCACGCCTTATGGGTCTTAAATTGAGTGGTCAACTTGAGATTAAGCATCATGTCTCAATTTCCTATCGAAATGAGCGTATTTTTACTTCTTGTTTTGGAAGGAATTCTCTCATTTAAAATACATTGTCAATGCCAATATGCGACAATCTTATTCATTTGAGACGTTATTCCTCGTTTATTTAGAGTATTTAGTTTTTACTTCCTTGAGGGTAGAACGCAAGAAGTCGTGAATTCGACCTTGTAAACTTCCAGTGTACAACGCCCGGCAAACGAAGTCAAAACATGAATATAAAGTAGGCGTAACATTTGCCCGGCAAAGTCGTCAAAAACAAAAGAAATAAAAGTTAAGGCACCTGAAATATCCAGCTGTGTCAAATTTTTATTCATTTTGATAAAAGTTGTGAATCGCCTCTCTTTCGCCACCCACCTTAGGGGTGATAAAAGTAAATCGAGTAAAAGAAGAAATTTCGAGCGGCGTCCTCTGGCGGAAACGTCCCTTACTACTTGCACCTCGCAACAGCTCTGAAGCACTGTTGCCAGATTTCGCACCTTTGTCAAATTTAACCGTGGTTAACTCTAGAACTACTAAAGATGGGCATGTTTTTGATCGCTCGCTAGATAAGCTATCCAGAACAAGGGTTAATCATTAGATTATGATCACGTTGACCGCTTTTATATTTGACAGATTCGTGAAACCTGGCAACACTGCGAAGAAGGGTTCAGTGAATCCGAACTGTGGGAGGATTTCACATCTCACTTTACTGTACCAACTGTACAGTACATCCGTCGGAAGTTGGCTTTAAAGTATTCAAAAGATTCTCGTGGAAGGGGCACTTCCTCGGCTCTTTTAATCAAGACTTGAACAGTCTACCTTGAAAAATAACCAAATACCTACTTTCCCCGTTTTAGGTTCACACACAAAACAGGTTTTAAAGAACTCCCTCCTGACGGTACATTTGTACCTGTGCGCTACTGAAACGGACTTTGTCCTTAAATTAATTCCAGTTTCCCCCGCGCAACCGTTTGACCTAGATTGTTTTCCCTAAGTTTTAATTTGCGTCGATCGCGGCGAGTAGCGAACGAGGACTTGCAGCGAATACAATTCAAGACTTCCCAATGCAATTACTCGTCCATAATGTATACGCCATGTATAAGTTATGCAGTTACCAGCACTTTTAAGAGCCTATTTTTGAAGAGCAAAATTTTTTATTCAAAGGATTAAAATTGCTGCGCCGAAATGAAAAGAAAAGGAAACTAAAGTAGGAGGGAGTAAAACAGGCACCTTTCTCCCCTCTCTCTCTCTCCTCCCCACGGTAAACGACTTATTCTCTTCTTCTATTTCCAGAACAGACTCATTTACATGTCTCAACAAAGACGCGTCTATGACTGAAAATTCGTTCCGGGCCTATCACATCCGTTTTCTAGGTCAAAGGGTCAAAAGAAATCCGATATTCGTCCGGAAATTTATTCGTTCCGCCAATCCACGCTTTTTCCAAGGCCAATTTTTATCCTGTTCTGAAGACTTCGTCTCGTCTTAGTATTTTTAACCTTTTCCTTTGTCGTGTACATTAGCTCTCTACTCTACAAGAAAGAAAACAATCTTAAATCGCGTGACTTATTAGTTAATTAGTGTTACATCAGTTGCTTCTGGGCTTTTCTGTAGGGTCTTTTGTTTTGGAAACTACCAAAAATTTATAGTTTTCAGGTTGACAGGTGCACTCTAAATTTTTATGGTTGCATCTTCAACCTTTTGGTTCAACCCCCACGACGTTAAGCCGAGCGGAGCGACGCAAAAGTCGCGTAACCTAACGTAACTTAACCTAGGGCTACCTAATTAAACAGTCACCAAGCCTGACGCCGCTTCTCGGCGGCCGATTTAGGGCCGCCGAGAAGTAAGCGGCATCAGGCTTGGTAACAGCCGAGCGGAGCGATAGCGAAGCGAGGCACAAGTGACTTTAACTTATTTTGGTAAATGGCATAAGGGGCTTGGTTATGATAGGTTAAGTTAGGTGGGATGCCTCCCCTCTCTCCGCTGTCGTTCCGCTCGATTTGACGACGAAAGGTTTAACCAAAAGGTTAAATTTGCTGCCTTACAAAATTACAGTGTGAGGTCTCGAAATGCCGTACAACTGTGGAGTATACGTCATGAGAGTACCTTTTGCAGATGCCCACCTTCGAGAATCGTAGCTGTTGTAAATTCACTTCATCAGCCTGTGATGAAAAAAGGGTTTAGCTTTACTTAGAAGGAGCTCGTTTTGCGCAACTTCGTCTAATTTCGAGGATAAACCTGTTAGCGCGGCTGTGAGGTCTTAGGGATAGTCCCATCGCGAGGTATAGACAATCGGATCGTAAGTGCTAACAAGAGAAGTGTCCGTTATAGTTCGACTAACGACCGACCCAACTCGTGGAGGGCAGCACAAGTTAGTTCCCGGAAAGCCACTCTACGACAAGTTTCAGTTTGTTTCATAACTGACTTCAGGCTTCAGTTCGGCTTGTGTTAATTAGAACGCTTTGTTGTTAATAATTAAGGACGCAGAAGAAGAAATACAAGACGATTAACAACGTTTGCCTGATGTTTAAATTGACGTAATTGATACTTTTACCAAGTTCGAATTTTTCATCTAATTCACTTTTTGTGGCTAAGATGAGCAGCGTCAGAACTGAGCGAGACACAAGGCACCTAACTTAACCTAATCTAACCTAACCCTTACCTCAACTGGGGGGCATTCGGTAGCGCCAAAAACCATAAGCACCAACGCCGCAAGCGCCAGTCCGTAACCGCAAAACGAGCAAAGTCGCAAACGCCAAAGCTCGTATAGGTTAGGTTAAGTTAGATTAGGTTAAAATAGGTTAAGTAAGGTTAGTATTGCGGTTAAGACCTTAGGCGTTTGCGACTTTTCTCGTTTGACGGTTACGGATTGGCGCTTGTGGTTTTTGGCGCTTATGACAGCTACCCACCTCAACTAGCATACGGGGTCTTATGTGATCGAGCCTATGCTATAGATGGTCGAACAGGGTGGATAACAGACGTGAAAAATCCTGCTTTTAAAACTGCGAGTGATTAATTATGCCTTCCTGTGTCAATCTTACTACCAGATGTATTTCGGAATTCTCTGCATGTCGCTCTCTCGCTGGCCTGCCACTCTCAACCGCGACGAACCGCTCGTTTTCACCATAAACTATTAACTTCAGCGCATTCTAAATTTGTCCTGAAAAATATCAAGGGTTGTATTACATCAGAAAGCTTTTATCCCTTTTCCAAAAAATGTGTTTTTTTTCACACCAGGCTCTGTTTCTTGAGTATTTTTAAGGGTTGCAAAATACGCGCAGAGAAATACTCTAATTTACTTACGGCCTGGAAAATACCTGTTTTAGGGAATGCTTACTTGTTTTGGGAGTGAAAATAAAACGGGTTGGTGCGTATTTCAGTGTCTTTTCAAGATGGACGTTTAATGAGCCGTGCTTTTTTAAAAAGAAAATTATTCGGAATTTTTTGTTGAATTTTTTGGCGTTTCATGGTTGGAACTGATTTAGGGGAACTAAAAATTAGTTTACCGTCTTGTTTTAAACGTTAGCTGCTTAATCGCGGTAAGAAGTAAATTTCGAAATTTTCGACCTCCCTTCCCCGAACTCTTTCACCCTCCTGTTCGGCTCAAAGTCAACAAAATGAGCAACAGACATCGGTTTTATTTTTTTTTAATGTTCTTCAATCAGACCCAAACGTCAAAACATAAAGATCCCACAAAAAATTTGGCCGAAAAATTGAAAAAAAAACATAGGGGAACCCCTTGCTTTTTTAAAAAATTTTGGTCGAATTTTTTTGTTGAATTTTTAACGTTTGAGGGTAGGAATTGTTTGTGGGGAACTACAAATGATGTTTACCGTCGTCGGTTTCTGATTCCGTCGATTTATCGCGTCCAAAAGTGGAATATGAAATGTACGCCTTGCGCTGCCGCTATCTGCCCCCTCCTCCGGTCCGTTTAAAGTCAACGACAATGAGCAACAGACATTGTTTTTATTCGTTTTTTTCTCTCAATCATATCCAAACATCATAAAACAGGTACTTCGGTTTTACTGTGTTAGACCGCCGTCTCCTGATTTCCTTGAGGTTTTATAAAAATATCTTATTCCTTTTTGTGTTGACGTATTAAATCAACTAAAGAGCGTCAGGAATGGTAGAATTAAGCACTTAGTTATCTCTATCCTATTACAAAGAAAGTCAAAGTTCCCCCTAAAAGAGAGTGAATTTTGGGAAAGGTCGTTGCGTTTTTCGAGATTGAATCGGCAGGCCTTGAGAATGAATGGAGGAGCCTTCGACCAGGTGCTTGTTCGTCGGCATCCTGGCGCCGGGCCAAGACGTCTCCGCCTGCCCGCGCCACGTCCCTCCCCGCTCAAACGACGCATACCGCCGTCTAGCCGGTAGCATACCGCCAGGTAGCCGACTCCCGACAACCCCTGCGACATTCCGGACGCGGTATTTATGGACGCGCCCCTCACGGCCGCCGCCGTCGCGACACTTATGGACGGCCCCTCCGCAAGGTCGCCGATCACGACGTCTTGACAGGGAACCGGCACCTCCCCGTCGCGAGATCTTGCCTCTAAATCCCGAAATTGAGGTTAGAAGCACTCTCGCGGATTTCATAAACGCTGTTAACACATTTGTTGAGGCGTAAAAGTAAGATTGGAGCAGGAAAAGAATTAGTCCAACATAGTTGTATCTTTGCTCAGAATTATTAAAACCCATTTCCTGGTTTGGAATCGTCCTTCAACTGTAATGTTTCTCCACTTTGCGTGAACACGGGCCGTTTCAAGTAGAATATTCTGTATTTTAATTTTGCCCAATTGCTTTGAATGATTGCATCATTTTTTATGTTTTACGACCTAATCGAGGTCCAATAATCTTAATAGTTATTTTACCTGTAAACAAAGGGTAGTACAGAATCTTGTATGAAGTGAATTACAAAGTGAAAAGCCAAAAATGCAATGTCCTTGCTTTGCCAGCAAAACGATGTAAATATCCCCCAAACATGCAATTGTTTTCCGCAAAGACTATTTGTTTTTTCGTTCACGTAGTGGTAGTGAAATAAAGTTTGTAACTAATTTAAATGCTTTCCTTTTAAGTTTCGTAAAAGATTAATTATTGAGGATTCAACGCGATAAATTATAATTAATGAAAAATGCTTTCTTTTTGGTGGTTTTATCTTAAGATTAACCTACTTTCTGCCGCCGCGGTTAATTTAATTACCTCGAATCCCATTTCATACGTCTTCCGCACTCTAAAATAATTTTTAATATCTAATTAGTAATTTCGTTTAAAAGTCCGGCACTAAAACTCCGTTTTAGGTGGCGTATCCTACTGTCATAAGTAGAATATAGAACGTGTCGAGTACGATCGAAGCTTGTACAATGTACAAGATACATTGCATCTAATCTACGCCTTGCGTGACATACAATTAATATCACAGATCATGTCACTCTAGTCGCACAGAATTTCCATTTATTTCGCGATATTCCTTCGATATACGTCACCCATATCTAGATCGATTTTCATCAAAGGGAAACGTTTTTTTTTCCTTTTTTTTAAACGGAAAACGGAAATAAATGTTTGTCATGGGAACCATGTTTTAGCAGCCAGAATTCTTTCGCCGGGCATTTCGTAATGGTCGTTCGTTTTCATAGTGCAATCAACCCCCCCTCGACCCCCCTTCCAAATCTCGACCCCAAAGTCTCGCCCTCCAAGGGGAAGTAATTTGAGTTGCAAGTCACCCCCCTAAACGCTGAAACAAATTCTACGACTTCTTTATAAGGAAAATACACGTTATCTGAACGGAAGTGGCTTGAAATCGGTCTTATTAAAGTTGTTCTTTAGGAAATACGGTCTGCTTTGGTTTACTTACTTCTAGTGAGATAAATCGAGGAAAGTAGTTAGCTTTATCACCGGACCTAATTCTGTATGTTTTTTTAATTAAATGTCGTTTAACTTTCCTTGAAGAAGAAATCGTTTACTTTAAGTTCTTTATCTTGACTTCAATCATGGGGAAAATTTCTCGCTCATCTTTAACCTATCTTTATCCGGTTTAAATATATCAAATCTCATCGCTCAGAGACCCTCGGAATTTAAAATCAATAAATAAATACAGTGGATACAATTTCCCCTCACTTCTTTTTGTCGGGGGGCATTCGATAGCGCCAAAAACCACAAGCGCCAACGCCGCAAGCGCCAGTCCGTAACCGCCAAACGAGAAAAGTCGCAAACTAAAGTTCGTACAGGTTAGGTTAGGTTAAGTTAGGTTAGGTTAAGTGAGGTTAGGTTAAGTTAGGTTAGGCAATGTTAGTATTGCGGTTAAGACCCTTGGCGTTTGCGACTTTTCTTGTTTGGTGGTTACGGATTGGCGCTTGCGGCGTTGGCGCTTGGGGTTTTTGCCGCTTATGACAACTACCCCTTTTCGTCGACGTATTTTACGTACGGTCCCCTGTATATTTCAAACTTTCCGCTTTCTATGCGTGTGAAAAATGAATGTGCTCTTCGTTATCTATATGATGAGTGAGTGGTAATTACGCAGGGCTCAGCAAGCAGTAGGACTGGGTACAGATGGCGTTGGCCACTGTCAACCCTTTGCCCTCCATTAGTCGACGGGAGGTCACAAGGGCCGCCAAGGGTCACCGAAGGGCTCCTAGGGTTCTTCAGGTTTATCAGGTTGGCTATTTATCGCTGGTTAACATACATCCGCACACCACGTGGCCTCCAGGCAGGTTGCACCTCTACCCACCACCTGATTTCATTCTCCATGACAAAATGAACAGTCAGTTTGTGCTGCACCCAATTTCCTCTCATGAACTCACAACTGACCAGTGTTTTTATTCCGAGTCGCAAACTCCTGCAAAACGGAAACCTTAACCCATAACAGCCTAGGGTATTTGGAAAGCTTTGGAAAATGCGTAAATTATTGAATTTCAGGTTTCCAGAGGGGTGATAATTTTTCGAATTGTGAAAATACTGAACTGAAAGTTCCTTTAAAATATTTTTTTCTGTTTACGATCGGCATCGCTGGGCGGTAGTGGGTTAAGAGCAATTGAAAAAGGTGTAGACAATATCCGGAATTTTTCAAATTAATAGTGATGAATCGCGACGGTAGAAAGACTCCATTCATCTCAGAAAGATATTATTACAATTTTAATAAGTTTGCAAGCTGTATCTAACATGAGATATAGGATGGATATGAGGTTGGTTCGGTCAGCTGAATAGTGCTGTGCTGCTAATGCCCTTATGAGGAAGGACTTATGGTGCAACGCGCACGCAGGAAACAATTGTAAATTGGACGCACAAATTGCTATTTTGAACAAGAATGCTAATATCCGGCTGACAGCATGCCGCGTCGTTGCGTTGATAGAATGTGCTCTTTTGAGATGCCCCCCCACCCAAGCGATCCTGTAAAGTGACGATCTCAGGCAACTTTTTGCATCGTGGTTTTATAGTTTTCGCTGGAATTTAGTTTTTATATTTTAGGAGAAAACTTGTTGACTCGAGAAGATTTTATGTGTGCAGGGACGGCGTTTCAGTTAGCAGACACAATGTAAATATGAAAAGTTGTCATTTGCTTACGTATTCCACCTTTTATCGCGAAAGCGGATCAAGCCACAAAGCACTAATCCCGATAAGAGTTTACTTAAGCGGTTATCGTTGATTAGACGTATAATAATGGGCCACAAAGGTGGAAAATCGAATTTTTAAAACTCCAAAAGCTAATTACTACAGTAATTTGTAAAAACATAAAGCACCAAAAAATTTGGATTATCGTAATAACGTGTTCTTCTTAACGACTACAAGACTAAAATTTATACTTAAACGATGAACTGTCGTAATTGCAACGCAATATCATCGAATCCAAATACGTTCACAAATATTTTTTTAAAGTTTTTTTTTAATTTTTTATGTATCTTATTTATCTATTTTTTTTTGATGGCAACGTGACTTCTAATTGGTGTTTGTAATATGTCATAGCGTCTTTTTATTTTGTAAAAAATCTTAGTTTTTATGTCGGAGTATTATTGAATCATATCTTTGCAGTGCTGTTATTCGCAGGTGGCGGGCGGATAAGTGACTTACTATGTTGTAAACTGGAAACCGTCGTTTGAATGTCGCGCCCGATTTGGCCCTTGCCTCTTTTGGGGCAAAATACTGTATACCAATGTTGGTGATACGGTGCTCGATAATCCAGCGCTGCCAACATTGTCGCGAGAAAGTGCCTCTCTTTTCAAGTGGCATAAACCGTGGAAGTGTGTTCACGGGTAGCTGCGTGCTTCCAACCTCGTTTTATTTCATTGTGCCGCCGCCGCGCCACGCCGCGCGACAAAAATTCTTTCACAATCCTTTTTCCCTCAACTGAAATCCTACCTCGCATTACACCGAATATGTTTTAGATGCATATCTTACGCATTCACTGTACGCGTGGGCAAATTTTTTGAATACGCGTGCTTTTATCCGCTAAAAATATTCCTAAACCGTTCAAAAAGTCAGCTAAATATAACCGAAAAATTCAAGCTTTCAAAAATAATCCTCTCTTTAAATTTGAATCAGAGAGACTTTCCGAGATTCATACAGCACCACTGAAAAAAATCAGCGGTGCTGAATTGACTGAAATTCTGTAAATTTCTACTGAATCTCAGAGACTCTCTCTGAGTGATTTAAATTTAGTGAGAGTAGTTTTCATCACTGAAAAAAATCAGCGGTGCTAAATTGACTGAAATTCAGTAAATTTTCACTGAATCTCATACGTTCACTGATTCATATTTAGAGTACTCATTTTTGCAATTATTGCTTCCATTCGTAAAAACTGCTTTTTTCCTGTCCTATCCTTCTTACAAAGAACTAATTAAAATCTTGAATCATCAAAAAATGTATTTGAAACATGTTACTCATAGGTAAAGGGCTCAAATAGGCAGCACGAGAGCAGTTAGGTCAGGATTATTTGAAATATTATTTTATGTCATTATTTTGTGTAAAATACTATACAGGTTATTTTGCTCGGTTTCTCTTTCGAAACGTCTCAATACGGCTATTCGACGCCTCCTTTGAGATACCAGCATAACAACTCAGTAAACTTTAGTCTCATAGCCAAAGCAAACTTCATTTATTATGTAGCTGGTTTGTTTATTGGATGACTCTGCTATGGCCCGCAGGCCGAACGCTCTAGCTGTCACTTTGTATAGTGATTCCTATATTTTGTTTTCTTATTCTGTTGCAGGCAATCGAATCGAATGACAAGATCCAGTGAGCGTCCCTTAAGTATGTGTATTACTTCACTGCTGAATAATCGAGTAACCTTCCTAGTTGCCTTGTGCCTCGTTTCCCTATCGCTTAGCTTTGCTAACGCCAAGCCTGATGTAGACTTCTCGGAGGTTAGAAGTTAGCGGCATCAGGCTTGGTGACTGCAACACTAGCTTACTGCAGCCCATCGATGCCGTTTGGAAACAGAAAAAAATAGGTTAGAGGAACTTTTCAGTTCAGTATTGTCACAATTCAAAAAATATCACACCTCTGGAAACCTGAAATTTAATAATTTAGGCTTTTTTCAAAGCTTGAAATTTCGTATTTTTACGGAAGAAATCCATCCAATTTCTCTTAAGCTAAATTTCAATCCAAATACTTTGGGCTGTCATGGGTTCATTTAGGTTAGGTTGCACGATGTATCGCTCTGCTGTTGGTATAAGGAAAAAAAGCAAGGTGTTAACGGGGGAATATTTGAAATTTACTCTGTTAGGGTAGTTATTGTCTCGGAATTGTTTTTGGGCTAAAGGAAATTTTTGGAGTTGGAAGTAGGCTAACTCTTAGTGAATTTAGTGGGCGTTGCGCTGCGGAGGCCTCCCACTGCACCGGGCTGAGGTAATGCCATTAAAGACAGCCATCTCGTCTGCCTGTTACGCAGCAAAGAAAGTTGTTCACATTACAATACATGAGACAAGTCGCGAACCCTTTTGCAAGTTAATGCGCGAGCGATAACTTTTAACGTAGGTTTGCATTCTTTAGACCCTACGATGAGTGTTCGAGAGAATAGAGATATTTACCTTAAGGGGTACACAGCGCATCGGCGTGAAAGTAGAATCACCTGAGCCCCCCTCCCATGGGAAACGGAGTTGACACCCCCATGCCACGTTAAGCTCCGAAGTTTAGTTACTTCCCTGATCGGGACAAACTTGTAAAATGAACGCAATTGCGTAGTTTCATGTTGTGTAGATGTCTTTGGAAACTTTTTTACCTTGATTCGGCAACGATTTCGGTATATTAGCGAGACACGGTTAAAACTAACCCTTGTTTTAGGTAGTATCATACCTGTTTTTGAGTTTAGCGGTTCAAGAGAGACCGTAATGAGGTCATTTTCAAAAACCTATCAACTACTGAATCAATGAAAAGATCTTGTAATAAGCTTTCATTATTGATACGGGTTTCTTTAAAAATTAGTAGCTAATTATGGTCTTCCTCTGTTTTACCTTGATATTATCAAAAACTGGTTGCGAGTTAAAGAAATTTTAGTTTTTTATTCAGTACAGATAGTTCTAGTGAAGAGAGATTTTGTGAGCGTTTAGTTGCTCAATAGCAGTGTTCTAAAGACTGAATTTTTTCGGTTTTTTTTTTACAAGAAAGAGTTGGTTTTTTTTCTCTTAATTGATTTTTTATTTATAACTCGTGCTCACTGTGAATATTTGACAGTCATATTTTGTACCTCCGGTGTTGTATCTTTTGTCGCTTCTTCGAGCGGAGTTACATCGAAGCAAGGCATCGGGCACATAAACCTAAGTTACCATCGGCAAGCCTGATCTCGCTTACTTCCCAAGTTGAAGTATCCATGCAATGTCCATGGTAATATCCATTCCGAAAAATCCTACACTTAAAAATACTCGAAAGGACATCCATGGTTCATGGATTTAGTATAGACACATGGATGTCCATTTGTGTACTTTTAATTAATGGATGATTCGGCATGGATATCGCATGGGCCTTTCAACCCCTCTCGGTGATAGTTCTTGCCTTTACGAAGGTAGCAAGATTCCGACTAATGGTTAATATCCGCAATATTTTTCATGACTGATGAGTGCGGAAGTCAGCGAAGTCTTCCGTCGAAGAAGAGGACGAAGTCGGGGGCATTCGATTGCGCCAAAAACCACAAGCGCCAACGCCGCAAGCGCCAGTCCGCAACCGCCAAACGAGGAAAGTCGAAAACGCCAACGTTCGTATAGGTTAGGTTAGGTCAAGCTAGGTTAGGTTAAGTTAGGTTAGGTTAAGTTAGGTTAGGTTAAGAGAGGTTAGTTTAAGTTAGGTTAAGTTAGGTTTCGTTAGGTTATGTTAAGTTACGTTAGGTTAAGTTACGTTAGGTTAAGTTAGGTGAGGTTAGTATTGCGGTTAAGACCTTTGGCTTTTGCGACTTTTCTCGTTTGGCGGTTACGGATTGGCGCTTGCGGCGTTGGCGCTTGTGGTTTTTGGCGCTTACGACAGCTACCTGACGGAGACTTAGTAGCCGGGCCGGGCCGGTAGGTCCTCCTTTCACCCCTCCTGACACATGGGATGTGCGTCCCCTGACCGCCACTCTCGCGCCCCTCTCACCCCTATTACGTGATCTGACTTAAAGCATCTTTTGAGCAGCTAACTTTGCAGCCTTGCCGCCGGTTTTTTAATACGTCGTTCCAAACTTTGGTGACGTATGGAGGCAATAAAAGGCTCGTAACGAAGTTGACGTTCGACCGCAGTCTCCGCAAGACGACGAAAAGGGCGCAAGAATTTAAATCGAGCTCTTTAAGTACTTTCTCGAAAACTTGCGGAAAACCGTCTCTTTTTTGACTGATTCTGCGGCGCAGGAAGAACGAGAAACTTTGTTGAAAGACAAACGTCGTCGGATTTCGCAAATATCCAATCAGCGAAATTATACGGAAAGTAATTAATTTTTTTGTCACCAATGCGGAAATGGTACTTTCATAACCCGTAACAGCCCAAAGTATTTGGAGTGAAATTTAGTTTAAGAGAAATTAGGAGGAATTTTTCCATTGAAATACGCAATTTTAAGCCTTGGAAAATGCCTAAATAATTAGATTTCAGGTTTCCAGAGGGGCGGCATTTTTTTAAAATTGTGACAATTCTTTACTGAAAAGGTCCTGTAAAATATTTTTTTTCTGTTTCAAACGGCATCGCTGGGCGGTAGTGGATTAACTTGAATCATTAAACGTACTGATTTCGGTAGGTATCCATTAATTTTCAATCGAAACCGAACCACTGAAGTGAATCAGTGTCTCGATTTTGACTGAGAATCAGATTTCTACTGATCTGTCTTTGAAGTATCATTCATTTGAACAGTAATAGGTATACAGATAACTATAGAAGCTTTGAGTTGAAACAGAGCTTTCATTTGATACCGCTTACTTCCCAATCCAAAAAATAAAATTAAAACAACGCAATAAATCGATTAAAAAAATACATTATTACGCTTACCCATTCCTGTCACTTTTATTGTCGATAATTAAGAATGTAGCGTATTTATCGGCATGATTTAATTTAAGAGTTGGACTCGATTATTTTCCAAATTTCATTAATTTAACAGCGTATTCTTTTTAGCGCCCCCCTCTCCGGTGGCGACCTTTAATTTCTTTTCTCACCTGAATCCCCTTCGGTAAAATCCCACAGGGGACCCCTCCCCGGACTCCTCGGAAGAGCATTGGTCCCTCACGACCCCCGTCATCCGTCGAGGCTGCAAGCTTCTTAAGCGATTTAATCGGCGAAGTACGCGCTGTTAGACCGCGCAAGGGAAGGGACGAGACGAAACTATAGATGGCTCGGATTCAAATTAGCACAGCTAGATGATGGCACGATAACAGAGATGGAGCCAAAATTCAGAATGAAATTTTCGGCAAGTTTTGGGTGAGCTGTCACGAATTTTTGTTTACTTTGATGGATGTTCGGCCCATGTTTTCAAAGTTTCCCGCAGCTGAGTAGTTCTTTCTTGATTAAAACGTTAGTTTGAAAATATTTTTTCCATTGAAATACGCAATTTTAAGCTTTGGAAAGTGCGTAAATAATTAAATTTCAGGTTTCCAGAGAGGTTATATTTTTTTTTGAATTGTGGCAATACTGAACTGAAGAGATCCTCTAAAATAAATATTTCTGTTTCCGAACGGCATCGCTGGGCGGCAGTGGGTTAACACAAGTCTGTTCCTGGCGCAGTTATTCCACAGAGTCGACGTACAAAACGGAAAAAAATGAGGTCTTTCTAACATGCGCTTGTTTTCTTGTTGCAAGGTTCTTGGGCAAAGTTGAATCACTCGTTAGAAAGAAAAGCAACAGTTTGAGGACTGAAAGTTCGTGGCTAGGGGAACTGTTATTTTACTCGTGACAAGATCATGTTTGGTTCTAAGGTTCTTACTGAGGGTGTACCTTTCCGGGGAGAAGAAATCATGCAACCTTAAAAACTTATAGGACAAGACATTGTTGGCGCTATTTTGTAAAGGACTTCTAACCATCCGGCCGGATTGCTCCGGCAGCTATACTGTGACTTGTGCTACATCCTCATGGACTTTGTGCTCGTTAGATCCGCCATCTATTCAAGCATACGCCTGTGCGTTGACGCGTGGCTGATGGGGGGGGGCGATGAAGAGGAGGGGCGTTACGTTTAAAGCGGGCGATGATCATCTCCTATGAGCGACGTTCAGCGATCAAAAGATATTCTCGAGAATCACGTCAGTGACGAAATTGCCATGGATACCTAATGTGTACCGAACCATATGGGAATAGGGCCCTTGTTTATAAATTCGCGTAATCGTTTTTTGATGGAAAGTAATTTGATTCAAGAAGCTTGATTCGGGAAAGTTGTGTATCGTCATCGTTGAAACTCAATACGACCGTTAACCCTTTACCGCCCAGCGATGCCGTTCGCGCAACAGAATAAAATATTTTTGAGGATCTTTTCAGTTCAGTATTGTCTCAATTGAAAAAATATCTTCCCTCTGGAAACCTTAAATTTTATAATTTAGGCATTTTAAAAAGCTTAAAATTGCGTATTTTAGTGAAAAAAAAATCCTTCCAATTTCTCTTAAGCATAATTTCACTCCAAATACTTTGGGCTGTAAAGGGTTAATTCCTGTCGGCTCTTATTGATAACAAATTTTTCGTCCCTTGCATCAACGTGTTTATTTTTACGTTTAATAGTTCCTGTCACCATCACTAGGCTACATTTAGATATTTTACAAAGCAGTACTGTTTTTTCCTTTAAAAAAACACTGTCACACTACAAAAATATTTTAGAAGTAATATGTATAAGCAGTGACTTTTGAAAGATTTCCTTACATTTTTATGATCAGACGAAATTGATGAAGGTGGTTTAAAGAAGGAGCATAATTGTAGCTTTTGTGTAGCGCAAGGAGTTATTTTGTCGGCATCCATCGCAAGGCGGGGAGAGCAGCCATTTATGTGGAAGGCGATGGACGTGAATGCTTGTAGTTTAAAACATTCGCCAAGGAGCGCCAGCCGCTACGTCAACGTTGAAACGCTCAATTTAACGACCCCGTTAAGTAGCGATTCTATCGCGGAAGAACTCGTGTGCCTCTAGCATTGGGGACAGTTTTTGAAAATAGCTGCCTAGGCACTAGGAAAATTTTTGGAACTTTTTTTTTTCCTTTTTATTCAGGAATATACCATGGAATGAAAATAAATGGGAGTGGTACTTTGTTGGAATGAAAAAATGTCACGGTTGTTTATATCTAAACTTTGTGTGAAGTTCCGCTTGTAGATGACTTTAGGGAAAGTCGAGAAATGCAAGGATATATCTCAGGACGAAGGCTCGAGGACCTTTCTACCTGAGCGTTTTGTTTTTCTTTTTAAAATTATTTTGAAATTTCAAAAACCCTAAAATATCAGGGGACTTTGATTCGTTGGTCGCCATGAAACGAAGTGGTCAGTAGAAATGTAGTTCGAAGAATTCTGTCCGGTAATTAACAGAGAAGTGAAATTTCTTATACCAAGGACGAAGAAGCTTGCCCTCTCGTTTCGTGGCAATATTTTGATTGAGAAGATTTTTTACTGTGTGAGTGGTAGGAAAAAAACAAGATTAAGTCTTCTTTTTTCCGAAACAGATGGCACTGCTGTATCCACAAAACCCGTCTCTTTTCTTCGTCAGCCAGAATTGCGTTTGTAGTGTAAGTTTTTGTAAGCTCACCTGCCTTGAAGAAGAGTCCGTCGGCTAATGAGCCTTGGTTTGGCCCCATGGGACAGCCCATGGGACAGGCCCATGGGACAGGCCCATGTCTCAACAGCGGATCGCAGGGCGAGGGCCCTAATATACACGCTCCTTGCTTGGCAACTAAGTCAAGATGTTCCCTCTCCATCTTTGGAATCAGGTTTTGAGAGGTCTCTAGTAACACGATTGCATTCTTGAGCGCTAATTGGGGTCCGTTTTTCCTTCTCAGGCAATTTTCTGAGCCGTGTTTTATAAGCATCGTCCCAACAATCAATTTATGACAAACTATGGACATTATAGAACACCCCAAAAAGAGGCCTAGGATCAAATAGTTTGATACGTTTTGGAACTAGCGATCGATGTGAATGTATGGAGAATAGACGATTTTCTCTCATGGATTGATAAAATATCTTAATATAAAACATCAAAAAAGGGCTTAGAAATTTAACTATAAGCTACTTCAGTTTTAAAATTGAATCAACTCTTGATTTAGTGACATTATACTATTCCCTAAAATGTATAAATTACGTAGTTTTATGGTTGAAGTTATTGCATAGGGTCAACAACAGCCCTCTGGGATTAGGGTTTAAGCAAAGGCTAGAAGATGAAACAATATCAACTGTTAAATAAATCGGTAGATTATGCTATATTAGTAGGTCTTGCATTCCGTTCGTCAGAAACGTTTTGTATGCCAAAGGCAGGAGATAACTTGCCCCAATATTGTGTATTCTCAATATACGTGTATAAATCATAGCGATGATATTTGAACACTTTTATATCAAAGGGCAGATATTTCGAATCATCTAAATTCATTGATGATATTCGAAGAATTATATATATCAAAGGGCCTATATTTCGAATCATCTTAATTCATGGATGTTATTTGAAAAATTATGGATCAAAGGGCCGATATTTCGAATCGTCAAAATTCATTAGTAATGGCTTCACATTTTTAAGGACTTACTCCTTTGTTCGTAGGAGTCCATTGTGTCAAAGAAGCTGTTGGAATTTTCTTTGGGAACCAAATACCATACATGGACCGGTTGAGTACAGGTCTCGACTTGTCCTAACTTGCAGCCTCAAGAACATAGTCTACCCTTGTGCCCCTGATGCAGCGTCTGAAAATCAGTGTTATATTTAGCGTGTCTCGTCCCGTCGCGACGGCCACACGTTTCCCGAGACTTTCCCTTCCTCAGTGTCTCCACAACGGGACCGGCGCGATGTCGCGACGCCCCGTGACTTGAGCCGTGAACACAGTCGTGGTTCGAACCCCTCGCGATTGCCGTTCGAAAGTGCCCCAATGTGGTGTTTTGTTGGAGGAGGAGTGGACTGGTGGACGGGGTGAGTTGCATAGTCATTCTGCCTAAACTCAAGCTGCGATAGTCGTCATGCCAATGTATCACGTGCTAGGGTTTTCGTAAGCCACTTCCAGCATTTCATGTTTTTTTAAATCCTCTTTTCTTCATTCTCTTATACGTCCTCTTGATTTGCTAATTTTGCCAGTTTTTGAAGGTAGAAACCGGAAATTTTTTTAAATCGTACTGCTCGCATATTTGTTTGATACCTGATGCAACCGAAATGAACTGAACCCCTTACTGCTACTTACAATGGATACTACTTATTTGGTTTATGAGGTGTCTTAATAGCGAATATTGCTCCAATATCTGGTTTATGAAAGTTTCCTTGAAGGATATTGTAAAGGGAGGATAAAAGTTGCGCAACAGGAATACTTTAAGATGAGGATACATATAAGAATAATATATCTACCTAGTTTTCTGGTTGAGTTCCGTTAGGTTTTTTGTTTTTTTCCCCCCAGGGATATGAAATGAGAAAAATTCGTTAATAGCTCATGAAAATTCCGAAAAACTTCGCATTTGTTAATGTTCAACACATAAATTCTTATCATGATTTGTATTTCGTAACATTTCGTCGTTTCTGTTGATTGGGTGGGTCCAATATATGCATTCTTACGAGTTTAATCATTTTTCTTTTGGAATATTTGTTCTCAAAATATTTAAATGGCTTCTTAGACAAAGAGCAATGAATTTTGTAATGGCTGCCTTGCTTGCATGCCTTATATTTCGTTACAGTTGAAGTGCCTTTTAATCACCAAGGAATCAAGTGATTATTATTGTGATGCACCGTGATATTTTGTCTCTCGTTACCGTTAATTAAAAGATCTTCGAATCAGCAGCATTGAAGCTATATTTGTGTCCTCTGTAAGAATAAGGATGGCCACGTGGACGGACTATGTTCTGTGACAAAAATACACCTGGACCAGTACATGTGTCCTAATCTTTCAATTAAGACAAAAACAGCTGATTGATTGGTAAAGACGCCATTTTTGTAGGATTCTTCGAGTACTAATTGGCTTAAATGGGCGTTTACCGTATGCCATTGTTCTTGGATGATTACACAATGGGCCAAGCGAGGGATCCCTATATTTGTCCCAGGCTGAAAACCCGAAACACTATCCGAGGTTCATTCAACTTTTCTGATTTTAAACTTCTCCTCCCCGTTGTACTGCAGTGCCACTTTTATACGACTATAACACACCGAAATTCCCCTGCGTGGGTTCGTCTGTGAATTTAGTTCTTATTATTCGCCGAAAATACCCAAGTCTCCTAAATTATCTCGTTCTAAAAACGTCTAGCCCAGTCGAACTTGCTGTGCTTACAATGATAAAACGTTAAGATGGCAGTGTGTTCGCTGGGTCAAAAATGAAAAATGATATTGGATAATAATTTCTCCCAAGGGCCGGAGGGCTGTAAATTTGAGATAGACAATGCATCAGTCCATCTGCAATAAATTGGTAAAATTTGAAAGAAAATAAATATCACCGAAAAATATATACCACATCAAGCGTCTGAAAGATTTTTAGATTCATGAATCTAAAATTCAAAAATCTAAAAAATCTTGAGGAAGGAAAAAAAACACAAAAACGTACGCGGTTTTTTCCTTGATATGGTAAGAAATTATTTATCATTTTATATTTTTGATCGCGTCTACTTCCTACAAAATAAAATTATTAGGATTTTTAATTTAAGGAATTAGGAATTTTAATTTTAAAATTCCTTTTTTTCAGCGGTTTGAAATGTAGTTTCACCAGTATCCTCTTTTTTTATTGTCGTCAAGTTCATGCAAACAGCTTGTGTTAAATTTCTGTTTCGTGTTTAGTGATTCGCCAATAGCGTGCGGGCTGTGCGAGTTTTGGGAAAGCAAGGAAATGCATTATCGGTTTTTAGACCACGATTGACTATTTATTTGCAATTCGGAAGCAGCAGATGTTAGTGTGCATTGTTGTAACAAGCCTAGGGGCGGGCGTAAGCCTGTTTGCACAGAGCGTGTTTGTATTTCTCACCTGTTGGCCATTTAGGGCCCTTAGCCAGTTAGGGCCCTTAGCCATTTAGGGCCTCCGGGCATCTGGAGCGGTAGCGGCGCGCAGGCGGAAAGGTCGGACGGGGTCTAATGCGTTTGCGGTTGTGCGGTTATCAGGTATCAAGTGAATCGAACTCCAGCTGTTCTCGCTTAAGAGAGATCCTCTAGGTCGCTTCCTTTCTCACTCCCACATCATCGCTATGTCCAATACACGTTAGAGACTTTAAAAGTGAAAGCAGGTTCACTCCTCACTAGAGTAATTATCACACCCTCGGAATCAACTTCTCAATCACTCAAATCTCAATTAACTCCTGTTTGAGTGAACTTTACTGGAGCACACTTTGTGATATTGTTCTACGTGATTTACTTTCTAAATTTTTGGAACTTCTCCTCAACTCTCAAAGAACATTGGAAAGAAACAGATCTTGAAATCGCATTTTATTTTTTTACTAATTCGCTTTTATTTTAAGGTGGACTAGCAATTGCTCATATAGAAAGGTGTTAGAGCTTTTCAAAAATAGGGCTGAACATGAGTACACTCTTAAAAGAATTAGTCGCGAAAATTGCTTGAAGAGTGAAAATTTACTCCCGAGTAGAGAAAATTAAGCCACTTCTTTGCTAATAGTGGCTCATTTTTCACTAATTATTGAAGTGAATTTACACTTCTAAAGCAATTTTTCAGTACTGATTAGCGTATCCATCCCTAAAAAAGAGCTCGCTGTTTTTTGTTTTCGTTTTCTTTTTTGGGAGGGGGAAGACAAGACACTTTTGTTTTTCATTTTTTATAGATTTGGCATTTGATTTTTTAGAGTGATAATTCCTGAGACAGTTGTACGCTTTCTCAGATATTCAGACTAATGTCTGTGTGAGAAGCATATGCCGCTTGGAAGAAGACAGCAAATAATTTAGCTCGCTCGCCGTCCTTGTCTGTAGATGTGCTCGCTAAAAGCAATAGCACAAGTTGCAACCCCTGAACCCCTAGCCTACATTAAGCGCTCTTGGGAAGACCCTTGTCCACTTAAGTGGGCGGGGAATCCGCCGTGGGGGGGGGGCTCCCGACGCAACGCTTCGGGGGGTAGGGGGGGAGCCACCGGGGTCGAACGCTGCTCAGGACGAGCCACCGCACAGCCACAATGTCCTCGGAGATCCTTCATATTTCAAGATACTCGACGCCCCACGGACCCTCCCCCATTCCACGTGCCCCTCTTAACCCACTTTTGCACCCACCCATAAATTCATTCCCTCGTATTTGAAACTGCGCTTTTTTTTGGGACATTGTCTATGATCTCCGCCACTCCAAACACTGTGCTTTTGGTGCTTTAGCTCGTAAATGAGGTGTGATTAAGGTGGTCTAGTTTTGAAATCAGCATACCAATAACTACATGAATGGTCTTCGCTCATATAGAGCCATTACGTTTAATTTAGATAACCTTATATGCAGGAAATATGCAATCTTGTTTTTTTGATGAAATTTTGAGGAAGGTTACCTAATTATTAGTTGAGGTTATGGTTTTCTTTTCGTTGCTACTGCAAGGTTGCCACAAGATTTGGAAATAAAGGAAATCCTGAAATGTCGTGGTGTAAAAATATCATCAGGGCGATGTCAGAAAAGAAGTGGTAAAAATATAAAAACGTGTGGAAAAATTAAAGCGTTACGGGAAATATCCTTGCTTTTTTTTTTGTATCGAAAATGACAAATACCGGTCGAAAATGTCAGAGAAATTCGAAAAAAGTTTCAGCACTATCAGGGAAATTTGAAAATGGGAATATTGTAGTATACTTGCAACTAAAATTGCAGAGTAAATACTAATGAGTAAACTCTCAATGTTCGCTTAAAGATATAATTTTTATTTTCAAATTTATGTATTAAAATTAGTGAAAAGAAGTTTTCACTAGGGAAAAAAATCATGGCAGGCATTTAAGGAATGGGGTGAATTTATGGCATGTGCGTGTATGAGAGCCTGGTGAGTGGGAGAGCCTTATGGGGCCGAGATTACTCAATCAATATCTCACTCATTCCTAGATTTAAGAGTTCATATCAGAGCTATTACAGGCGAGGGAATATTGCCGAAACCACATAAATATGAAACAGCTGTTTACTTTATGGAGTATGATCTCTTTGGAGTTATGTTTGCATCCAAAGACATTCTTGCAAAGCCATGCGTAATTAAGTAAGCTATTAAAGCAGGCTGCGAATCAATAAAATTGATATGTTGTTTTCCAATGTCCTCTCAGGAGTAACCGTTATACAGTTTTGCTCCTTTCAGTGTTCCCAGAAATTTTTCATCCTGTACAACATAAATACTTATGAAAGATCTTGACTGATTGTTCCTTAAGGGCTGAATTCGACGGACTACAATTTTTTTCTTTAACGACCTAAACTCCTTGAATAGGTATTGTATTTTATGTAAAATGAAATAATAACTTACAATAGTTCGCCTTACCAAAGAATTCGTTCTCTTTCACAATGCTGTTTACCGCAATTTCGACCGAAAATCTGCGAATCCTTTCCGAAAATTAACATTTCCGAAGGCTCTACTGGTCTGTCTGGTCCATCGGGAAAATCCAAATGATTGTTAAACATTTTTGTTTCGTTTTTGCAGGTACACATGCTGCATTGACAGGAAACCATTAGGAAGGCTTTGAGGGAGAAAGGTAAGTTAGATTTCAAACCACACTTATATCCAGATTTCAACTTATTCAAGCATAG
>Ga0058701_10000560_pt1 | contig 25198 bp, 16 predicted proteins | sample AgamicOrMae_FD_97039 | JGI IMG/M metagenome (GOLD analysis project Ga0058701, IMG submission 97039) | Agave microbial communities from Guanajuato, Mexico - Or.Ma.e | ecosystem: Host-associated > Plants > Phyllosphere > Phylloplane/Leaf | place: Guanajuato, Mexico | collected 2012-06-04 | reverse complement strand
GCTGTATCAAGTATTAGTGACAATATGTGACTCGTGTGTGAATCTCTGGTCGCTGGCTACAATAGAAGTGGTCGAAGCTTTGATGTGATATTTGCGCGAGTTAGCTCACTTGGCGGCTGGTGTGGAAAAAGCCCACCTAGTGAGGCGGAGCAACCTTTTGTCATAGAGACATGCAAATTTAGCCACAAATGCACTGTAGCAAGACCAATTGATTGCAGCATCAGTTGAATCTCTAGAAAATCAGGAGAGTGCACCAGATTGGCCGGAGTGAAAAAAAGGGCTCCCACTTGAGGGCCAAACAAGTGGAATGACAACATTTCCCGCACTGCGCACAATATACGTACACTATTAAGCATTATTGGCCGAAAGTTGCTGCCTGTTGCATCACTGGTTTATCATGCAGGGGCCCCTTTAGCTAATTATGTGTATGAGTTCCGAGAGTATGCTTATAGTTGTGTGAGGCAAAAATATTTGCGCACATTAGTTGTCTAACTGGTGAAACATGGTGTGATGATTGTATGTTGTTCCATTCAGCTCGCATTCGTGCACCAGGGGCCCCAAAGCGTTTGAACATTTTGCTCTCTTGTGGATGCATTATTGATCTAAGAGGCACAAATAGGCATGCAATCAGTAGTGCTACTGTAGTGTCATAAGTGTGGAAAGTTTCATTGAGCTCACATGACTGGTTAGCCCGCAGTGCGAGCGGGCGATATTTGAGAAAATTGTCAACAAAGGTCCCGAAATCGGAATCTCTCTTTTCAATGTAAGACCAATTTGGGATACAAATACTGATGCTAGGCCGATGAATTTTTTACACAAGCTACAACAATGCATTCAAAGGCTGCCGACAGTACAAACAGCTTGATTATGGCTTTGCTTGCTCCATCACAGACCCCGCTAGCTATTGAGGCCCCGCACTCTGTGGCCCACAAGGGTCGAGATTGTAGTCTTTGCAAGACGGCGCTCTTTAGCTTGCATGTTGGTAGCTTAGTTGTCACAGTTTGCATTCTCTACCACATGTCAATTGTGCATTCTTGTGCGATTTAGAAAAATGTCAAATATCTCTCCAGTTGCACAATGGAACATGTTAGGAGGCTAATCTTCTGCATGCAACAATCCAAACGTCTACAAAGTGCATAACAAATCGCAAGAGCACAATACAACCTCTACTTTCTCCATAATGAAGCTCAACTTTCAAACTTTGAGTCCCCCTAGGGGCCGCGCAAAACGCGTTATGATCAAGTGGACTGCATGTCTATGTAGCAGATATGATTTGCAACATGTTGATATGATTATTTTTTGGTTAGCTCAATTGGTTGCGAAGATACGGATGCTTGATTATTTAGGTGTGAAAATCGTGCCAGAATTTGAAGAGAAATTGCTCTGCGGATTGAATGGCAGAATTGCGCACGATAGCAACAGTGCGCTACCGCCAAGAGCGGGTCCGTGCACGGTACGTAGGCTCCAATTTGTGGCTCTTCTGAGGGTTCCACTCTCATAACAAGGTGTTCAACATACCCCTGGTATGCATTCAATACGGACTACAGGGTTATCTGGCCACAACAACCAGCCACCTTGCCGCAAAGTGGGGTACTGTAAGAGGCTCCGATTCTTACAACAAGCGAGCCTCCAATGCACGATCCCGATTGCTGGCCTACTGGTCCACGCAAGAGTCCCACACTCCAAAGCATCCTACAGACATGCTTCAGGATGGCATCTGATACGGATTGCAGGGTCGTAAGGTCACAACAACCAGCCGCCTAGCGCTGTAAGAGGCTCTGATTCTCGCAAGAAGCGTCCAATGCACGATACCCGCCCTCGTCAGAGCTACGAAGAGAAATCAAACCGCACTTCTGCAACGACATGGAGCAAGCGCCAGAATTCCTATTTCAGTTACCAGTCTGCGAGTCACACCAGCACTTCCATGCAGTAGCGACTTGGGTCTTCTCTCAGACCACTAAGTGTAGACAGTATAGACTGTCTACACCTCTTGAGCCTAAGGTGAAAGACAACGAGATAATCGATGTCCAGAAAGAGGGGATCATCATCCTGCCTCTTGCTCATTCTCTCGCTGTCACTTGCTTCAAGATAGCTTGAAGACTAGCTCCAACAACCCCGTTCTACTGTGGCATTTTTTCGCCATGGTTCGGTTTATTTCCGAAAAAAACCTAGTCATCCTAAGAGTTCAAGCTACATTGTTGAACGACGGCAGTCAGTTGCATCAAAATGCAATTGTCTCAGTTCGCTGCCCTAATTAAGCAAATAAAAACAACTCCCATTGCCATAAGAATGTGAGTGGTCCATGACAGAGCTTGGAGTTGCCGCGAGAGATGGGACAATAGCCCTCGTCCTCATGCCACGATGATCATATCTGATTGTGAATCCGACTATCTCACGTCAAGCTCAACGACATCGAATAGCATTGGCACGCAACAATAGGTTGGCAAACAAGCAATGGCAGCGACGCTTTTTGCGCTACTTCTTCAGACATTGTTTGGGGCAGATAGTTGACTCGAGTTTGCAGCGAATGATCGACACTGCTTGACGTCTCAAGTTATCTCGTCGATTTCGGCGGCGATTTAGTTTTTGCTGTCGCCCATGTCGGATTGAGATCGGCAACCAGAGTGAAGCGTTTGGAAAAGACTCAGAGCTGAATAAAGTAGCTAGTTCGTCAGGCACCTGTTTGATGCCAGAGGACTGGACAAAGCTCGGCCAGTTCGAGGAGAGTGAGAGAGAAGCTAACACTTGACCTTAGGTGGGAAGGCAGCGAATGGAATCAGTGAGTTGCGACGGAGATAGAAACACGTGCTAGAAAGATCGTCAAGTCTTTACAACAGAATTGTGGTGCATAATCATCTGCTTTGGAAGTGAGAGCCTTTGGAAAGGAAGCAGCTCAGATACAGACTAGTGCAGATCTGATCTCCAGAACTGCGAGCAAATTCTCCTTCGATCCTCAAGTGAAGGACAAGAATTGGGCACAAGAATAGAAGGAGATCCTCCATAATGGTGTGGATCCTGAGGGGTGTCGTGTTGCTGCTCGTGTGTGCCTTCGTGGCCAAGGTCGAGGGACACATAACCTACATCGAGGCCAAATTCCCCCTGAAGGGCCAGCATCCAGGTCCAGTTTCGGTGTGGCCCTTGCCTCAATATTGGCAAAAGTCCAACCGAGTGCTACTCATCAACACGGGCCCATTCAACTTTGTGACCAATGTGAAAAATTGCTCCGTCATTGAGAACGCAATCAACAGGTATCGGACCATTGTGAAATCGGTGGCCTCTAGGCCGAGCGATGTGCCAGCAAACGGAAGCGCCGAGGCGTTGCAGTTGCAGGCAAATGTGCAAAACTTGCCGGTGCTCAATTCGGTGTTCATAAATATTCCCGGCGCTCCAGACTGCCAGTATCCCTCGCCAAAGGCGGACGAGTCGTACAGCATTGTGGTGGGCATACACACAATAAGCGAGATCCATTCGTCCACCATTTGGGGCGCCCTTAGAGCTTTGGAGACTTTCTCCCAACTGGTGTGGAATTATCACGGCTACTTGGTGGTGAATGAGACAGAGGTTCGCGATTGGGCCCGTTTCAACTACCGCGGCATGATGATTGACACTTCGCGCCACTTTATTCCAAAACCAGTGCTAATGGCCAACCTGGACGCCATGGCTTACAACAAGATGAACGTGTTCCATTGGCACATTGTGGATGACCAGAGCTGGCCCATGGAGAGTTTGGTGTACCCGGCCTTGCACAAGAAGGGCGCCTATGCACCGAATAAGATCTACACCATTTCGGATATGCTGGAGATAATTGAGTACGCCCGAATGCGCGGCATTCGAGTGATCCCCGAGATAGACACACCAGGCCACACGCAAAGCATGGGCAAGGCAATCCCCGGAATCCTAACCTCTTGCTACGGCGAGGGACCCAACCGGCCAAATACGGCCAATTATCCGAAACACGCCGAGCAGGAAATCCTCAATCCAATCAGCGACTACACCTACCAGGTGGTGGCCAAGATCATCGAGGAGGTCAGACGTCTCTTTCCGGATCCATATGTGCACTTGGGAATGGACGAAAGCTACTACGACTGCTGGGAGTCCAATCCAGAAATCAGACTCTGGATGCTAAAGAACAACGTCAACTCAACCCGAGACCTCGAGAGTCTCTACGTGCAGCGCACTATCGACAATGTGCGCAAACTCGGCTACCAAACGATCATCTGGCAAGACCCTCTGGACAATCGGGCCTCAGTGCCGGCGGAGACAATTGTCGAGGTGTGGAAGGACTATCCGTCGAAGCCGTGGAGCGAGAGCATGTTGCTGGCCTCCGAGTACGGCAACGAGCTTATCCTCTCCGCTTGCTGGTACCTGAACTACATTAGCTATGGGCCAGATTGGGAGAAATACTACAACTGCGAGCCGCACAGTTTCACCGAGAACCCACTGAAACAGGGCCGAGTTATTGGTGGCGAGGCGGCCATCTGGACGGAGTACGTGGACGGGGCCAAGCTGTTGCCCTTGGCCTGGCCGCGAGCCTCGGCAGTGGCAGAGCGTCTGTGGAGCTCGCCCAGCCAGACGAGGAACGTGGACGACGCCCGTTTCAGACTGGACGAGCACAGGTGCAAGATGCTCGAGCGCGGCATTCCGGCCAATCCGGTGCTCAATGGCTACTGCCCCTTCGAGTGGTACGAGGACTACCCTCTGACCGACGGGCGGCTGAGGACGTGGCCCAACTGAGCGCCAGTTGGAGGCAAATTTGTGCCCATTCAAGGGCAAAAATATTCCCAATTGGGTGCCTTCCTCGAGCCCCCTGCTTCACCTCAAACGCTCTTGCCAAGTGTCTCGGCAATGAATGGCGCTCGAGCGCCATCGGCTGGCCCCAAGCAAGTCGAATAAACTCTCAGTCGGCCAGTTAAATCTGATTCCTTTATCTCTCTCTCTCTCTCTCTCTCTCTCTCTCTCGCTCACAGTCTCTCGGGGCTGCCATGTGTCAGCGACAGCAACTGTGGCCCAGTTCGACAGGTCGGCCCTCGAACAGACTTTGTCGCTGGCTCAAAACGCCGCGAGCTAACCCTGGGCCACCATGATTGGCCTGGGCAGCTCGCTCGGCTGCAGCCTAACTGTCGCCCTGTCTTTGTCCTGCTCGCTGGGCCCCACCGATTGTTACACATTTGTCAAACTCACCTCCGACACTCAGACGCCGGCTGAAGACTACCGGCTGGCGACTGGATGAGCTGGCACAATGGAACTGGGATTAGCGTGTCTCAGCCCAGAGGGCTGCTCTGCGTCCCTCTGGGCCCCATGCAGTCTCATCATACACTCGCCGCGTGAGGCCGACCCCAGGCTCGTATGGCGCCACAGTGCTCCGATCGCCCGCGGCGCCTAGAGGTGTCGCGAGCCGGCGTCACGACTGAGATGGATCGGCCGGCGGCGTGCAGCCTCGCCCGCAGCCTCACACACTGGGGCCCCTCTGGTTTCGTCGTGACTCCATGGCTGGCCCCTTCCGCTGAGTGTGGGCAGGCACGAGCCTTCGAGCGCCCCGTTTGGGGCCCGTGTGGCGCAACCATGCAGAGTCCTGCCGCTTGGTGGGCCCCTCCGAGAGGGCCCGCTCGTGGCCCACAGGGCCGCTTTGTTCAATGCGCAGTCGCCCGCCAGTGGCGCTGGCGTGCGCTTCTCGCCTTGGCCCTCTGGCTCGCTCTTCTCGTAGGCCGAGGGGAACAAAAGTGGTTGTGGCGCCGGCCAGGAGAGGAGGGCGCGCGTTTGGCAGCCCGCACGCGCATCCCCAAGCGCCCCTGCCACAACCGATGGCAACCACCACCACCACCACCACTACGACCATCACCAATAAGCTGGCCACCGTTGCCAACTGTGTGAGCCCCTGTTGGCGGTGGCTCGCACCTCGCCAACAACCAGCGGGACGTGCAAAATGCGCGCTCAATTTGCTCCCTCTGGCTGGCTTCTTCTCTGCGCTGCTTTGCTCTACTCTACTCTACTCTCTCCTCCCTTAGGCTAGCCCACCAGATCAGCCCCCTGGTCTAACTCTCGCCCAGATGTTCCAAAACCCGCTTTGGGCTTCCATCAATCCCCACAAATCCATCTCCCAGAACCAATATCATTCATAACATATTCCTTATTGAAACCAACTAATATTGCCGCCAATCCAGTGACATAAATCCCGCCCGACTCATAGAATCTTCTTGATCGAAGATACACACCATATCCTACTCCAGACATCGAAATACACGATTGAGATCATTCAAAACACAACGACTTCTCTGTCTATAACTAGATAAACACATATGCATAGGGATAGATGCTAATGGATATCTATTTCTCAGCTAAAACCATCATCAAGTAGCTAATTGACAGACAAAGAAGAGAAAAGCCACCCCAGCTTCCATCGAACACCAGCTCAGCTCATTCCATAGATCCTCCAAGCTTCATCAAACCAACATGGCCGACCCCAGTGCGGCTTTATATATGCTGGAGACATGGAATGCCCAAATATCAACCATTGTCGGTGCTTTCGCCAGCTTGTGTGGAGTGTTTGCATTATTTGCTGCCGGGGCTTCCTGTAAATTGGCCGGACTCTTACAGATCCTGACAGGCCTTGTTGTGGTTGCCATTGAAGGTCCAAACTTTTTGCCCCAACTCGCTTTTGCCGCACCAGCCAGCTTATTACTTGAAGGGAAACCTGCCTGGATCAAGGTGGCCCTATATGCTGCGTTAACCATTATCCCTGCTTTCGCTGGATGCTTCAAAGCGTTCATGTTGGGTTTCATTGCCTCGGCTATAGTGACGGCGGTTCACGCTTTGCTTTTATTTGGCAGAAAGACACCACCAGATGAAATGAGGTTCCAGGGGGCACCACAACCCGATGGTGGGCAGCCTCCAAATCAAGCTTACTCGCCAACAACGCCTTGAGAGGACTAGAGTCGGTCTGGAAGACCGAGCTGAGTTTTTCCTTCAAAGGGCATGCAAACAAACAAGCTTAATGATCAACTGTCAATATTTTGTAGGAACTAGTCAATCTTTTCGGCACAACTCAATCCAATCTAGGTATCAATCCCTATCATATAAGAGGAATATTTTATTAGCATGCCAATTTTCAATAACCTATTATATGTTCCACCCATTGGCATGCAATTCAAAGCTCATTTTGGAGGCTTACGAATCTCAACCCGTTCCTTCTAAGAAACTTTAAATTAGTCTTGCACATTCCACTCAAATTCCAATCAACAATCATCACTCAATGGTCAAGGATAATAGAACCAAAAAACCCTCAAAATCTTGTTTATCTCACAAAACACGTAGTGAAACCAAGAGATGCTCATTTGTCGGCCCTTTATTTACCGCAAATAGAGTTAAGGATCGCCTCTTTCGGCTAGAATCTTGCGCTGGCAAATCTGAAGTATCCTTGCAAAAGAGTAGCAAGCCAGGCTCATGACTGAATCTATCTTTTTCGTTGGCTTCTATCGACGTCCCTATAACTACAAAGAGGCAGGAGATGGTGTCGTCATAAACAAAGCTATGATATCACAGGATGCACTCACCGTCATCGTATATTATATCATGAGCTGAATCGATCGGGGCGGAAGCTGGTCGGAGCTGAGGATTCTTTGGAGTTAGTTTATATTTCAGACATGGTCAAATGGCATCCAGTCATTGTTACGGCTCTCTATATACAACCCAAAGAGTTTCGCCCGACTACGTTCAACGCCACCACATTCACTCCGGACGTATCGGTAGCCAATGGTTTTCATTTTGATCTCTCTCTCTCTCGCGCGCGAAGATTCATGTAATTTATTTAAATAGGATTCGACTCACTGAAATTCAGCCGGGTCATCTTTTACACCGCCTATAAACTTATTCATTTGCCTCTCCCTCTTGAGCAGTGCCCTCTCTCTCATCGGGTTCTTCTTTGGTCTCATTCTTCTTCATGGCTCCGGTGGAAACCTTGGCCTTCGCATCCTCCGTGTCCTCCTCGACAGGATTTTCCTCTTCCTTGGACATCTCGACATCATGATCTTGGTCAATCTCAAGTTGGCTTGCCTCCTCAGTTTGATCACCCTCCTCACTCTCTTCGGCCGGCTTTGCGGCCTCATCTTTGTTATCGTTCGCTCCGGTGTCATCTTGATCTTTGTCGGTGGGCTGCTCGGTATCCATCCTTTCTTCCAGTGATGCATCCATTTTAGCATCTTCGTCTACCTTGAGTTTGACCTCGTTCTCGTCGTCACTCCTCGCCATTTCCATCTCGGTACCCCTTGCAGTTGCCTCATCAGTGGGGGGTTGAGTATCTTTCGGGTCTCCATTCTGGTTTCGGCTCGAGGTTGTTCCGTTCGTAGGCGGGGAATTTATCCTGGATTTCTTTGTTTTGGGCCGTTGTGAAGAGTGATCACGACGACCACCCTCGCCCTCATCCTCACTATCTGAAAATTCCGCATCATTTGTGACACGCTTCTCAGAGGCGCGTATGCTTATCCTTTCATCGGCCTCCTGTTTTTCGGCCGCCTCCTCCTGTTGTTCGTCCGGATCGGTGATTGCGTCTTCGGGTATTGGTTGCATTTGCACCCCAGGAGCATGTGGAATCATACGAAGATTCTCGAACAGGCGCACTTTGATTTTGTCAAGGTATTCCCCTGAATTGGTGTTTGTCATGTTGGAAGGACTGATATGTAACTTAAAATCAGGGCCAAAATATTCAAAGTAGTCGTTGTAGGGTAATTCATTAGGTATTTCTGTGTCTAATGCCACTGATGTTTCATATGTCCAGCAGCGAGCAACGTTGCGTATGGTGTAACCACCTCCACCAACTAAGAGGAGCGGAATGTTATATGATTTTATAAATTCGACGCATTTTCCATGGCCCTTGATGGTCAAGTTGAAACAGCCTAATCTATCTCCAGAGAGAGAATCTGCACCACATTGCAGTACAACAGCGCTTGGCTGATAAGTTTCCATCACCTTGGACATGAGTGGTTTGAATATTGACTCATAGGCATCATCGTCGATACCATCACGGAGAGGGAAGTTGACTGCATAGAATTTTCCTTTTCCAGCACCAATATCCCTGAGATCGCCTGTTCCAGGAAAATACTCTCCGTACTTGTGGAACGATACTGTCATCACGCGGTCAGTAGTATAAAAAGCCTCCTCAACACCATCTCCGTGATGGATGTCTATGTCAATATAGAGCACACGCTGATGATACTTCAAAAGTTCCAGAATAGCCAAGACAATGTCGTTAACATAGCAAAAGCCGCTAGCCTCTGACTTCTTAGCATGGTGGAGTCCACCTCCCCAGTTAATTGCAATATCAGTTTGTTGCTTGTTCAATTTAACAGCCCCTGTTATGGAGCCGCCAGCTGAGAGTTGACAGAATTCGTATAATCCATCAAATACTGGACAGTCCTCACCGACATTAAAGCGCTGCATCTGCTTGTTGTATTCTTGGACATTATCTGGTCTAATGTTTCTCAAAAATTTGATATAATCATCGCTATGATACTTGGTCATTTCATCAGCCATTGCTTTATGTGGCCGATAGATTTCCATCTTTCTGTAGAGACCATAATTGAGGATCAAATTATGTGCCATTCTTATGCGATGTGGTTTCATGGGGTGCCCTTGGCCATAATAATAATTGCCAATATCGGCGTCATAATAGTAACAAACTTTTTTCTTATTGGTAGTGGTAGTTGTGGAAGTCATGTTTTCTTTGATTTTAATAGAAGGTTATGTGTGATACAATATGATCGAGAGTTGTGTCGGTGGTTGGAGTGTCATCTACCAGGGATGATCGAATTAGTGTTGAAGTAGTTTTAGTTAAATGGCCAATCGTAGAAAGAATGGAGAATTCAATTAATTAGAGTCTGCTTTCCAGTGATTGACCAGTGATTGGTAGGACTAATCGCGTATTTATCGGCAAACCGTGCAGCGAGATGCTATTCGATTCTGCGCCAGTGAGGGTAAGGGACCCGCGATGTCTGAACCGAAGCGCGCCATTTTCGAAAGCACAGCCAATGCTAAAGCACGCTATGGACGCCATTGATTACATCATCCACTCCTAATGGTACCTGCTTGCCTTCGGTAGCTGTAAGCTCTTCCAGCTTATTACCAACATCAAGACGTTTCCTAACCGTAGGGGTCTTGCTCTGCTGCGTCGGTCTGAAGCACCAACTTCACTTTCCTGCAGATTGGGTCCACGTACGTGCAGACCCGAATGTTATGACTTAGGAGCGAGAGCCCTCGGGGGCTCACAACATAGGCATTCATTTTCTAGGAGTCAGCCTCTTGTCTGTTTTGGACTCTTAGAGATGCCGGAGCTAGTTGCCTTCGTAAAGTTGTCGAGGGACCTAGTTATCCCGGGCGAAATATGCAAGACATCGAGATTTGATGGTCGAGCGAGACTAGGGGAGCTCTCGATCAAAAACGCTCAACAAAGATCGAGGGATGCTCGTGACAGCTTGTCAGAATGTTGATGTTGGAAAAGTGGTGGGTGCAATCGTCCCTCGAAGGAAATGCCCACATAGGTATGGGTGAAGATTGAGAATCGGAATCCTTTGTTTCAGCAACCTTGAGAACACGAACGCACAGGTTCTTAAAGTTTTCTAAGTCTATCAACTCAGGTTGTATGAAGAGAGAGATTTTGTATACTAAGGACAAGTTACGAGCAGTGGGCATAAGTCGATCCTCACAGTACTCAATGTTATCTCTAGTTATTTATCACCTTGTTTGGAACAGAGCCTCTTGGAAATTTTATCCATGACGTTCTCATTCAAAAGTTCGCTTACTTCGTATGCCATCGATTCCTCAAAACATTTTATGCAAGATGGGGCACTTAGCATTATTTTCTTGGACTTCATGATAAGTATGCAGTTACGCATCCTAGCGATAGATTGTCTGGTTGCCAGAGGCAATTGTTCAAGACTGAGATCGAAACCATACTCGAGATCCTCGTCGGTTCTCGATGGTGATATCCATATGTAGCCGTTATTGGCTAATATTAAGTGCACTCCTATCATTGGCAAATTGTAGAATAAGACTTTGCAGCGCTCAACCAACAAGGGCGGGACCTTGACTAATGTTCCTTGACCTATGCGACCATAACGTAGGCTCCTCGTGTGTAAAGATAATGAACCGTCCTGGAATGTAGATTGAACCTCGGCCACTATAAGATCGCCCTCTTTAAAAAAGCTCCGCATCATCATTTCGTCCTCAATCGTCTTGCGTCTGAGCTCCCCTCCAGGTAAGTTAATATGATTCAGAAGCAGGATAGAGTCTAATCTGGCACCTGTCTCGACCTTCCATTTTCTGTGTCCCACTTCGATAATTCTACCTACAACAACGTCCCCAGTCTCACCAGTGAATCTTGCTCGAGGGGCATGGACACTGATGAGTTTGTTTATCTTGATCACTTTCCCGGCTACACTCGAAACTAGTTCATTCTGTGAATTTAAGAATGTTCCATGTCCTCTCATGTAACTAGCATTGCCTGTGACTAAATCGCCTGGTAATACCAGGTGCTTCTCAAGACTCTCAAATTCGTCGATGTACTGGACATCCTCGTCAAGGTCCATTCTCTCACTTGCCTTTCGTTTGATCTAAGGAGTTTCGAGGATGTATAAGTTAATGGTAAAGAATACAGTCACGTGGAGCAAATCATGGTCGCCTCGCGCGTGTGAAAACAAGAGCGCAGTTACGTGCAGACAGTTAGGTGCTTTTATTGATCTAGCGAGAGTTAAGCTGGTGTGCTAGCTGGAAGTGACCCACAGTTCAATCTGTCGAGCATATCGAGGCCAAGTTGACCAGCTGGCTCGTACATGGCTTGTATGGAAATCAATAGGCAGGCAAGCTGCTTTGAATCCCTCAATATATCGTTTCGTATCAACTGTATGATTTGAAAGAAGCGGTTCCCTTTCACCAGGCAGTTCACCAGATGCTCGTAGATACAGAATTCCACATTCTTCTCGCCTGAGAAGCGGACCGCAAAAATAAACTCGAACAGGACAGAGGTGATGAAATGGTATTGTGCAGGAGTTGTCTCACTATCTATCGAGTTTGATAGTTTGCGGAAAATCTCTCGCTCGAAATCAACCTGGTCGACAATAGTGCCTGCGCGGAGCTTCGTTTTGACTTGAGCTTTTTCATTGTTTGCCAGTTGCTTCTTAGGCCCGGGAGATAACTCGGCAGCCGAGTTGACTAGGTGCCCGACGATCTCAAAAGCGGCTGAAATGTCACCGAGTGAGTTGCCCAGCCGGTTTTCGGACGTTTGTGAGCAAGAGAAACGATCGAAGGCCTCATCGATCAATTCCTTGCATAATTTCAAAACATAGTCTCTTGAATTCCTGCGAAGAGCTAGGAAGTTCAATAATAAGATTTTATCGTCTAGAACTTTGAACATTTCGCCTAGATCTAGCTGGAGTGTACATAGTAAACCGAGTTTCGCGTCAACAATAAAATTTGGCTGGAAGAAGACCCAATTGAAGGAGTACATCTCTGCATATCGCCTGCCACCTCGCGGCTCTCTCAGTTCCAATTCCTTCATGGGCCGACTGCCTATCAGGCTGACAAAGTGATTTGGACAATCAGATTTCTCTGTAGATTCTATACCTATATCGAATATGAAGCTACTTTTCGATGGCTGATCATGGGCGATGACTAAATTATCGCAAATATTGATAGCGAAGCGACCACTCGTGTCCAGATCTAGCGTATGAGTTTGGGTTGTACATCCGGATTCTGGGTCTATGGTGTAGAGAATAATTTGCGCACCCTTCGATCGTAGATTCAACGATTCATGCTGGAGAACTAAGAGACGGACCGAGGAGTATATGTATCCGATGGTGATGCTGCGCTCAAACAACTCAAGCTTGTCACTGCCCTGCCAATCTCCCTCCACTTCGAACCTCTGCAATCGCGAGACCTGGCCATCACTGAACATATAGGGCTGCATCGAGTTACCAAGAGATCCTGTTGACACGATGAGCAGAGAGTAAGGACTGCTCTCCGCCAGGGGACTCGATCCACTGGATGCGTTAGAGGCATCTATCGACTGTTCAAAACCAGTATCCCCTGCAGATAGATTTGTAACTGGAGGCTGATAGACGAACCAATTAGTCGCGGATTGAAAAAACCTGATTAAACTCAACCTCCTTCGAGTTTGATCAACATGATAATATTCTACACTCAGATCCGTGATGAAGACTACCCCACTGGGGTCAGTCCATAAGAAACCTATCAATTTGCTATTCTTAGCTCGGCAACTTTGAACATACTTTCTTTCCTCGAGGACGTAATTTGAATTCTCAATTTGCGGTGAGCTTTCGACGGACGTGGATGGATTGCTCTCTGGCAACTTATTTCTAACATTGATGAACTCGATCAGGTTCCGCTCGACATGATAGGCTATCACAGATCTATTGCTATTGAATTTGATCGAAAGTATTCGTTTCTCGACTGGTAGAAGAAGCTCTATTCGCCGAGGTTCCTCGACTGGCTGAAAGACCACACGAGTTTTGTTTCTATCAGCTTCGTCAGAGACCAGTGTCAGACTTATTATCTCACGATTGCATTCATCGAAGAATATGGATTCCTTCTTAGAAGGTGGGTTAAATTTAGTGCGCGATTGTTTTAGAGAAAGCACACTCATGCAATTTGTTCCTTTCTTGCAAGATACCGACCTGACTTTGGTGGATGGTCTCGATGGAGAAGTTGTTTCTCTCACTATATTAGCACGCGCCAAGGAGAACTCTCTCCTATTTTGACTCATCTCGGCAGTTCGATCGGCACATATTCAGAGGGAGAACTTAGGAGAGGAATCTTGTGAATTTGGGCTGGATAGGTGGATAGAAACTCTACGAAGACAGGGGATAACTCGGTGTAAACAATCTCGATCGGAGCGAGGGGGCTGGGACTCGTCTCTTTCTTTGTCTGTCGGACAGGCGGCAAAACCATTCACACGCACGGGAACATGTGTGGCGTGTACGAAACTTACAGATGCACCGCAAATTTTGTACGCGCGCAGCTGATCGAGCCAGACTATGTGCTCGCGAAATGCATCTAAAACGACACGAGGACTCTCAAGAAGACGACGAGAGAACTCAATGTCCGCCCAGAGAACTCTTTACGGATTCCGCGCATGCTTCGCGCGCCACCTCCGAATTGGCGGGCCGCTGATTGGTATAAAAAGCGGAGCGCACCAGAAATGGTCACCAAACATTGTTTTGAACTCTGACAAAACCTATCAGGTTTAGATACAATTATATCTTCTCACTCACCCAGACAACAAACCCAACAAAATTCACAATGGCAAGAACTAAGCAAACCGCCCGTAAATCAACCGGAGGAAAGGCCCCAAGAAAGCAGTTGGCTACCAAGGCCGCCCGTAAATCGGCCCCAGCAACTGGTGGTGTCAAGAAGCCCCACAGATACAGACCAGGAACCGTCGCTCTTCGTGAGATCAGACGTTACCAGAAGTCGACTGAGTTGTTGATCCGCAAGCTCCCCTTCCAGAGGCTAGTCCGTGAAATCGCCCAGGACTTCAAGACTGACCTCCGCTTCCAATCTTCAGCCGTCATGGCCCTCCAGGAAGCTTCTGAGGCTTACCTCGTTGGTCTCTTTGAGGACACCAACCTGTGCGCCATCCACGCCAAGCGTGTCACCATCATGCCAAAGGACATCCAGTTGGCCCGTCGTATCCGTGGTGAGCGTGCGTAATCGTACCCAACTCTAGCCACACTGTGGACAATGAAACCACCAAAAGGGATCTAGCAACAAACGGCCGTTATAACGGCCATACTACATTCTGTACAGTATGAGAGACTTGTAAATTTATTAACTCGTAACGCCACCTGACATTAAAAGTTAGTTTTATATTTCTTGACGAAGGTTATCAAATCATGTAATCCTATCAATTTATTCTTCTGTTCGCTCTGAGTCTCCTTGAGAAGAGGATGCGATAGCAACTTTTGCAGCCTCATATAATACTGTAACAACTGGGCGATCGTAGCTTGTTGTATATTATTGCCATTCTCAAAGTTACTGAAGTTACTCAGTATGTCCATATTTATTTCGTCAAGGGCCTTCTGCCAACCACCATTGAACGATTCCAACAAGACCCCAACCTTTTTCAGGTTCGCCTTCAATGAATCCTGGTCATCTCTTTCAAGAAAGACCTCGCTGTCCTTCACGAAACAAATAACCGAACCAAAGTGAGGATACAAGAGTTCTTCGACGATCTCCTGTATCCGCTTGTTGAGTTGTAGCTTGATCTCTTCTACATCATGTGAATCCTCCCTGATGTCCGACTTCTTGAACACACCTAAGATGTGATCGTAGTTGTTTATCATGAAAATCTGTTGCTCTTTAGGCTGGCTGAACACAGCGGCTACACGGAGGATAAAGTTCATCATCTCAGACTGAAGGTCATTCAATAGATCTGTCACTCTTTCGTCGGGATATGTTTCGTTAACACTGGATAACGCAGAGGCAAATTCTGCATATCTTCTTGTGATGGAATGCGGCATAGTATCAACACTTGAAAACCTATCGATATTGCAACTCTTGATTGAACTGATGTGAAGATGTATCAACTTCTCAAATCTCGGGTATAAAATTTTGACTAACGAATCCCAGTATGGATCAAGGACGGACACTTTTCTCTTCTTTGCCATTTCACGGTACCGGTAAACAATATGGAGGCACAGGAAAATGGCTATTGCATCATAGCTCGTCTTCAATTGATCAGTAAAATGGGTGTATATCAATAGCAATGTCTTATTAAACACTGAATTGAATAAATCGACATTCTGTGTTTCACTAATGGTCATGAAGAAATCCCTGAGGAATATGTATTCGCGGCAAGCGTTGTCTAGGAGCGCAAAGTTGACAGTTCGAAACAGGGCCTCGAGATTATATTTGATATCTTGCTTATCAGCTCTCGGCATTATGAGGGGGGCCTCGAGGTCTTCCCTTATGACGGAAGCCCTCGGTCCCATTGTGAATACTGTCGAGCGATTCTTCAGGGATGACGGTTTCGAATTGAATATGATATTAGATCGATTTCTATTGTGCTGTTCATCGGAAGCCATCAAGTCGCTTTCATCTGGCTTGTCGTCGTACTCAAGCTTGCACAGACGATGTATATACTCCTTGAAGTAGTTGTGATACACCTTGCTCATAGTATCGATATATTCGGTTTGCACTTCCCGAGCCCTATCTCTCTCGTGAGATAGGAGAAATTGGTAGAAGAATCTATTTTTCACTAGTGTGGTCTGTGGAACTCCGAAATTTGACAAATATTTTCGACAGTCTTGGATCTTCCTCAAAACGTACTCTCTAACCTTAAATATCGCCTTGGTCTTCAATCCAATCAAAGTAGATTCGATATCTTTACACGAGAGTGCATCCCTGAAGTCTTGTTCCTTGAAGAAATGGATCTTCTGATCTAAAACAACAAGGTTGTCGGCAAACGCCTTATCACAAGCAGGGGTGTACATAATATGGTGTATAACTTGATCTGGTATGGTCATATCCTCGATGAACTGGCCAAGCTTGGATCTGACGGCTTGTTTCGTTTTCAACTGCTGATTCAGGGATACAGTCTGCTCATGCAATGAGATTATTTCCTGGCATATGTTACCAAGATCTGCCTGAAATTTACATAATATAGTTTCAAGCCTCTCAAGAATGAGATCACATGATGTTACACGCTGATTGAGGTCGGTGATGTTGTCTTTTTCTTTCATATAGTCGGCGACACATGTCGCTTCTACTTCGTTCAATTGCGATTCGATCTCAGATTTTTGGGCCCTGATGTCGACTATCTGACCTAGAAAAGTACCGATGTTGTCTCCTTCCGTCTCATCGGTATACCCGTTTTGCTCGCTTATCTCGGCGTTTATCTTCGCTAACTCGGCTAATTTATCCATTATCATGTGGATATGACTGCTTCCTTGCCTTTCCGATGATTAAATGCCGATGATTTGGAAGGGTGCGTCAGTATGACAAGTAGCGCGAATGTTTTGGTGTGCTGCCTCAGTCTGCTACATGTTGTTCGCATCATGTGCAGAAGCACTCGCTGGCGCTTGGGCCCCATGATGGACCATCTAAGCTTTAGCTTCAAAACGAATAAGTTCTCAATAATATTTCAGGAGGAAAAGTAAAGTGATTAAGAACAAAAATGAGGACACAATCGGATCCAAAGTCAGTTGAAATCCTATGAGCTATCAGAATTTATAACGATCGGTAGACGGTTGAACCTTTGAGATGCTGACAAAATTCCAGTATGCACATGGGTTCAAACTCAGCTGGTGGTTAGAATTTTTACACGGAATAACCATACTCTAGAAATTCTAGTACGAAGGAGATGAAAACAATCGTCTTGATTATCTCTATTACATCCATTTGGTCTCACAAAACTTGAGCATCACGACCTAACTCCGGATTGTCCTACCCGAGATTGAGCAGAGCACCCATCATGAGCTATCTTGACGTGGTTCAAACTCAACAGAAAAGGTTGGGCTACCATCTATGGGCAATGACTCGTTTACATTGTCAGGCTCAGCAAGGAGAGCCACACCCTCTCTTTCTACAAGGGTTGCTCGTAATGCCATGAGATAATCATTACGAGTTACCTTGAGATAGGAGGTATTGGCTATTATGTCAACAGTATAATCGGGCTTGAAATAGTATGAGCCTCGCTCGCTCAACTCGATTTTTTCACCCCCGGCTGATGATTTAAGGCTTGGGTTTTGTTTGTCCACCGGGTCTGCTGGAGGAATATTGATCTGAGCACTCGTCGCCTGATTTTCAAATTGATCTTGGAATGATGGTCTACCTCGCGTGGCTATCGACAGTTGACTCGTCACTATCTTAGCCAATGATTCGCGACGACTCAGAGTTGGTCTCGTTGGGTCCTTGGGTGTCACCTTCATTGGCGTTGTCACGCCGTTTGCCCCACCACTGGGCTGCCCCTCGGACTCGGCAGGACTCGCTTCAACGTAGGTTAGGGCTGCCTTGCCAAAAAAGCTGAATGGGCCCCCGTCGAAGACTAGGTTCTCTTTTCCACAAACCACATGAACTCGGCCCTCAAGTATCATGATGAAATAATCGGCTGGTTCATCCAAGGTGTAAAGTCGTTTGACTGTATCATCATCTTCCAACTTGACTTTGTAGAATATCTTCTGCGATAAGAGTCGTCTCAATATGGAATCGCTCAGATATTTGGGAGTGAATGGTTCGACGGTTGTCGCTAGATATTGGTAAGCAGCCAAACAGAGTTGTGGGGTGACAACATTGAAACTGGAATCTCCAGTGCCTAGATTGGTGAATTGTGAGAAATCTTTCAGCACTTGGGCATCCTTGCGTCTTCTTTTGCGTCTGTTGTCGGTGAGCGTATCCGTTTCGTCGTTGATTTCCATCTGGATGATCTCCTCGATTACGTCCTCAAGTGTGACTATTCCGGTCACCTCGTAGTAAGGGTCTTTATCCCCATCGTCGATTATGCGCTGCACAATGGCCATGTGTGATTTGCCTGTCTTGAATTCGTTGAGCGCCTTGTCCAAAGTGGTGTCCTCGAACAGGAACATACGAGGGTGATTGTAAAAGTTGATCATCGTTTGAACTGGGGTCTTCTTGGCCGGATCAATCAGTGCTAGATCCTTGGCGAACAAGACGGCCTTAATGTTGCGCCTGTTTCCCTCCTCGTGAACTGGAATCCTTGAGTAACCTTTAGCAACAATTGCCTGGATTGTATCAAAATCTAACAAAGCGTTTTCGTCCAACATGTAGACGTCTTCAATACTGGTCATCACTTCGCTGATTTGGATACGCTTGATCTTCAAGGCACCCGAGATTATGTTCACCTCATCTGCTTCAAGATTGTTTATGTCCCGCGTTACCTGGATGAATTCCATTAGCCTTTCCCGATCGTATGCGTGCCCAATCTCTTCGCCCAAAGCCCAATCTAGTGCTGCCGAAACCGGATATGACAGAGGAAACGTAATAAACATGCAAAAGTTGGTTAACCAAATGGTGCGAGCACCCACAGCCAATCCATGTCGAGAGCAGAACGCTTGGGGCAAAATTTCTCCAAACAAAACAATCAATATAGTTGATGTTATAACAGCTATCAATCCATCTGATAGGCCCTCTAAAAATACTGATATGGTTGAGTTAACAAGGGTGTTTGAAAATAGGATTGAACACAAAAGGTAATTTCCTCTGCGACGGACTGGCTCAATAGCGGTCGCATAGCGCTTCTCCTCATCCGAACCACATTTCATTATAACTTGTAGCTCATTCTTGTCCAACGACATGAGTCCCAGATTCAATCCCGAGAAAAGGCCTGAAGCGCTCAAGAGAATGGCAATTGTTATTATTTTCATCCAAATTGGCATGAAATCCTTTTCGACGTAAATTTTGAGCCAGGGCTCAGAGCCCTGATGGAACCAGCGCGAATCTTGGGTGTCTTCGCGTACACAAAAATAATAGGGTACTGGCTTCTCTGGTGGCGGAAGTTCTACTTCAATCTCGGCTATATTTAAGCTAATATTAAATAGCCGCAGTGATTTGATCCTATCAGCATGAGTACAATCATCTAGTGGAGCACCATCTTGCATAGTAATGGCGATTGTCAGATTACTGTACAAGTTTCTACCAATTAGATAAACTCGCGTTGATCTAAATGCCCTTATGATGATGCCTCCATCGTCCGTTACCTCGGCTTCATCGCAACGGAGCCCATAAATTGCCGGCTTCTTGCTCACTTGAAACTCGCAATCTGGACTGATCTCTTGCATTGTATGCCTTTTGAGCAAAGCATGCTGCTTGGGACCACCACCCAATTGTGGTGACTGAACTGTGCTGCTGGAACCTTTTGTTTCATGAGGCTGAGGCACATTTCTATTGTTTCCAGTGCTGTTGGTGGGAAATTCCAATCGCTTGAGGTCGCCTTTGGGCACAACAATGCTCCAGTTCACGTCCTGTAACCGTCCATCAAGCTGCAACCCCGATTCTTGGCCCCTTTCTGATACCGAGCTCTGCCCAGTAGCAGTTTCCAAGGATCTGTCCAAGTCTCGCAGTTTGCTACTTGGACCCTTGTAGATGTCGAATGTTGGATCATGGTTATTGCCTGAAAAAGTGTAGTCCCCTCTAATCTCATGGACTGTAACAACTTTGAGATTCTCCTCTATCGATCTTGAGAGTCCGAAGCTTCGATCAAACGATAGAATCAATAGGACAACAATCGATAAATCGACAGCCAAATTTTCACCTCGCGAACCTCTAAACATCTATCTGAGTTCAATCTTTCACAGACCTCGTCTGATGAGCCCTAAACGACGCAACTTGAACTTGGTCGATGGTGATGATCAATATAAATACTATTTGAGCTGAAGTGCAAGATATTGAGGAGAAACTTTTTGTACTGACAAAAAGTAACTCTACTCGGTGTTTATGATTGCCGCTTGATTGAGCTAAACTGGTCAACTGGCTCCCTAGGCGGTGGATTAAGTTCGTAGTGCTGATTGGTGAGTGGCTTTAGAGTGGATAGCCTAGAGAAAGTGAGAGAAGTTTGACGATTATTAATATAAAAATCGTTCCTTCAATAACAAAACAACGAGCAGCTTAGTAAAAGTGAAGCTCGCCCGAAGATCCAGCGACAGGACTGTAACATTGCAGAGATAATTCTACTCTCTATGCTCCGTAAGTACTCTACATGGGTTAAGATCCGGGCCATCAGAACTATGCTGGGGGAGCACGATGTGTGAGGCCTGGGCGCTAGGCGCTCTTGGCCACGACAAATGGTTTGCTCCCATTGAGGTCGCTGGGCCGACGGCGCACATCGCAGGCCTACCTGCGGAACGCGATGAACTCGGCCACGGTCGGCCGCTGGCACAGCATTTCTCTGTGCTAGTCGATGGCACCGAAACCATGCAAAGTTCTTGCGCGTGGCGCGAAAAACGTGCTTGTTAACTGTTAACTTCGAACCCGCCACTTCGGTCAATCTAGTGCCATTAGTTTGTTTTTGCAACTCTAATATTGCTTTCCCCTTATAGTTTGTCTATTCCATTAGTGAGCTGAACTTTCCTGGAAGTTTGCCGATCTCACAATACCACGAAGTACTCCACGTAAGCCAAGGAACAAATTAAATGTAAAATGACTCCGACTAAGAGCTCAGCTCGCAGCCCCAAGTCATCCGAGGAGACGGCCACCACCATCAGATCTTTATCGGATCACGAGCTACGAGCAGCTCTCAAAGAGAATGGTCTCTCTCCTGGACCCATCACTGACTCAACCAGAGAATTGTACAGAAAAAAGTTACTATCGATACTCGAGGATATCAAAGAGGAAAGTTCTAATGATCAAGGGGACGACTCAGATAAAACTGAGTCAAGTGATGAATCGTTCCACGTGGACGAGGAGGAACTAAACGAGTCTTCCGACTCTTATAGTGAGGAAGTGGATGAGTCCGATGAGGAGGAGGAGGAGCTTGATGATGAGGAGTCTGCCGAAGATTCATCCACGAACAAATCATCCCCAAGGAACAAGATCGTCCCAGTTATCATCGCCATAATTATAATCGCTGTCTCATGTTATTTATATGCTAACAACAATCTCAAGGCCTACAAGAATCTGACTCGACAGCTTTTAATCCTGCTAGCCTTGTCACCCATTGGATATATCGCCTACAGAGTCTACCGTTTTTATCTGACGAAGCGTAACGAAGAGAATAAGCACGTATGCAAGCTGGTTAGTGAAGCTTTGGAGTTATTACAATCACCAGAACATCCTAAAGGTCTGTTGCCTATTCTGCACATACGCGATACATTACTAACTCCAGCGGAAAGGAAGACTAAAAAAATTACCAAGATTTGGCAGAAGGCTGTCAAATTTATTGAGGAGCATGAGTCTCGAATTAAGGTCGAGATGGTGAACATCGATGGCGAAGATTTTAGGGCCTGGAAATGGATTGGGTCCAGAAAACTGATCTAAGCAAACCAAAAAGACTACCAGTAACCTTATTGGATCAATAAAATACGCATCAAAGATTCGATAAGCTATATTATAAATCCCGTTTGATAAACCATAGAGGACGGTTTGACATTAATCTTCAACAAATCTAAAGTTATTCGATGGTTTGTCCGTCGAAAAGGTCAAACAATCGAAATCCCTGATGCATCTCCACTTGTTTTGTGACCAGTCGAACTTAGCTCTCAGCATAAGGTCATGTAAAGTAGATTGGCCAACCTGTGTGCCATCAATATCGGGCTTCAACATTCCAATTGAGAGATCGGCGGATCCTTCGAGCATCGATTCGGCTGAGGTGAATATAGTGAAATTGCTTTTCTTGCACGAGTCAACTCGAAGTTGTTGACACATCAGGGTGAATTTACAGTCAACACAATTTCTCACTGTCACCGATCGAGAGGCGATGAAAACTTCCACCTGGCAGTCCTTGAGATTGGCTATGTAAGCTGTGTCAGCAAAGCCGTGAATTTTAACATTGCAACGATTCAAATTCACTAAAGAGATAGCTTTAGAATCCACCTCATCTCCTTGGAGCAACAAATCCTCTCCCTCCTTCCCGAGGAAACCTTTTTGGCCCTCAGGGATTGATTGTGGCAACTGTACTTTAGAGCTAGCCTCAGGCGTCTCGGTACAAGTGCCTTTGGCGTTGTGAGGGGTTACAACTGTGTCCGGCTTGTGATCTGTGTGGGTCTTTGACGTGAATTTGAACTTAAATCTACTTTTATTTTTCTCATCGATGCGCTGTTCCAATTTGCTCAAAGAGTCGCTGATTTTCTTCAGTATGTATGTAGGTATAACCGGCTTGTTATTTTCGATGAAAGCTTGGGTTTCTCTAATATAGCTGCGTGACCTTTGGATAAGCTCCTCGACGTTCTTCTGATCGCCATCAAATTCAATGAGCATTCCATCTATGGTGTTTGATCGCTCTATGAGTCGATCCACACACTGTCCCGATTGACTGGCCATGACACATAGTTATGACGGTCAGATATGAGTTGGATCGATTATTAGCTGGTGAGCGATCTTGGCTAATATCTAGAAGCCTGTCTAAGTTAGATAGTCAATCGAAAGACATCTTGGCCCTTGTGTCCTTTCCAGGTTTCTCGGGTAGTTCAATCTCCTTTTCTCTGAGGATATTTTGCGCAGCCCAGGTGGCACGATCGAAATTTCTCACTTGATTGTTGCCGGCCTTCTCCGCTATATCATAATAAAATTGAAGAATATACCAGGTGAATCTATTGCCGTAGAGTAGTTTCCTTGTCTCCTGGCTACGGTTGCAAGCGGCAACGAACAGATAGGAGCCACCAATAAGTACGAGCTCGGTTATGAGAAAAAACTTCACTCCCTTTCTAAGGTTTGATTTCTTATTGACTGGAGTCTTAGGTATCATCTGAGATAAGTTCTTTTGGGTGAAACGGTTGCGAGAGTTAAATAGGAGGTATAGATGGATGTCTAAATGTGATAAATGAGTTAATAGATTGGTTAGAGATGAGTCTGGGCAAGGGCGAAAGCTCTGAATGGTTGAATGAGATGATTAGAGTAATTTGGGAAGGGGAAAACAAAACACGCTAGTCTGCAGGCAAAGTCCGCCATTCACACAGAGCACGTGAGCGCGTGTTGTGCTGGGCTCTGGCCGCAGTCTGCAGTCTGCAGACTGCAGTTTGCAGCAGGCCAGCAAACTGGAAGTGTCGCCAGTCTAGGCCAACAACACATTGATCTGGCCAAAGGGAGGCCATTTGGCCAGCGTCCACCAACTGCAACGCTGGCCAGCCAGCTCGGTCTTTTAATTGGCCTCTCAGGGGCTGTTTGAGGCTTGGTTGGAAATGGACGACTGGACGGTCGGGATTACAGTTGGCGCAGTGGCCATTTTTTCCTCTGCCTCCAGCTAGCTCTCGGGGGAGCTTTTTGGTTTTGGTCTCAATTGTTGGTCAGCTGCGGGCCCCCGTGGGCGGCTCTATAGCGGCGGTGGCTTTTAATTAGAGGCGACGCGCGGCCTCTGGCCAGACCAAATGGAGAGACGCTGAGAGTTTGGGTTAGGACGAGCGGCCAAGAGCAAGTGGCGCCCATTGGGTCCAATGGGCGGCCCGCACTGGCAATGAGTCACTAGTAACAGTCTGCGGGCCAAGAGTGATTGTCCTGCAGGGCGCGTGCGCAACCAGAGGCGCCCTGTGCTTGGGTGCAACCATTAAATTGATTGCCGCCATCCGGAGGCTCCTCGGTCGGCCTGCGCGGCCACAAGCGCCCTATGTGCCTGGCTGCGAGAGTTGCGGGCGCCTTGCACGTCCTGCGAGTCCCGCGGGCGCGCCAGAGGGACCAGTGGGCGCGCATTGGTTCTGGTGGCGACGATAAAGGCAACGAGCCAGTTTGTATTCGAGTTGGCGCCCCACAGGCAGCCAATGGATGGCCTAAGGTTCACTTGGGCGCAGAGCAAAGCAGAGCAGAGGCAAAAGGAGGAGGAGGAGGCGCTGTTTGTTGGGCGCCAGTTCGTTTGAGGCGAGGCGGCGAATATAGTCTAGTGGTTTCCGGTTTGCGCAAACTCACAACTGGCTGGCGGCCGAGAAGGCACAACAATGAGACACTAGAAGCAGGGGGGCCCCATTTGGCCGCCAGACAAGCCACTGGAGGGGCGCTCAGAGGTCTCAGGCGTGCAGTAGAGAGGGAAGTGAAGAGAAGGAGGAGAGAGCGCGTTTGGTTGTTGAGCAAGGCGGACAAGAGTCGAGAATTGACGTGTTGAATTGGGCGCCCGAGGGGGACAGGTGGAGGAGAGACAGTCTGGGAGAGAGAGAGAGAGAGAAGAGTGGGCAGAAGAGAGCGAGTGGAGTCGTGGGACGAGCAGAGATCTCAAGAGAGAGCCAAAGGAGCGGCCAAGGGACCAGGCCAGACAGTCTCCCGAGTGCCAGCGGATATCCACAGAGGAATTAAAGTGCGAGCAGAGAGCGGCAAGGGGGGCGGAAGCGGAAGCAGAGGCGGCAGTTTGGGTGCCAGTTGGGCGGCCAGAGAGAGAGAAGGAGAGAGAGAGGCGGCGGAAGCAGCCAGGCCGGACAGGAACAATTGGGCAGTGGTGGCCAGAGTGGAAGTGGACGAGCGGCGGCCCAGTGGAGCAGGGCCGCAGACAGACCCAGGGGCATCCGTCCTGGGAGTTGGAGCCTAGCCAGGCGGCGGTCTCGGC
>Ga0058701_10000559_pt1 | contig 25201 bp, 14 predicted proteins | sample AgamicOrMae_FD_97039 | JGI IMG/M metagenome (GOLD analysis project Ga0058701, IMG submission 97039) | Agave microbial communities from Guanajuato, Mexico - Or.Ma.e | ecosystem: Host-associated > Plants > Phyllosphere > Phylloplane/Leaf | place: Guanajuato, Mexico | collected 2012-06-04 | reverse complement strand
TCTTCGAGGTCAATAATCTTAATGGCGACCACTCTTTGAGTGCGATTATCGATTCCTTTGAAAACTTCACCAAACGAACCCCGGCCTATGCGTTCCAACTTTGTAAACAACCTCTCTGGATCGAGACGATTCTCTTGTTGTTGCACAGGTCCAGTTCCATTCATTGCCATCTTGATGGTATAATATGGATTGATTACCTAAAGATACCAAGCCTAGTTGGTATGTCTTCTTACATGATGGCAAGCTTGCGCCACAGATGTAAACACGGGTACAAATGAGAACTGTCGACTATGAGGGGAGAATTCTTCCCCCGCCGACTGCCGACTGTTTTCAACAATCCAGTTCTATCGAGTCGGCGACTGCAGCCCGTAAGGCTTGCTCCTAACTGGGCTGCAAGCGAGTCCGACTGTGCCACTGGAAACTGTTCCGGATGCTGTGATCCCCTGCGGGATATCGGGCGATCCGCACCCACATGGTTCTCTGACACACTGCCCGATTCCGAATCTCACCCTTCAGGCGAACAGAGTGCGGGATCAGACGATTGATACGTCAACGCCTCCTTGGACTATTCGGGCTCGCATTTTTGTACCGCACAATCCAGTTCCGCTTTTCCGACTGCCAGTCCAGTCAGACTGTTTTCCCCCTAGCTGGTGGTGCAAAGCTGGCACTCTGAGACAGCTTCTCGGGAGGTTTGGTGAGACATCACGTAAGGTCCGTAGCGCTCGAGCCACACTTGGAATGGGAACAACGATCGGAGTTCAGTAGCCTGGTATAACGCTACGCATTTCTTGCTCTACCCTCTCGCTGTGCGTGCCATTCGCGCACCATAGTAACAGCGATTCGCAAAACCCGGTCGCGCATGTCAGGCGACGCCCCTACAATAGAAAATACGCAGAAGTTCCATTGCTCCTGACTGCTAAACTTCGTCAGTTACCACTCGTTGACTCATAGGCTCTTTCTCGAAAACAAGTATAAAAACGCTCGAGCTAGCAAATAAAAATTCTCACCCTGCGTTTTAGCGACTGGTAGACCGTTTACGTTATCATATCCATAGTCTAACTATAATATCTGGCGTTCAATAATATCCAAATCAATCGGATTCAAGAAGAATTAACACAAGATGCAGATTTTTGTCAAAACCCTGACTGGTAAAACCATCACTTTGGAGGTGGAGGCCTCGGATACCATCGACAATGTCAAGTCAAAGATCCAGGACAAAGAGGGTATCCCACCAGACCAACAACGTTTAATTTTTGCTGGTAAGCAGTTGGAGGATGGCCGCACCCTAAGCGACTACAATATTCAAAAGGAGTCGACCCTTCACCTTGTGCTCCGGCTTAGGGGAGGAATGCAAATCTTCGTCAAGACCCTTACTGGTAAGACCATTACGCTGGAGGTGGAGGCCTCGGATACCATCGACAATGTCAAGTCGAAGATCCAGGACAAGGAGGGTATCCCACCGGACCAGCAGCGTCTGATCTTCGCTGGTAAACAACTAGAGGATGGTCGTACCTTGAGCGACTACAATATACAAAAGGAGTCTACGCTCCACCTTGTGCTCCGGCTCAGAGGAGGAATGCAGATATTCGTCAAGACCCTCACTGGTAAGACCATCACACTGGAAGTGGAGGCCTCAGACACCATCGACAATGTCAAATCAAAGATCCAGGATAAAGAGGGTATCCCACCAGACCAGCAGCGTTTGATCTTCGCTGGTAAGCAGTTGGAGGATGGTCGTACTTTAAGCGACTACAACATTCAAAAGGAGTCTACTCTTCACCTTGTCCTCCGGCTCAGGGGAGGAATGCAGATCTTCGTCAAGACTCTCACTGGTAAGACCATCACTTTGGAGGTGGAGGCCTCGGATACCATCGACAATGTCAAGTCGAAGATCCAGGACAAAGAGGGTATCCCACCAGACCAACAGCGTTTAATTTTTGCTGGTAAACAATTAGAAGATGGCCGCACCCTCAGTGACTACAATATTCAGAAGGAGTCAACTTTGCATCTTGTTCTTCGTCTCAGAGGAGGAATGCAGATTTTTGTCAAGACCCTCACCGGTAAGACCATCACGTTAGAGGTCGAAGCCTCAGACACCATTGACAATGTCAAATCAAAGATCCAAGACAAGGAAGGTATCCCGCCGGACCAGCAGCGTTTGATTTTTGCTGGAAAGCAGCTGGAGGATGGCCGCACCCTAAGCGACTACAATATTCAAAAGGAGTCGACCCTTCACCTTGTCCTTCGTCTCAGAGGAGGCATGCAAATATTTGTGAAAACTTTGACCGGTAAAACTATCACCCTTGAGGTCGAAGCCTCAGACACCATCGACAATGTCAAATCAAAGATCCAGGATAAAGAGGGTATCCCACCAGACCAGCAGCGTTTGATCTTCGCTGGTAAACAGCTGGAGGATGGCCGCACCCTCAGCGACTACAATATTCAGAAAGAGTCAACACTCCACCTTGTCCTTCGGCTCAGAGGAGGAATGCAGATATTCGTCAAGACCCTCACTGGTAAGACCATCACACTGGAAGTGGAGGCCTCGGACACTATCGACAACGTTAAATCGAAAATCCAGGACAAGGAGGGCATCCCACCGGACCAGCAGCGTTTGATTTTTGCCGGAAAGCAGCTAGAGGATGGCCGAACCCTGAGCGATTATAACATCCAGAAGGAGTCGACCCTTCACCTTGTTCTCCGTCTGAGAGGAGGCATGTAGATCTTCCAGAACCTCATTGTTAAGATCATCACGCTGGGGGTGCAACCTTTTGTCGAAAAGAATAAAATAGAAGGATCTTGATCGACTACAACAAATTTCGTTGAGCGATTCGTATCTCTCTCTCTCCTCCTTTCTCCCCCTCTCTTCCTCGCTCCGACTCGCAGGGGCGGCATAGCTTCCCCGCCGCAGACAAGCATCCCATTTGCGAGACTGCTCGTTACCGCGCTTGCTGGCACACCATAGCCAGTCTTACGATAAGCTTGCTAACAAACAATTGCCAAACAGTTGCCACCACAACGCTTTCGCTCAATCCCGAACCAGTTTTCAACCAATTGCCAAATATTTCGTTTTCTATTTTTGTCAAAACTAAACCTTGAACACCCTCACTGTCGGTATGCATTTTGTCTTACAGAGAGCCAGTACTATCGATCCCTTGGTGGTATCTTGGATAGGGACCGCGATTGCTGTCAGCTATGCTGCCTACCTCACCTACACCACTTCGAAGAAAGCACCCGGGGGCGGTGGTCACATCAATCCAAACATCAAGAAAGATCAATCGAAAGTGGTCGACAACATAGATGTCGAAGATCTGGGAAACAAATCCGTGTTCTGCCGTTGCTGGCGCAGTAAGAAGTTCCCATATTGTGATGGCGCTCACGGAAAGCATAATGAGCTCACTGGCGACAATGTCGGACCTTTAATCATCCAAGATACTAAAGCCCCCAAGCCATAGAGTCCGCTTGATACACAAATATAGTTGCACCCCTCTTGAGCAGTCCATTTCGACAACAAGAGAAAAAATTTCGTTCTGTCACAGAAAGCCTGAGTTCACTTTCACTATCGAAGAACATACAAGTCATCATGATCCAGATCTTGCTCAGATAATCTATTAGGCTATATCTATCAGTACTCCATGCCCCATATGGGCCACAAGCTGTGATTTTGAATTTATTTTCTATGGTGACACGAGGACAAACAAGATCCCTATTCGGGATTATCACAAAATTGAACTATGTTGTTGTGATGAAATTGGGGCGACTATCGGAACATTTGTAGTCGGACTTGATATGAACAAAAGCGCGTAATAGTGTCGAAACTCTAGAATTGGCACCGGTCCGTGTTCAATATTCCTCAATCTTTTTCCTCAGTGCTTCTTATGTCTATCTGGTCGGCTACTTGATCAGCGTATTTTCAAACTCGATTTGAACCGTACCCCCGAACGAGGTTCTTGGATCTCTCTATTGAGTCAGTAGAGCGCGTTGGCACCGTTCCGTACCTTCCTATTCATATGATGAGTCGACTTGATCTCTGATGGCAGCAATCAACACTGCGGGCTTGAAGTTAATCTTGGCATCAATGAAATGCCCATCATTCTATCAAAGTTGCCTTGAGTTGTACTATCACAGGCTGATTAAATACATGGTGTTTGAAAACAGGTTAATTTTATTCGGTAAGACATATCTGTAATCGGTGGTTCAGAATGCGCAGATTACCCGTAACAATCTTGTTCTCTGGAACGCTGCCAGATGGGATATCGATCCTGCCTACATAGTTGGCAATCATTATCGGGGCACCACGGTCGTCCGAATGATTTGAAGGTTTGCGGCATCGAGACAAGATTGAATGCAGTAATAACACCGAGATACAGTATAGAAAAATGGGGTAGATGCAGAATAGGTTGCTAGACCCCTTTTGTCAAATGACGCGCGCAGATGAAATGACCAACTTGGAACCCGCTACAGGCTTAGGCAAGGCGAAAATATAGTAACAAAAATCCCAGGCAGCTCGCGATGACCAACGCCAGAATGACAGTCTGTCTTCTCCTTCTGACTTTGATTTTTTTTAGCAGGCCACCTATAGAACCTAATTTTTCTCCAATTAGAGTTGAATTGAACGAGTCGATGGTCGATCTCTGATACAGCAAGTTTTCATGCGTCCTGGATGCTAATTCGATCTGCTCATCAATAAGTCTCTCTGAATTGGACAAGTGCTCACTCTCTTTCAATAGCGATTTCCTTGATAGCTGATCGCCTCCGTCGTTCTCAAAATTCAAAACCTTATTGGTCATAATTCCGATCTTACAACTAATTAGCTATTGTTCCGGTTTTCTAAAACAGTCAATCGATGAAACGATAGCGTGGGGTGGCGGGAACGCGCGTATTTTGAAACAGTGCACTGAAGGTGAATTTGCAGTTCACAAGCCGCTCACGTTCTAATACTCTGATTCTGTACCCACATGAAATAATATAACCATTTTTTTATCGTAGGTTTCTCGGAATAAGCTCAAATACAGGCATAATTTGGTGATAATGAGAGACATCACAAATCCACCTCAATTTAAATGGTGTAAGGTCGCACACACAACTGGTCCAACACCGAAACCTCGCCATGGGCATCGAGCTGCAAGCATAAAAGATCTCATAATCGTTTTCGGTGGTGGAAACGAAGGTATTGTTGATGAATTGCATGTACTTAATACAAGTACCAATCAGTGGTTCACACCAGAGGTCAAAGGAGACGTGCCTCCTGGATGTGCCGCTTACGGATTTGCAGGAGACGGTACACGGCAATTAGTTTTCGGCGGCATGGTCGAGTACGGAAGATATTCTAACGATCTATATGAACTTCAGTCCGCCAATTGGGAGTGGCGTCATGTCAGACCAAAAGCCCCGAAAAATGAGGCTGCTCCCTGCCCTAGATTGGGCCATTCATTCACCATGATTGGAAGTCAAGTTTTTCTGTTTGGAGGACTCGCAAATGACTCAGATGATCCAAAAGACAACATTCCAAGATATTTGAACGATTTATATATTTTAGACACTAGACCGGGTCAACCAGCGATGCAATGGGAAAGGCCTGTCTTCTTCGGCTCACCACCTTCACCTCGAGAATCCCATACAGCTGTTGCCTATATACCAAAGAATTCTACAAACTCAAAATCGTCGAACAACGACCAGAATAACAACAGTCATACCAACGGATCACCTAATATTCCTGGTGCAAAGCTCATAATATATGGAGGTATGGCTGGTTGTAGACTCAACGATCTCCACATCTTGGACATCAACACCATGACATGGTCAAGCCCAAAGCTCACCGGTCCGGCGCCACTTCCGAGATCCTTGCATACAGCTTCAATAATAGGCGATAAAATGTTTATATTCGGTGGCTGGGTTCCAAATAATGGAGCTAGTGAATCAAAAGATTGGTGTCCATCTATTGAGAACGATCCAAATCATCCTCCTCCAACAATAGTCCACGAAAAAGAGTGGAGATGTACCAACACGCTAGGTGTATTAGATATCGAAAAATTAGAGTGGCAGTATGTCTCCTCGGAGACTGAAGATGGTGCCCCCGAACCTCGAGCCGGACATTGTGCCGTCGCTATATCCACGAGGTTGTACATTTGGTCGGGCAGAGATGGATACAAGAAGGCTGCCAACAAAAACCAGATATGCTACAACGATTTGTGGTACCTAGAAACTGAACCTCCCTCGACACCAACGAAACCGGCACTCATTAGGGCGAACGTAAAGAACTTGGAAGTTTATTGGGCCCATATTCCAAACGCTGATTACTATCTCATACAAATTATGGTGTACGATCTAAAGCAAGCTAGTATGCCACCATTGGCGAGTGGGGACAAAACTGATGACAAGCAGGTCGAAAAGAAGCCTAAATTGGAGAGTCGACCAGAGAAAAATGTGTGGCACTATGTCGGAGTGTTCACTAACAATCATGGTTTAGTGTCGAATATTTGGGTACCCAAAGATGGAATAGGGAACATAAATGAAAAGATGATTGACACAAAAAATCCTCCCAAATTTCAAGAGGCCAATTACGAAAAGATGGAGCTTGAACCTAGTACTGCTTATAGGTTAAGAGTTTGTGGTGTCAATGCTTGCGGTCTAGGCCCTTGGGGTGAGGTGGCGAGCTTTAAAACTTGTGTGCCTGGTTTTCCTGCTCCGCCGTCTGCGATAAAGATATCTAAGAATGCTGAAGGAGGTGCCTCTCTCACTTGGGATCCTCCCCAAGGCAACTCGGAGGTTCTCGAATACTCAGTCTTTCTAGCCATGAAACGTGAGACACCACCGCCTGTAGCAGCAACTGGAGCAACAGTACCACCCGCTGGTGCAACAGTAAGTTTTTTCAGAGTTTACAATGGACCACAGAACTCATGCACAATAAGTAGCACTCAGTTGAGTCAAGCTCATCATCAACTGAATACTGGACAAAAGTCATCGATTCTATTTAGAATAGCTGCGCGAAATAGTAAGGGAACCGGACCAGCGACTCAAGTTAGATGGCTGCAGGATTCTCCGCCGGCGCCCGCGCCAGCAACTTCCTCCTCAACACCTGAATCAAGTCAGAATACCTCATCGACGACCTCAACTCCATCAACTCAGGCCCAAACTGAATTATCGTCAGCAGCCACGACCACACCAGCTACCGCAACTACGGCGGCCTCAACATCATCAACAAGCACAGAACCAGTAACCACAGCACCAGTGACCACAAAACCACCAGCCACAGTTTCTGCCTCAACTACTACGACACCCACTCCGGCGACAGCTCCCGCCCCTGTTTCTAATCCGGACTCAAAGCCGGCCCAAACTTCCGCTCCCGATCCTGTATGTACACCCACACCCACACCTGCGACAGCACCCTCCACTGGAGCAGATTAACAATATAAAACGGTTTGGCGTAAGTTTAAAAGTGGCCGCTGTTTGCTGAACTTTTTTTAGGAGAATAAATCTGGTTCTTAAGACTAAGGATTCTTTTTTCTTTGTACCAGACTACCAACAGAGAGAATACCAGATAAGTGTATAAAAAAGTTTTATTTTACCAACATTTTGTTCCAAAGTTGACTTATGACTATATTCGTTCAATTTGTATCAAACTTATATTGTATCTGGTTTTGTATATTCGATTCGATTTAATTCGAGTCGACCAGAATGGAATCATCCCAAAAATCAAGATGCCCGATTACTCAACATGTTACTTTACTTTATTTCTCCCTCCTCTGTGTGTGTGAAATCGATATTGTCATGGGAATTATGGACAAATTATGATTGCTCCGGTCATTGAATGGTGACAATTCGACGTCTCTCAAACTGTTGAGATCTTAGTGTTACCCAAAAAGGATTAGCGCTCATCTAATCAATTCGGATGAAGGTAAAGCTGTCCCAGATGTTCATGCTCATCTCGGGACCATTTGAGGGAATATCAGAATTGCCTATTTGCTTTACTGTGTTTTAGTTGACTGTGTTGTTTTATGCACGCCAGCAGCTGACCATCGAGATAAAAAACATCTTCCGTCATTCGTCGTCGTAGTTCGTCTTCGTGATAGTTTTCTTTTTTTTTTTCATCAAGATATTCTTCTACCAATTTGATTGTTCTTAAAATCTAGTGAACTCTCAAGCTAGATATAACAGTTTTGTGGCACGATTTTGTGCAAGCATTATAGCTGCCAATAATATAACCATTTGGAGTAGGCTAAATGTTGGTCTTTGTGATATTGATAGACTACCACTACAAACTCCGCCAGTTTCTCCAATGGCTGTGAAAACATTTGCAGCCACCAATGTTAGCCGATGCTTTGTCATGAAATCTAATAGATTGAAATTTTCACGTTTCTCCGAATAACCCGTTGGAACAGCAATCGTTACAATGCTTGGTAAATCAATTGATTCACTTTGACGATATACAAGCAAAACCAAACGATGCTTCATACTAGGATGGCAAGAAACGTTTGGAGGATCAAAAGCTACTAAAGTTTGACTACTGCTTATTAGATTAGCTGGCGCATTTATGGAAGTATATAGATTGTATATACTTGGAGCGGTTGCATTTGGTTTTCTATCCAAATCAAGGAGCATGATTGTGTACTTTGCATCATCGTTAGCCTCCCAGGAGATTTTGCTTAGATCGAGCGTCTTGAAACTACGAGCCGGCACTGGATCGCCCGGTTTGACGTCATTGCCATTGAGTTGGATTTTCACGGTTTGCGTGTAGGCGTCAATGGTGGGTATTAGGTCGGCTGGTATCTTTAGCTTCTGCATACTTGAATAGGCTGAGCCCTCGACCAGGGAATTGAAATAGGTCAAAGTGGTGAGCAAAATGAAGCTAGAGCTCAATAGTGTAGAGTAGATATGGTCGCTTGATTGATGGAACATTGTGTGAGAGTGTAAGTAAAGTTTTGGTGATTAATATTATTTACTCTCCGATTCACTCTTTCCGGTTTTTTTCTCTCTCTCTCTATAATTTAGTGATAGTATATAAATTAGGAATAAGGAAATTAGACGAACAAAAGTGGATGATGAATGAAGAGGTCGATGCTCATAATTGGCGCAACGAAGAGGTTGCGATAAAGATCAGTGAGATCTAGTGGATTTGCAATAAGATTAAAGGGATTGTAAAAATGTTGTTTTCTATCATTCATATCCGTCACACAAAAGTGTCTGGAAGCCAACGCACGCAGATAGACACAATACATACACACAGCGAAACACAATAGGGCCAAATGCAGTCATTGGCGAATAACAGCCAAACGGGCAGACAAACAGGCAGGCAGAAACTGATAGAGTGAGGGAGACAGTCGCACAGACGGACAAATATACACGCACGCACCATTCAGTTTTTTCTTGGCCAAGAGCTTCTTTGGCGAGTTCGCTGGAATCCCGCCGCGCCCCGCTGGGGGAAGCCCGTCCGCAAACCGTTGGCCCATTGTCCCAACGCTGACCGAGTACCGCATCTGCGGGTGGGCGTGTACGCGTGAGGGTAGTCCCGCACGTGGCGGGCACCCATAGAGCACGCGCTACGCTGCGGACTCGGCGCCTCGAGAGCGAGCGCCCCAATCGATAGAATGGCAAAAGAGCGCGTGCTCTTTTGCCTCTCTGTGCTGGGGCGCTGTTCCTTGTAAGCACTTTGGGGAGGGATGTGTCACCTTGCATTTGGACGATGGAGTGTATGTACGTGCGTGTGCGTGTGTGTGTCTGTGTGTGCGGCCACCACTTCCAGTGGGCCCGCTTGTCTGTCTGTCTGTGTCCCTGTCCGTGTCCGTGCATGGGTGCTGGTGGTGGCATACGCGCCAGACCGAGGGGCCCCACTGGGGAGGTGCCGGATTGCTCGTTAGTGTTGCCATAGGCGCTGGTTGCGTGTGCGACTGCGCAACGGTTCCCCTCAGGCTTCACGGCCCTCCCGAGTGGGCCAGAGTTGCCGGCGAGTGGTCCTGCTGCCGCTTCTGCTGCTGCTGCTGCTGGAGGGGTGGTTGTCGTGGCATTGTGGCCGGTGCTTGGCTGCCGAATGGGGCCCCGACGAGAAGGACCACGAGAGCGACTCGGTGTCGATGGAGCTGGAGTTGAACTTGGGCAATTCGGGTGTCTTTACGAGCTGGCAGCGTGCCTTGTCCACCGATTTGAGAATGGGCTTTGGCGGCGTGCTCACCACGGTGGTTTGCGTCAATCCAGATTGCCTCTTGGTCTCCTTGACTCTCGGCGGAGTGGTGGTGGGCCCTCTGTGGTCGGCGGCCGGCGCTCGCCGCTCGCCCGAAGAGAGCCCGCCGTTCATGATCGGTCCACTTGGTTGGCTGTCACTTTGGACGCCGTTCTCCCTTTCTCCCTTTCAGCACGTTTGAGTGATGTCTCTGTTTGAGCGGAGCCGTTGGACTGTGGGTGGCCAGTTTTGTCGCTTGGCCAGGGACGATGATGGGCAGTGAAAGGTTGTGGCGGGTTAGCCTTGTTGTGTGTGTTTCAGTGTGAGTGTGACTGTGAGTGGAGGAGCGGCAGATGCAAAAGCAAGAGCAGGCCGATGATAGGGAACCAGGGCCACAAGTGTTTCGCTTTAGGATTGGAAATTTTCCGCCAAAAAGTGGGTCTGGTTTGTTCTCTTTTTGCTTCACTCTGTCCGTGTTGTTATTTATTTTGGCCCGATGGCCAGAGCATCAGCTGACTGCGTTTGAGCACGCGAGAAAGAATTGAGCCGTGCGAAGCGAGCCAAACGGGCCAGCCGTTTTTCTCCCACTGGTTTCATGGTGAGATGGGCGGCCGGCAGTGAATGGTGATGACGCGCGAAAGTCGCTATCGTGCCCCCGCGCCAGTTCACACGTCTGCCTTCCTGCCTGCGAGAGCCCATTGGTTCGGCCAGGCCAGCCTGAGCGCGCGCCTCTTGGGCCTGCAGAGTGCGCGCCTGGCAACCCGCAGGACTGGCGCTCCCTCCTCGTCGAGAGGCTGGCTCCTCTCGGTCTGGCATTGGCCGGCGCCACCAGCTGACTCCAGCCGCCAGGCCTCCCCTCTGGTCGCTGCGCAACAGGCTGGCGCCGGCCCAAAGCCGCCCGGAGCCGCTCAGCTGGCCTGCCGGCCATCGCGATAACTGCCAAGCCCCGTACAGACACTCTCTCTCCCTCTCGGGCACTTGTTTGCCGCTCTGCTGCAGCCAAAACCACTCCGTCGGCGCCCAACAACAACGGCCAGCCCTGCCCCTCAGCCCTCTCAGCTAGCCGGCTGGCTGGCTGCCGCCTAACCATCCAGCAAGCCAGCCGCCGGCATCAACAAAGACACCGCCACTCGCCTGTCCAGTTGCCAGTGGATGTTGCCCGCCGGGCCGCATCACTGGCCGGCCGAGCAACAGTTGGTGGTTGTTGTTTTTGCTGTAGTTGTAGTTGTCGTTGTTGGTTGTTGGCTGTTGGTTGTTGTTCAGGACTCGAGCTTGGCGGAGGCGAGACGAGTGGCTCGCCATTGCCGTCGTCATCATAAGGCCGCCCTCTGTGTGGCGGTGCGACGAGAGCGAGGCTCTAAGGCGGCGGCTGCAGAGGTGCGGAGCCGGTGGGCTGTGAGCTGTGCTTGTGCCGGTTGTTGGGCGGCAACGGCTGGCCAAGTGGCTGCGCAAAATTTGTGTCACACACCAGCAGGCGCGCAACAGCAACAACAGAAACAACAACGGCCAGCCAGCCACTCGAATGCCAAGCGGCGCAAGAAACGGCCGGCCAGCAAGCGAGCTAGCCAGCGAGAGAGCCACACACAGCAGTGCGTGAAGAGCAGCCAGTTGCGCTGATGCAAAACAACAACAACAACAACAACAACAACATCAACAACGACCACTGGCAGAAGCACAAGCTCCAGCAAAGCAGCAGCTCTTACGCCAAGACCAGACGCGGACGTACACTGGACAGCGACGGCCACAGAGAGATTGTAATAGCAGAGGACCAGGAGGAGAGATTATAAGCGAGAGACTACGCAAATTCCCCTTCACTCTTTATAAGCTACAACTTTCTCCCGCTTTGGGGCAAAAGTTTGCCATGATTTGAGCACACCAACCAACTGGCTCGGATTTGCCTTTTTTCATCCAATCCAAAGAGAAGAATTCTCCTTTTAGAAAGGAAAAGCCTCCAAGAGAGAGAAAGACCATCTTGAAGATGCTCTCTTGAAATATTGAACTTTTTATTCACTGTGTGTGTGAGAGAGAGAGAGAGAAAGAGAGAGACAGAGAGTAGGGAACCCAAACTGCGAGAACGACGAGCAAGAACAAAGGGAAGTCAACTCGAAAAAGCGTCAAGAGGGGCCAGCAAAGTGGACAGGACATCTAGCAGTTGAATCTATTGAACGAGCCTGCTTATTGACACCACTGGACGCGGGGAAACGTTTTGGGCACTCAACGGGACAAGACCATAGGAAAGAGCAACAATTTGTGATTGAACCAGACCAATAGATTAGCAGGTGGATGATTAGAGACACTCTCTGGACCAGACAGACGAACAGCTAGACAAATTAGGAGACCAAGACTCTTTGGGACGTTCATTACCAACTGGCGTCCAAGAGTTTCAACTTGACTTTTCAGCCCTCAAGCGAGTTCCAAGTGGTCAGATGGGCGCTGACAATTGTTTTCCACTGATGAGATGATATTGTGATACTAGTCCAACAAGCACATGGAGTGCACTTGTCGAGCTGATTGAGCCTCCAGAGGACCGAGATTGGCGAAGAAAGCGAGAAAAGATCAAGAACGAAATTAGGAGAGGAGAAATTGCGTTTGTGTATCTTTGTTCGGGTTTTAAATTCAAGTATAGTTTGCATTTGATCAAAGGAAAAAGTCAACAGCAATACGAAAAGCTCATTGAGATACAATAACATTTTCATCTGGTCCCAAAATGAACGACCAAGAGCGCGGAGTCCACGAAGCGCCGGCAGACGAAACCAAGACTCGTCGGCCGCCAGTTAGGTCGCCCTCGCCCTCGACCATCTCGACGGCCTCGTCGGGCTGCCCATTGGTGCGCAATGGCGAGTCCACGTCTTCCGGAAAATCGTTCACCTTTTCCATCAGCAGCATTGGCCAACAGGCGCCAGGCAGCCCCAAGGGCACCGCCAACAATGCACAGTCCTCGTTCCACTCGAGCGGCCCCAAGAGGCCGGCGCCCACCAGCATCGCGGCCGCCCAACTGGAACAACAACAGAAGAGTCTCAACCAGGGCCAAGGGTTGGCCGGCGCCAATGGGTCCAAGTCCAAGTGGCACAATGGCAACAAGTTGGCCCAGATAATGCACGCCACCAAGCAACAAGGTGGGCCCGAATACTCGAGCAACGAACCACGCGGCCAATGGAAGAGTCCTCCTGGTAACAGTGTGCCAGATAAGCCTCACAAGGCGGCCCAAGAGGCCGGCAAGAGTTTGGGCTACAATCTGGGCAAGCAGTTTGCCTACCGAGCAAGCAGGTGAGTGTTTTTCCGCTCTTGAAGTTTGAGTTTTTTTTTTCCGAGAATTTTCCACAAAATTTTCTACGAAATTTGCTTCTGTCTTTCGAGAAAAATCCACCAAGTCCTCTGGTCTTGGAGCGGAGCTTGAAAGATCCTTGATGACTGCTCAAAGTGGTCTCCAAACAAGGTCAGATCAAAGTAGAGCTAGGGATTCATAGCCAACGAGCGGCGCTCAAAAATCGATCGCCCTTTTTCGCCATTTTCCACACCCACTTTGGTCAACTGTCTAAATGTCGTGCCGAGGGTCATCTGGAGGGGCGGAAATGAGAGCAGGGCTTTGGTTAGTGCTCTATGTCTGCAGCTTTGCCTTGCCAGGCGTGGGCTGTGAGAGACGAGGAGAGAGAGAGAGAGTAACAGTTGGTCGCCAAGTCGGACTGTTGCTCGTCGTCTGTGTGTTTCATTTTCTTTCTGACCCAGTTGAGCCCAGTTGGGAGTGCAAAAATGGGCACAGTTGGACAATGGAGAAAGGGGCTCTGGCAACAAGTGAAAGTCGGTCTTTGTTAACAAGCTGAGGAGCACGTTTGTGTTGGTGCATACTTTTGCTCTGGCCAGATGAGCAGAGGAACAGATTTCCGCTGCTCTGTTTCTGTCTCTCTGTCTCTCTCTCTCTCTATCTCTGTCTCTGTCTCTCTGTGTCTTCCATCTCATGCATGTGTTGCAGCTCATTTGCATCGCGCTCCCTTTTGAACTGCTCGACCGCAAAGAGAAGAGCCCAACAACAAAGACACAGACACTCGTACACAGCCAAGCCAAGCAGAGGTGGTTGCCTGCCGCCAGTTCCATTGGTGCCTGTTGGTTGCATGTGAAAACTTGGCCAGCCAGCTCGCCAGCACATCGCTGGCTCCTTTCCTAATTTCCCCTTTCCGCCACCACCACACACTAGCGTTCCTGCTCCATGCAGGCGCAAGACAAACAAACGAAACTAGATTTTTGTTTCCCATTCGACTCTCGTAGGCGCCACACACTCCCTCTCTCCCTTCGTTTCTCGCTTGCTGCTTGTGCAAGGCTTGAAGGCTGTCTATATGCTGGCTATGTGGCGGTGATTCGAGCCAGCTAGCTGGACGAAAAATTAGCGCTCATGACTTGTAGCCCGCCGTTCGACTCGTTATGCATTCGTGTGTGAGTGTGCTGGAGGTGCGCCCGCTGCCAGCACAATGGACTGCCCGTCCTAATGAGTCGCAAAAATAGACCACTTTCCATCTCTCCTCCACTCTCCTGCCCATTGGGCTCTGCCAGCGCCAAGCTGGACGCGCCACAAGTGGCCGAACCGGAAGCGCGGGAGCAAAACGAAGCCCAAAGGTGAAACTTTCCCTCTCGCCATTTCGTCGCGTAGGCGCCTAGCTGGTTGGAAAGCCGAGAAGTTCGGCGGGTGGACGAGAAAATGGTCTCACCAAGACGGTCTCACTCTTGTCTGGCCGCTTTGCCGCCGAGGAACTAGCTGGCTGAGAATAATGTCCGACGATAATTCTTCTTTCTCCATTTGGCTCCTTCCTGTGGGTCGGCCAAAGGAAGTGCAGAAGCCGCCGAGCGCCATGATAAATGGCCCTCGGTTTCCCGCGAGCCAGTAGCTCTGTTTGGGCGGCGTTTGGGAGGCGTTTAAGGAGTAGAGTCAGTCATTGCAGTGGGCTGATTGTGGTTGGTTTTTGCGATGGGCCGTTGCTCTCTCGTGTTGTGACCAGGGCGGCTGACGAGAGTTTGTTCTGAGGCAATTAATGGGCGTCCACAGATCCACAAATCCGCACAATTTCACAATTCCACAATTGGAAGCGCCTCATGTTTTGAGCGATAAATTTAACCCCGTCTCTCTCTCTCGCTTGCTTTGTTGGTCGAAGCTTTCAATTCCCACTTCGCCCACTGTTTGGCCGAGTTAACGAGACGCCTCCTCTCGGAGGACTGTCTGTCTCTCAGGAGCGAGATTTTCTCACTCGAGACTCTCTCCTAAGGTTTCCCTTGGCCCTTATTTACGGCGCTCTGTCAAGGCAGCAAATCATCGGCCAGAGGCGAGACACACGCCTGGCACAGCACATTGAGATCAGTGCCATTGTCTGGCCATGCAAACTGCTGCCTCGTGTGTCCTGGTCAATGGGGGTTTCTTCTCTCCCTCTTGCTCTCTCTCTCTCTCTCTTTTTGTTGGCCCTTTTTCCTTTCGGCTCACTCGATTATGTTCGCCAGTGATCGTGAGACAATTTGTAATGAGAGTACCCAATTGGTTGGGCACAGAGACAGAGGAGGAAAAAACTCTTATCACACTTGAGCAGAGTTGACGGGCGAGCAGAGGAGACAGAGAAGGAGAGAGACAAACCAGATGGGAGAGAGAAAGAGCATGACCTCGATTGGGTGAAAGGCAGCCAGGCAGGCAACTAGGTTTGTGTGATTCTGGAAAGAAGTTCGAAAAGGGTTTCTCGTTCCCTTTGGGCTCACAACTTTCGCCTTCCAAAAGCCGCCCAGTCGGACCCATTCTCTTCCCATCCTCTGGAGTCTCTCTTTGCTGCTTCTTCTTCTTCATCTTCTTCTTCTTCTTCTTCCACTTTCTCCACCTTTGCCACGAAACCACAACAACAACAACGGCCACTCGACGAGAACAATGACCAAGCAGATTCTCCCTCCTTGTCCACCGGCTTTCTCTGTCGCCTTGGCACCATTGTTGGGCGACGAAAACCTGTTGCTCGCAAGTGCAGTGGTTCGGCTTGCGAGAGGCGAGCTCATTGTGTCCGCTCTTCATGGAGACTTTTGGCGAGACTTTTGCCAAGACCTGGCCAGTGTGAAGACGCTCCGCGAGACACACTTGAGGACAGACTCGAATTTGAGCCCGAGGCTAAGCTCACGCTCGCACTCGAGCACACAAACGCAGCTGGATGGGACTTTTTTCTGGCTCCTCTTTTCTTCTCCTCCTTCTTCTTCTTCTTCTGCCTCTTCTTCTTTTGCCTCTAAGAATTCCAACCGGCCCAACAAACTGACACAAGGCCCACTTCTCACTCGGCGTCCAACTAACGAAAACAAAACAACAAACAACAAACGAAAACTACAGATTCAACCAGTTCTGGTCGGCCAACAAAATGCGCTACCTGAACTTGGCCTGTCTTCTCATGACTCTGGTCTGTCTGGTGACAATTTTACTCTTCAGCAAGAGTTCGTTTGTCAACAATGAGCGCTCGCTTGCCAACCTTGAGTCGTCGGCTGCTAGCAGGCATGGAAAGAGGACGCCCTCGGGCGGCAGCTGGCCGAGTGGCAGCTCGGCGCCAGACGAAGACGAGGGCGCAGCCACCACCAGCACAATGGTGGAGTCCATCGAGGCGCTCGGCAAACAGGCGCTCGTGAACGGGCCCGACTCGGCCGAGCGCGACAAGTGGGGCCCGCTTGGCGCCTCGAGCCAGGAGGACGCCGAGTCGGAGGCGGCGGAAGAGACTGGGGCGAGTGGCAGCGACGAGGAGCAGGGTGCCACTTCCGGCGCCGGTTTCCGCTCGCGCGACGGCTTCAACCTGTTCGACGAGCAGCCCTCGTCGTCGAGACGCGAGCTGTCCACGAGCTCGGCGCGGGCGCCCACCCAGCACCAGGAGGGCGAGCGCGAGGAGAGCAGTGGCGCGTCCACTTCCGCCGCTGGACCCAGACAACAACTTGGACTGGGCGACCCATTTTTCGGCAACCTCTTCGACGACCTGGACGGCTCGGCCCTGTTCAGAGCCATGCGTTCGCAGATCTTCTCGGCCAACGGCGAGCCCGGAAGCTCGTCCCTGAGACCGATAATTAGGCGCGACAAGAACGGGGCCACCATCATCATTGGGGGCAGTCTGCGGGCGGCCAACGGCAGTCTCGCGCCCGAGCTGGCCGATGCCCCGCTCGCCGGCGGCCTCCTCGAGCGCCTCTTTCCGCTGGGCCGGCCCGGAAGCGGCCGGCTGGCGCCCACCGCCACCCTCAGCCGCACCGTCCAGGGCCCGGGCTCCTTCGGGGCCACCATCACCATTCGCTCGTCGGGGCCGCTGGGCGAGCTTCCGGCGCCGCTCTCGATGATGATGATGCGCGGCCCGCTGGGCCAGCCGGCCGAGGGCGAGGACTCGGGCCCTGCGGCGCGCTTCATCGTGCGCTCGTCGGGCGCGTCGCCTCTGCTCGCGGGCCCGCTGCTTCCGCCGCCCAGCCTGCTCGGCATGCTGCTGGGCGCAGCTCTGCGTCCGCCGACCCTAAACGCCACAGTGACGCGCGCTGCGAGTGAGCCCCCCCAAGTCAACGCTACCCAGTCGCAGCAGCAGCAGCTGGAACCGCTCAGCGCCCAAGCTAGTCAGCTGCCCGTCAAGACAGCCGCCAACCAGACCGTCTCGCAGATTGGTGGCGCTCAACAAACCGGAAACGGCCGGGCGAACAACTCGAGCGACCTAGAGACTGGCTCAAACCAGGTAAACTCCAACCAGAGCTCCCCCAAGGAGACCGACTCGGACAAGGACCAGAGTGGAGGAGCCGGAAACGCAGAGAACGAAAACGACGTGGAACTCTTCGACGTGGCCCACCTGCCGCGCGCCTCGCCCCCCGGCCTGGCCCACTCCACTTCCGGCCTGTCGCGGCTCTTCGGCTTTGGCGGCGGTCTGGGCGGCGCGGCCGGCCTGCTTCCGGTGGGGCCAAGCGGGACCAACTCGATGATCGTGATCAGCAGCGGCTCGTCGGCGCTGGCCGAGCCGCTGGCCGCCGGCTCGGAGCGCAGCGCCTACGCCCACGCGCACGCGGGCCCGTTCGGCGGCCCGCCCGTGCTCATGCTGAGCAGAGCCCGCGGCCACACCCACATGCCTTTGCTCGTGCCCGCTGCGGGCGAGCTCCCGCCGGCCGCGCTGGCCAGCCCCTTTCTGCGCTCCATTCTGGGCCAGGTGATGTCCGACTTGTCGGCCGCCGGCATTTCGGAGCGCGCCGACGCCGCCGAGCCCGGCGACTGGCAGCAGCAGCAGCAGTCGGAGCGTCCCCGAGGTAGACAGGCGGGCGCCAAGCTGGCCCAGCAGGCGAGCTCCCCCAGAGGCCAGCAGCAGCAGCAGATGAACGCCGCCGCCGCCGCCGAGCTCGACTCCGGCGAGGAGTTTGGCGCGCCCGCCGGCTCGCTGGCCGAGCAGCTGTTCGGCCCCGCCGCCCCGGAAGCGCGATTCAGCGCCAGAGGCGCCTCACCTCTGCGTCTGAGTCTGGCCCACGGCCCGCTCGTGCGCCAGACCATCGTCCGGCCCGGCCTGACCATCGAGCGGCTGGTGGCGCCCGACGAGCAGGGCATGCAACTGGTGCAGCAGGTGGGCCCCAAGGTGCGCTCGCAGTCCATCAGCCGCATGGACGGGGGCGCGGGCGAGCCCAGTGAGCAACAACAGCAACAGCAACAGTCTCCGCAGCAGCAGCAGCAGCAGGCCGAGCAGCAGGCGGCCGAGCAGCACTCGGGCCGCCTGTTCGAGCGCCTGCTCGGCCCCGAGTCTGCGGGCCGCCGCCTCGACGCCGGCGACTTGGGCGCACCCCTCTTCATGTCCGGCTCGGGGCCCATGTTCGCCGCCTCGCTGGGCTCGCCCTTCCGGACGGGCCGCCAGCTCGTGCAGGCGAGCCCCGACCAGGACGCCGACCAGGAGGACGCCGACCAGGACCAGGAGCAGCCGGACAACGAGGACTCGGCCGCCGACGAGCAGCTCTGGTCGCCCAGCTTCCGGGTGGCCCGCGCGCGACTCACTGGCTCCGCCCACGAGCTGGCGGCCGCCAAAATGGGCCCCGGATCGCCGCCCGTCCACTTCTCGCTTCCGGCCTCCATGGATTCGCCGGCCGACCAGCGAGCTCAGCAGCGCCTGAGCGAGGGCCAGCAGCTGGAGCAGCGGCTGAACGAGGCCATTTCGGCGGCCGCCGAGGCTGCAGCGGCCGCCAGCCGGCCCCAAGCTATGCACGAGGAGCCTCGGGTTGCCGAGAAGCAGCAGCAGCAGTCGGAGCAGCAACAGAAGCAGCAGCAACAGGCGCCCGCTCGTCGGGCGCAGCCGGCCGACTTCACGTCGCCCAGCTCGCCGCTTTTCGGCTTCCCGGCGCCCCAACTGCAGGCTGCTAAGCAGAACCATGACAAGAGCAACACCGCCGACAAACAGGCCAGCGAAAAGAGACCATTCGTCTACCACTCGAACATCGAGCTTGCCAAGCCGTTCGCGGCCGAGGCCGCCCAGCACGACCAGAGCCAAGCTCAGGCGCGCTCGGCGGCGCCCACGGGCCAGCCGCAGCAGCAGCCACAGCTCAACAAGCTGCCCCCGCCCGCCTCCACAGTAATGGGCCGCCGTCTCGACGATGGACCTGCCGCACCGGAGGACCAGCAGCAACAGCAGCAGCAAGCACAACAGAGACAACACCAGCCAACTCCCCTCAGGTCCATGGGAATGAACGCCCGCCAGCTCGAGCAGCCCATCAGTCTGTCGGCTGGTGGCGACAGTCTGTCCTCAATCTCGCCCAGACGCCACGACGAAACCGGCCCCAGAGGCTTCCAGCAAACGGTCAGCGCTGAACCCTTTAGAACCATTGTTGTGTGAACTGTAACAGACTCAAATTCTATCCACACTCGAGCTCGGTCTGCCCAAACTAGTTCAAGTTAAGTCCAGTCCAAATTTGAGACTACAAATTCGAGCCTCAAGCGAAAAATTCTCCCCTAAAATGACCACTCGGGTCATCGTATCTAGTCCCTTTTCTCAAGAAGCGATCGCCACAAAATTAGAAATCGATATTCATGTGAATGTTCTTCTCAATTCTCACTCCGAGCGAACCCTTAATCTAGCCCGTTGTTGGAACTCACACTGATCCATCCATCTTGTTTGTCCTTTTAAATAAAGAGAACTTATCGAGGTTAACTCGTCGATAATAGGCAAATGATTGCGCCAAGTAATACTGTGAAATATTTGGCCGCTTCAATTCTGATAATTGATCGGTTTTGTCTCTTCGTATCGGAATTTCTTCATGTCGGAATGTGGATCTAAAGGTGTCTTCCAATAAAACACGGACTTCAGTTCCATACCTGGGCCTTTCCAGTCCTTGATATCTTTGGTCCATGCACGAGAGAGTCATTGGAGATTTAGAGAGAAACATGGATTTTGGAAAAATTTTCGATTCACTTCACCAAGGTGAGAGTTGTTCCAGTAATCGAGCACCCTTAATCTACTGGCTCCCTTCTAGGACGCAAATGGACTTGAAATTCGGCACTAGTATGCACTGATACATTCAGACCATGGATTTGAGGAGAGGAAACACTGCTCGAAGCGGTTTGCATCCAGCGCAACTCGGCTGATGAGCTCAATACCATAAGCTAGTCAAAGATGGCAGTATAGCATCAACACTAAGAGAAGCTGACTTTTGGAGATACTTGCAATTAAGAATACGTCGAATCGCTGAGGCACACGAGCTTCAAGCGAACATATCAACTACATTGAATTGTAGTTCAAATTTATCAATCATCGTCAAAATTAGCACCAAATACCCAACTTCCTAACAACTTGGTGATCTTCGAAATCATCACTTCTTGTTCTTGTTTTCCAAGCTCTTTGCATATTCTATGGTTGAACATGATCTCCAGCATTCTTTCATAGGGGCCCAGATTCCTGTTTTTCACACCCATTTTGCACCATTCAACAACGCGCTCCAACCTCGACATAACATTCTCCGTTCTATCTCCTTTGAAAACACTGCATCTGTTGGTGACGTATCTTTGATAGAGACGCGCCACATTCTCCTTCCAGACAACCTTGAGGCCGTGTTTCAATTGATCCTCAAAAATTGCAATCCCCGACCTCAAACTTTTGGTTTTGAAGAAGTCGACCCACAGGAAACGAGCTCCGATTGAGGAAATTTGCGTCAAATGTTTGTAATTAGCCTTCTGGAAGTCATACACCAATGCTTCCCTTTTGACCCCGCTGGGAAACCATCTGTACCTGATAAGTGCATTGAATTCACGAATTTCTCTATCTTGATCCTTCTCTTGGGGCAAGACCAGCTGAAGTTGGTCAAACTCCGGCCCAAGTTCCTTCAGACAATCCTCGAAGAGTTGCTCGTGCGTCTGGATAACAAGTTTCTCCAAACGTCCCTGCGAACTGGCCCTCATGTTCAGCTTAAATTTTGGCCGATAGTGGACCATCAAATCCACCATCGAGCCCACCTGGTTTAGACTCTCCTCGTTACAGGCGCCCACATAATCGGTCTGCAGAGCCACAAACTTCCTGAAGATGTCTTTCACCTCGTCGTTGGGATATTTTTCATCCCACAGATATTCCTGGGCGATCCGCTTGTTGAGTTTAAGATCATCCATGGCGAAGACCCTCTCCAGATATCGGCTGGCCGCCTCGAAAGGGTTGTCCTTCGCCGACTCGGCGAGGTAGGCCGAGCTAACAAGCAGTAACAGAGCGGCCAACTTGGACATTTGGACGATATCCTGCATCTTCAAAACGTGTAGAACTCTATTAAGGCAAACGAATCAGATCAATGCCAGAAAGGGAAATGAATGATGGCTTATGGCAAGTGCACCTATTGAGCATCCGATTCATCGAAACAACGATCGAGTTCATTGTACGTGAAGGCGCGTTTTATTTCTGGCTCAGTCTGATCTTTTCAGCCCATTTTGCGTTTGCTTTTGTACTAGTGCCTCCAGGTAAGCAAAATCCCCGTAGAGACCCGCTGACGTAAAACAGACGTAATTCCTACGGCGACAAAATCATGAAAGATGGAATGACAGTAGCTCGATCTAGCGGTCTCTATCTATCAGAGAGGAAACATACGATAGTCGCCCCATATATATCCTCGATCGCAGTACACGAGACTGTTTGTCTATTTCAGAGCTTTCCAAAAAATCTTTCACAATGATCCTCACGAATAAATCGATTTGCTCATTTGATTCCTAGATGTTTCATGATTTTATCTCTGAGCTTAGAATCGAGAGTTGCTGTTAAGCGGTCGACCAGGACTTCTTTGTCCTCTTTTTCGAGCTCCTTGCATATTCTCGAGTTGAGCATCACCCTGATGATGTAATCTTTGTCAGCGACAAAGTCTCCGAGATCTACCCTCCACCTGTTGATGAATCTCTCTATTCCAGACATTAGGTTGGCCATCTCCTCTTTCTTGAACACCTGACAACTGTTTTCCACATATTGCTCATACAATTCTGCAACATTATTCCTCAGCACTTTCCACTTGAGAGTTCTAGGCTCCCTATCGAGAAGTGGGCGTCTGTTGTTGTGGAAGGTTAGAAAGAAATACATCCAAGCCTTGCGGGCTCGATCACTTGACAGTTGTCGTATCTCGTCATAGTTTGCTTTTTTGTAGCTTGTCAATACTGGCTCACTGTACGTTGGAAAGAGACCTCCTTTTCTGTTCCATGAAGTCTTGTAGTAGACAAGGAGTCCTAATTGCTTGGGCTCGCTCACAATCCATTCATGTTTCGTGTCCACTTTGGGAAGTTCTTTCTCGAATGCATTCAAACAAGTATCACGAAGAGCCTTGAATGATTCCATCACTAGAGTGTTGAGGCGCCGTTTGGAAACCTTCTCTTGGGTGGGATTGAGGCGCGATTGATTGTACATCAGATCAATCATTGCCTCGACTTGCTTCTGAGATTCTTCATCACAGTCTTCATACGTTTTTCGGAGATTGCCGAACTTGATGAAGACATCTTTCACATTACAGTCCTCCTCGGTTTCAATGAGTTTCCTGGCGGCCTCTTTGTTTAGGGAAAGCCAATTAGATGTTGTTTTATGAATCAACAAGTTATTAGCAATGTCGAAGGCGTCCGGTTTCTCCTTCCGCAAACACCTTAAAGCGTCTGCGGTCCGAACCTGAGAGAGCGAAAGTAGTGTCAGAATGAGGGCAAATACAAATTGTGACATTTCTGCCTATAATTGATAGATCCTCACAATTGAGATATGCAATAAGTTTACAGGAAGATTCATATTATATGTCAGCGATCAATCAAAAACGAGTTCAAACTGGGGCCGCGAATGCATGCGAGCTCATCTCTCAGCCCAAAGCTCGCCTATTCCAAAATTTCAGCTAGACGAACTTGTTTGCCTGAATTATCGGCACTCGATGATAGTCGGACGAGAAAAGATCATCCGACGGGCGAGGGTACAGGTTCTTGCGAAAACCATGTGCTATTTCACTAGGAAAACCACTCATCTAGCATCAAATGCAACCTAGTAGCACGAACATTAACTCGTTTTAAGGCTAGCACCTCCAGGAACCAGGATATGGAGCCCACATGTGGTACATTGGTCTCCTCTTAAACAGCAATCTGCTGCATTGTTGCTATCGTGCACTATTCTGCCATTGAATCCGCAGAACAATTTCTTTTTAAATTCTGAAACGATTTTGACACCTCAGTAGTCAAGCATCAATACAAGGCATTAGTGTACATGATGCCTAGCTAGTAGGATGCAGCATCTGCATGGTATGGAACCTCTCTGTGAGCTATAATGATCGTGATATCAATACTTGGATCAAGCGTGAGGCGATAGTGAGCGTTTGTGCGCCATTGGAGCGGCTGCTTGTGTGTATTTGGGGTGAAAAGATGGGTAGGCATCAGTGAGCAAGACAGGGATAGTTATTGTGCAATGGATAAGGTTTGCGAGAATCCAGCACTCTTACGAGGCGTATTGTTTCTATCAACTCACCTGCTGCTCGATCAGAGAGACAAGGAAGAGCTTATAAGCTGCTAATTGAATCGATAGCTACAGAAGAGGAAGCGGCGTGACGGCTGCTATATGATAGCCCTGATGAGGGCAGGTGTCGTGCATTAAGTGCTTGTTGCACGAATCGGAGCCTCTTACAGTGCCCCTCTATGCGGGAAGGAGGCTGGTTCTTGTGGTCAGATGAGCCTTTAGTCCGTATCAAATGCATGCCAGGGGCAGGCTGCAAACCTTGTCATGGGGCTAGAAACCTCAGAAGAGCCGCAAATTAGAGCCTAGATATCGTGGACAGGCCCGCTCTTACGCGCTAGCGCACTGTTGCTATCGTGCGCTATTCTGCCATTGAATCCGCACAACGATTTCTTTTCAAATTCTGAGACGATTTCCACACCTTAATAATCAAGCATCAATATCTTCGCAACCAATTGAGCTAGGCAAAGAATACTCGTATCAACATGTTGCGAAATACATACACTATACAAGTTTGCAGTCTGCTACATCATAACGCCTTTTGCGCGGCCCCCAGTGGGGCTCAAAGTTTGAAAGTTGAACTCCATTATGGAGAAAGTAGAGGTTGTATTGTGCTTTTGCAATTTGTTATGCACTTTGTAGACGTTTAGATTGTTGCACGCAAAAGATTAGCCTGCTAGAATGTTCCATCGTGAAACTGGAGAGATATTTGTTATTTTTCTAAATTGTACCAGAATGGACAATTGACATGTGGTAGAGAATGCAAACTGTGACAACTGAGCCACCAATATGCAAGCTAAAGAGCGCCGTCTTGCAAAGGCTGCAATCTTGACCCTTGTGGGCCCCAGACTGCGGGGCCTCAGAAGATAGTGGGGTCTGTAGTGGAGCAAGCAGAGCCATAATCAAGCTGTTTGTGCTGTAAGCAGCCTTTGAATGCATTGTCGTAGCTTGTGTAAAAAATCCATCAGCTTAGCATGAGTATTTGTATCCCAAATTGATCTCACATTGAATAGGGCTATTATGATTCTGGGACCCTTGTTGACAATTTGCTCAAACATGGTCAGCTCGCATTGCGAGCTAACCAGTGATGTGAGCTCAATGAAACTTTGCACACTTATAACAGTAT
>Ga0058701_10000558_pt1 | contig 25228 bp, 8 predicted proteins | sample AgamicOrMae_FD_97039 | JGI IMG/M metagenome (GOLD analysis project Ga0058701, IMG submission 97039) | Agave microbial communities from Guanajuato, Mexico - Or.Ma.e | ecosystem: Host-associated > Plants > Phyllosphere > Phylloplane/Leaf | place: Guanajuato, Mexico | collected 2012-06-04 | reverse complement strand
TCCCATAGCACAGCGATATGGCCAAATGCGGACACTGCTCCCGCGCCGAGTCTGCACATCCTCAGCAGTGTTTGCGGTCTTACCAAAGAGATCTGCCCATCAATATATCCACAGATGTGAATACCCTCTCGTGGGGAACTTCCCGGTCGCGAAGTCACTCATGGAGCTTTGTTCGTTTGCCCATTTTTCAGCTAGTCTAACACAACTCATCACTACCGACGAGCTCCCACTTGTCTTTTCATCAGGTTTAGACGGACCGTATTCTCTGATGAAGCTGCCTTGTCTGACGCATGAAAGACTCCATCGTTCAAAGCAGAACTCGTACATCCTTCTCTCTATCTCTGCCCCTGCCAGAGTTGGCTGAATGGGAGCTGTCCTGTCACATCCAATTGTGGCAACGACGAGGACGTTTTTTCATCTCACCATGCAAATGTGTTACGTCTTTCTTTCCGTTACACGTCTGCTAGTTCGGTTTCATTGAAACCAGAGACTGCATAACTACGGATCTTCTAGATCTAAGTTCGGTGTTGAGCAATTGTACAGATTGACATAAGGTATAGCTAGAGTGCTCTAGCTTATTTCAATGTTTGAGCCGCGGAACAAGGAAACTTGCTTGTCGTTTGGATCGGCCGGAAGGGTTTGAAGATCATAGAGAAACCAAGCAACCCATTGGTGAGATATGAATTTATTCCAGATCCTTCTAGAATCTTCAAACGATTGAAAAGTCACTCTGACTCCTTCTCCTTTGCGTGAGAGAATGGTCTTTGGACTCTTCCGAAATTCCGATCGATGCATGAGAGTAAACCCAAGCTAGGAATCTCCAGAGCTTGGAGGATCCGCCCCCTTCAGTTGATTGGTTGGGTTATTCCTCTATCCAGTCCTTGATTGTCGACTATTGACGTTGCCGCTCTTGGCTCATCTAGTGGCACCCCAATGTTGTGATAAACTAAAGCGTCCTGCAAACCTTAGCTGAGCTGATAATCCGGCGACACATGGAGCCTTGCAATGGGTCTTCACGGATCATCAGGCGCAGTCGGTGGCACAGTATTGGCAGTGAAAGATGGAAAAGAATTGGGCACGCGCCGGTTGCGAGCCAATAGGGCAGATTTACATGGTGGCAGTTAGCCTTGATTTGTTGATTAAAGGGCCGAGTGGATGGGTGGTGTTGAATTGGATTGAGTCACTCACGCGAATCAATTAAAAAGTATGGCTATGAATTTTTTTCGCAGCCGCAAGCGAAAACGTCTCCTTCCTCAAAATCGTCATCGCATGACAGCGACAACTTTTAGCACCGGTCACAAGTCTAACCTGTCTGGCACGTCGAGAATTTCCCAAGACTCACAGCCAGCACTTCGTTTGAGTCTATTTTGAGTGGAAACATACGAGCTTTCGTGTGTTTTCCCAGAACAAGAAGGAGTGTCCTCGAAAAGTTGGCTCCACTTCGCTGACCAATCCACGACACTTGTTTTTGCAAGCGTTCATTCATATCAACATACGTGCCAGTTGATCGAGAGTTGGACGAGAGTAAAATATCACATTGAATCATTTGTATCCAAGGTAGAGATAGTGAATTGTTGACAAGAAGAGCAGAAAATAATACCCAAACAAGATGTCCCCAGTCACTGACAGGAACCTGAGCATTTTCATCTTGTTGCTGGCCCTTTGTCTAGGGATCGGCCAAGCTCAATTGCTCGACAGACTTTTCAACACCAATTCACGCAGCAACCAGCAGACGGATACCGGAATCGTCAATGATTCAACTCCATTCCAGTCGGAGACCCGAGGCGAACTGGGCCAGACGTTGCAGCGGCTCATGGGATCGCTCAGAACAGTAAACGTACCGTAAGTTGATAGATAATTTCGAAATTCCCCCCGAGTCCTCTTCCAATTATCATCAGCAATTGACACTCTGTATCCATATTGTCCACTTGTCTTATCAAACCCAATTACTGCAGAGCTTTCTACACGATGAATAAAACCGGCTCGTCGTTGGGGATCAACGTTCTCTCCGGTTTGGTCAAGGTGGAACGAGGTGGCGAAGCTGAACGCAACGGTCTTGTTGGCCCCAGACCTCTATCTGTGAGTAAACCAAGTTGCCTCATCAATGAGGAGAACTATCTTTAGACTCTAGCTTTGTATTCATTACTCGAGTGTCTAACAATCGACGAATTTGTTCTCTCCCGACGGGCAAAAACAGGTGAGAGTTTTCGGAGTGCCCGTTTTCGAACGAGGCCAACGGGTACGACCACCAGCCTCTAGCTCGGACCCAGTCATTCCCGGTCTCGGAGGTCAGCCGGATGGGGGACGCGAGGATGACGAGTTGCCGCTCGACCCATGATTAAGAGATGTAAAAATTTACTGGTGATCCAGATTTGAACATTGCACGAACGCTTCAAGGGACGCAAGTAGACAACCAAAGGACGATGCCATAAGAGAGAAGTAAGGAGCCGCCTTTTGTGAGATCGAGAATAAATCTGACATGCTAAAAACTCGTGATGATAACTCAGTACGGATATTAGCGAGACTATCCGGAAAATTTCATTAGCAATCAAATCACACACAGTCTCATCAATATTCATCTGTTTATTGTTCTCCTATTAGGATCATTGCAATGGCTTGTCCCGATTGCGCGATCATTTAGAGGCGTATAGAAACGGAAGAGGAAAAATATACATCGCCATGAAAATATTCCACCTGATACTTCGCAACAGGTAGACGTATTTCATAACTAGAACCAACTATGCTCGCCTTTCTCAAGCCCTTCGTTAGAGCGAGAAGAGGTATCGTACGAGAGAGAGAGAGAGAATGTCGATCTTCCTGAAATCATTTTGTCATTGATAATTGTCGCTGTTGTCGCCATCGACATCGGTTGTCGGCCGCCGTTGTTGTTGATCGTCCGTCGTCTGAATCAGTCTCCAATGGTGGCAATCTGACGTCAGTGTAAAAACTAAAACAGGATCACCTACATTCTTTGCGATCGAAGTTGGTCCAAGTGGCGGTGAGTGCTTGTGATAAAGCGATCTGCCCGATCGCCTCTGCCCCCAGAGGAACATCAACAGCACTCTGAAAATTCTACAAAATAAAAGGGGTACCCAGGAAGCCAAAGATTTTATCTTTCAGATCTAACAGCTATAGAATCAGAGAGATGCGCCTCCTCTATAATCTAACAGCGTCACAGCCGCTAGCAGTTGGCCTCATCTGCACTGCCACATGGATACTGCTGCTGCAAAACCAGATCTCGACCTCCCTCTGCGACCCGGAGGCTGACCAATTTGTACCTACCCCAAAGTTCTTCGACCAACAACAACAACAACAACAGCAACAAACTTTTCAGGGACTTTTATCGCCTTTTCGTTCCACTTACCAGTATGCAAGAAACTTGATCAACCTACCAGCTCGAGCTGAGGCCATCCACGATCGCTTCAGTCGTATGCAAGCGCAAGCTTTTAGGGTCTTTATGCGCATCTATAACAAGACATATTCGGCGGCCGAGATTCCACGAAGAATGAGACTCTTTTTCGATCGTAGGAAACAAATTGAGGAGTCAATCAAGGCTTACGCCTCAGGTCGGTTGACCTTCATGATGCGAGAGAACCCCTACATTGACTGGGAGGAGCACGAGCTCAAGGGTCTAACTGGTGTCTCGCCACCAAAGAGCGTGGATGAAATGACCACGGAGGAGCGAAGTCTGGTGATAGGGGACCCACAAGTCAAACGAGGCTTGCCGGAACACTATGTCTTAACCGAGACTGACCCAAGCACATCGGATTCGCGTGGACCCTCTTGGTTACCCATGGTGTCGCGGGCCAAATCGGCTAGAAGCAGTTCGAATGGAGGGGCCAATATCGATGGCGATGGATTGAACCTGACTGTGGGAGCAGTGGTCAGTATCCCGACGAGTAGAGATTGGCGCAAAAGTGGATGCATTGGGGCTCCAGTGAATCAGGAGAAATGCGGCTGCTGCTATGCGATCGCAACGATGGGAGTTCTCGAGTCAATGCGATGTCTACGACAAGTCGCCTCTCCAACATTGTCGCCTCAACAGGTGGTTGACTGCTCTACCCCAGCCAGAGGATACCAAAACTTCGGCTGCGACGGTGGTTGGCCGACTAGAGTTCTGCACTATTTGAGAGACGTTGGTGTGGCGGCAAGGGAGGCATGCTATCCGTTGGTTCTGAGACAGGGAGCGTGCAAACTAAATTTGGTCAAGAGAGCACCCGGTTGTACAGTCTCATCAAGCATAACTGACACCACCATCAAGTATAAAGTTCTGAATAATGAAAAGGATATTCTGTATCATGTGGCAAAAACTGGGCCCGTTGTGACGGTGATGCGCGCCACTGACAAGTTTCTCTACTATGGCTCCGGTATCTTTGATGATCCGGAATGCTCTAGGAGAGCTAATGATGTCGATCATGCTATTGCAATCGTCGGCTACGGCAAAGAAAATGGCATTGACTACTGGCTGATAAAGAACAGTTGGGGAAAAGAGTGGGGTCAGAACGGTTATGGCAAGTTCAAGCGAGGAACTAATGCTTGCTCAATAGGACACTGGGGTTGGGTAATACTGGGCTGATTGTCGGATGAATCTACATTCACTCTTATGACTCCGATGTCATAACTCATATATTGTTCAATCGCGACGATAGATGATGTTACACACTTCTTTTCGGTTTTTCTCACTCTATTTGTGGCTAGATCAGCGCACTGGAGGAAAAGAGAAAACCTCACCAAAACCGTCCAAGTCGTGATTCTCAAGAGCTTGACCTCCAGGGTTCCATGGTCAATGGCGTAATCATCTCGATTAAATTCCTTACTACAGTCTGTTAGTGGCAAGCCCAAAGAGAAGTTTTGAAACTCGAGTCACCATGGACTATGGACCAAAATTTCAATGTTGGTCCGTGGCTGAGTTATCCACTTCCGGGAAGGAGAACAGTGAGTTTAAAGGCAATCGACAAGGAGAGTAGCAGCTCGCATGATGAAAGGGTGGTGCTTCACTTTCTCCTCATCCTGTTCTAAAGCAGGAGCATGGATGAGATTAGTTTACACTCCTGATTGAGAGTTTAGAACAAGGAGAATCGCGGTGGATAAGTTCGCATGACTACCGATGAATAAATTTCAGGATTTCCAATGTTCCTCTCCCTCTCAGTGCTTCTAAACCGACATTGATTGGCAGCTGTTTAAACTGACAAACCACTGCTTCGAACTATAGTCTTCTCTCCATCTAGATTCGAATCTGATGTGCTTCCCATAAAGACTGCGTTCTTGTCCGTGGAACCCTCTTAGATGCTTCCCCACCACCGGCTACCGCTACTAACATTTGCGCCCAGTATCGCTCAAATGTTTGTCGACTGTAAACATACTCGTAGAGATCCTGGTAAGAGAATTACGATTGTGACTTTCTGGCCAGGATTGTGAATGATGGCCGGAACCTGGCTGGGAGACCGGAACCAGCAATGTAGTAGTGCGGGGTCAGAGATGATACACTGCCCTGTTATGACCGCCCAAGACGGCACCTTTCAGTCTTGGAAACTCCAACAACGTTGAAGGTCTATCTCTGATTCTGGGCAGCAGTCGACTATTACCGAGAGCTGACAGTTTCCATAAGACAAGAAATTAGATATGGGAAAACTTGTTGGCCACAACCAACATGATCCCATTGACAGCTGTGCAAGACCCTTTGCGCTGTCAAACAATACGCGAATCCCCATGCCCGTGCGTAAAAATTTAATAGCAACAAGAGATGACTCAACAGAACCAAAATATTTTCGTTATGGAGGTCTACACGATCATTGTCACATTGATATTGTTTCTCCCCATCACATTTCCATTTATTATTCTGAGATTTGGAATCTATTGCCTCAGCTTCTATCTCAGTCGGAAGTACTCAATATCCTTGAGCGTGGCGAAATGCGGTTACGTATCATTCCGTTCCATAGAAATCCGGTTGCCTGTCGGTGCCAACCAGACCGGCGAAGATGACCGAGATCTCAGAGAAACGTCCACTATCACCAATTGTAACTGCGGAAGGGGGTTGCATGATAGTAAGATCAAAAAAGAACCAAGAGTTGTTATCTTAACAGTCGATCATCTTCGTTTCTCAAGTCTCTATTTTGACAACAGTTGCTCATCAATATTATCCATCTGTATAAACAACGTCACAATCAAACACCCATCAACTGATGGATCGACACAAATCGTGAAATTTAGAACATTTGAATTCCCCATAGACAAGCTGAGGGGTGACTTCTTCACCCATTATTCAAGAAACTTCAATATCACCCTATGTGATATTGTGATTCCATCGAAAAATTTTCAATATAAGATAGAGAGATTGAATCTATGCCGGAGGTCTTCCACCGGCGACAATCAACAGCAATGTAGTCTCAATATACAATTCAACAATGTAATATTCAGTGATCTCAGTATTCCCGAAGTGCAACAATTTAGTGAGATGCCAGAGGAGCAAACTACACAAAGAATAATGTTCATAGAGCAGTTGGACTTGATATATCTCCTAGGTCCAACTAGAAACATTCATCTCAATCTTAACGGTGATTCATTCTTAGCATGTAACTTGGAATTTTATCTTAACTTTGAGCATGTGATTCAGAACATCCGACAATTCGTGAAGTCAATCAAGGGTTCACAAACCAGTAGTGAAACATATCAGAGGAAACCTCCTAAGCCAAATGAAGGTCCCCCGAAACAGCCGCTCAATCTAAAGTTAGTCTTAAACGGCAGGCTAAGATTAGGTGCGGTTGTGTCCAAAGATCAGACGGTATGTCTTGACACTCAGACCCTAGATGTTACCGCTTCTTTTCCTGGGATCAAGAAGATAGAGTCCGAGCTTCTATGTCTGAATTTTGACGAGCAAACAATTCTTACTTGCTCGATGGCAAAAGTAACCTATCACCCTTCGCCAGGCGTTGCTAGCACCCTTGATAGGCAGCAAAACAGTTGTGGCTTCAAGCTTAGTGATATGGTCAATAGCCTGCTTAATATAGAGATTGAATTAGTTACAATATTTTTTCCTTACGGATACGACTTTGCCAGTATATACAATGAAAAACTCATGGGCTGTATCAAATGGCTTAAAGTTTATTATAAAAGCTTCAAGAAAAGTGCGAGTCGTAGGTCTGATAGTGGCCCTGTGGATTTCGATATAAGTCTTAGAATCAACAAATTCCTATTCGAAATTGAGGATGATATGTTTGAAACAAAGTTGAGAGCAAACTACATGTTGTTAGAAGACGAGTATCGCGAACAACTCAAGAGGGATCAGACATTGCAAGAAAAGATCAATGAACTCAAAAAAACAAATCTTATGCTCGCCTCTTCAATTGTTGAAGAGTTGAATCGGGCTTTGGCCAAGAAGAACTCTGATATTTATATCCAGCGGTCCAAGCAACTATACTCTTCCGAAGCTAGGATGGTACCTCTATTCAGCGTGGTTATCGAGGAGGCTGATTTAAAGATCTTGGCCGATTCCAGTTACCATAAGCATCACGATATCAGATCAATCATCAAAAGTCTGAACCCGGAAAGTCAACTTAATGTAGAGTTCTCCACCATATTCTGTCGCCTGGTATCTTCGAATTTCAAAAGCGTCGAATGCTCTCTTAGGGATTTCAATCTTCCCATGCTCTCCATGAATGATTTGACAATCAAGGGTATGATTTTAGGAACTGAACAGGTTGCGCACCCGAGGGCCAAGCGAAGTTGTGAGGTTTATATGGGTAGGAATATGGGTCCGTCTTATGTCGAGCGTTCTATGACACCATTGAAAATGTTCCACAATTTGCAAGTCAGGTGCACTACTGCCAATTACACCCACGGTCCTTGTTGGGATCCCGTTTTGCAGCAAGTTTCTCTAGCATTCGATCGTATAGTCTCAGCTAGCAGCGATCCTAGTCCATCTTTGCCCTGGTGGGACAAGATGAGGTACTTATATCATGGGCAAGCCAAATTAAACTGTAACCAACTATCTGTATTCTTGCACGCATCCAACGATCCTTATAACCAAACCGAATTGATTGAAATGTCGCTATCAAGAGCTCTCGTCGATTGTAATACTGGAATATTCAAATTCAAAGGTGATTTCGACATTCTACTTAGAACTGCATCCAAATACGACGAATGTCGCTTCATGCATATACCGAATTTCGACCTCACCATCAATTTGACATGGAATTGCTTAGGAAATTCATACGACCACTCAACCATCATGCCTTGCGCCAAAGACAAGGTCCCAGATTACAGTAGTTATCAATCGCATGATTCCTACAGAAGTTTTCGCTCACAATCGTTGAGCATGAGTATGAATTTAGAAACGCAATTCACATCTCCAAGCTCATCAATGAATCCGGAAAACATGCCATCAATGCTATTTTTCGGCTCCACAATAAGGTGGTTGGAGAATCTGAAATCAATTCTTTTCGGCCCTTCGAAGCTGACCCGTCGCGGTGTATTGTTTGACAACGCTAAACCTAGAAAGGTTTCATTCAGTCGAATATTCAAGGACATCCGTTTGAATGTTTCACTGAATCGATTCCAGATTTTGTACTGGTCATCTGTTTCAAAGAAACACGGGATTCATGTAATCGGTGGTCAGATATCTCATTGCTCACAGCACATAGTGAAGATAGTGAATGCATCGGATGGTCTCAAAAGAAGGCCGAGGGCGGACTGGCAAACTGCCTACATGAACTCGTCTCTAGCCAATGTCGAAGTTTGGCTTTATAACTTAGCATCCGAGGATTTAGATGAGTTTAATGAATTCAATACGTTTTCTAATTTGAAAAATCGGCAATATTTTATCAGTTTTAACAGAGTTACTTACAACAAAGAATCAACTAGCAAACAATTAGATGATACTGATGAGTTTGAATCCTCGCAGACCGATCCAATCAATTGTGGGCCTGGCGGTGGTTGTAGTGCTTCAGAGAATGTCAGCTCTACTAACGATATGCACTCCACAAAGAGCTCTGATGAAATTATACCCAATCACAGGTTGATTGTGCACGATTTGAAAGCTGCTTGGACGAAAGACAATCGAGATGTTGTTGTTGGCATCTTTGATGCCTATGTTAATAGCCAACAGCTCAAGCGTAACCTATCTACTGAGGCTCTGAAGCCCGTCAGAATAGATCAGTCATCCGGCAGTCAAGCCGTAACAAGTCAACAATCTTCAATGCAGCAGAACACTGGCCTTGCAAATAGTCAGTCGCCTCCATATAGGCAGCACCAGCGTCACCCGTCGACAACTTCACTCATCTTAATCAATGGTGCCAACGCCTCAGCCTCGTCGAACTCTAAAAGCAGAGCTGTATCAATGCTACAGAAACTAATTGCAGATTCGGAGAACAATCCGAATGTGTACACCGAAGAGACTCATCTCGGCGTAGCAAGTGAGACACATCTTTATGGAGTAGAGGCTTGCCAAATGGATGATGTGGTGGATATAAACTGTTTAATTGAGCTGAGAAACTCCCAAGTAATGCTGTGCGGAACTGAAACCCCGGGCTATGTCATAGTTAGCGCTGCTCATACTGAGATACGTCAAGCCACTCACTTGCCAGTTTGGAAGAATCGGGCTCTTTTATCAAAGACCACTTGGACAGGATCCTTGCGCTGCATGCAGTACTACGCGACTGTTGATGGCCAAGGATCGTCACCAAGACAAGCTGATAGTGAGATTCACACTCCATGCGGCGGAACCAATCGGACAGCCTTTTTCCTCAACGAAGATGACATTCAGTGGCTCGAGCCAGACAATATCGACTCAAGACGATCAGACGTTTTTGACTATCCCGATCTGGTTGGAAGCGGTCACAGCGTGGGTGGTGTAGTCAGTCCAACAGTTGGTAAACTCTATGAAGTGAAACAGCCGTCATCCTCTGGTTGTGACAGCCCGTCGATGGGTTGTCAACCCGTTCAGTTGCAAAGAATCATCTCCAGATGTAACTGTTTGTTCTACTATGCTGGACACACCATGGGAGTGCCAGATGAAATGCAGCACCTGATTCCACCACTGCCCGAAGACGATATGTTCATTGAGCCTTGGGATAAAGAGGTTGGAGTCGACTCCTTTACGCTCACCCATCAAGACTTGGATATAAGCACCAACTCGCAGCAATACTCGATGATTTTAGATATAATCAATAATCTGCTCCTTTTTGTTGAGCCGCATAAGAAGACTGCCTTTGAAAAATTGGAAAGGATGCGCTTCAAGTTCCAATTGAGCGCTGATGAAGACCAACGCGAGCCTATATCACAGTTGCAAGATCAGGTGAGAAAGTATGTGTCGTATTTGAAGAGGTTGGAGAAGGAGCGTTATCTGATTTACAGGGCATCTATAGATGCCTCCATTGATGCTTACATAGACGAGCCTCGTTTACAGAGAGAGCGAGAGAGAGATTCTCTTCACGATCGTGACCGGGCTAACAGAAGAAGTCTGACCTCTCTGAGCGAAGAGATCAGCAATGTTAAGGAGCAGCTCAATATCGCAAGTGAAGAGTTAGCCATGATGATCAGTTGTTTCAAGGAGCTCCAACTGGGCGCCCACAAGGCTCAAAAGCAGCAGGCTGCTTCACAGCAAACTGGTGGCACCGGAGCCATTTTCGCTAATGTCTTGAGAAGGAATGAGATCTGTTTCCAGAGTGCACGATGGCGTGTAACAGATTCTGATGGTCAGTTGGGACTGGCAGATATAGTTTTGAATAACTTCCTCTACTCAAAAGTAGTCAAGAGTGACGATAGTGTGGAGCACACTATTGAGTTGGGCCATTTACATGTCTCAAATCTGATTCCCAACCAGGCCTATAAGGACGTCCTTCATCCAACAGAGCTGCAGGCCAACATCCCGCTCGACAGGCAAAGAGCTCTGCGCATTTATTGTCGTGAGCTCGCCCCAGTTGCTGGAATACCCGTCAAAGAGCATCTAGAGATAAATGTAGTGCCATTTACCATCGAGGTTACGCTGCAATTCTTTCAAAAGATGGTCAAGTTTTTCTTCCCCGAACGTGAGTCCTCGAAAGAGGCAAAGCGCGCCGCATCTTCGACTTCAAACTCAAATGGAGGAAACAACTCTTCATTCGAATCGTCAACTGAACAACAGCTGACCAGATTTGGTAGCAAAATGCGGTCAAAAGATAAGGACAAAGATGCCAAGAGCAAAAGCCGCATCCAATCTCAACAGTTGGATGTCATGTCTATTACAAGTAGCGACTTCATCTCTAGCGCAAGTGATACTGGTAACCCCTGCGGAAAGATGTCGTCGGTAAATCACACATTTAGCCTGAACAATCTGAGACTGATGCCTGATGATACAATAAGCACGGTTAGCACTGCCACAATGAATAGTCAGGGCACTACTGTTTCGAGCAAGACTTCCTCCTCGCAAGTTCAGCGTCGCGGAGAAGAGATTGAAAAAATGCGCCAGAGGGCCTCCAAGAATCATACCTTCGTCTATGTGAAGATCCCCGGCATACCCATAAAAGTGAGTTACAAGGGCAAAAAACAAAAGAGTGTGACGGATTTGAAGAACATCAGCCTCACATTGCCAACATACGAGTATCACAATCTGACCTGGACTTGGCTTGACCTACTTATGGCGGTCAAGAATGACTCAAAGCATACAGTTATAAAGCAAGCACTGAAGCAAAAGATGAAAATCCGTCCATCCTCTCTATGGTCCAAAGCCAAGGGTAACAGTGGCAATAACCATCTGCAGTTGCAGCTTGACTGCGGCGCTGCTAGCAAAGAGGCAAGCTCAGCGACTTTAGGTGGTCACAGCAAAGAGAAAACCTCAACAACACCGGTGACAGACGAGGATAAGGCTAGACTACTTCTCGGGCAATATGCCAAAAGGCGTCGCATGTGGGAGCAACAAGATCCTGGTGATCCAAAATGAATTTCCGTCCAAATAAAATGCCGCGCTCAATCGTCAGTGTGTGATTGATTGTAATGATTGAACAACTCCAATCAAACAGCTCTCTACTGTATTTTTGACCTGTTGCAAGATAAACTAGCTAAATGTGGGAGATTTTTAGAGAGAGAGTATACCTTGGCAGACTCACTTGCTGAAACGAAGGTGACTAGAAATCACAAAAAAACTTAAGATTTGGACTTGGGGGCGCAAACAGTGCCCAGAGGATCCCTCAGGGACTCTTTTCGTCTGTCTGCGAGCTACTTGAGACTCTATGCGCTGAACCGTCGGATGAATCATTGAAGTGCTCGCTCTAAGTACACTGGCTAAGTACACTGCAGTCTCATGCAAACCTACGATAGGTCACCAAGTGTTGAATTGAAATCTTGCCGGAAAAGTTGGCGATGCATGAAACTGAGACGAGGATCATCTAGCGGGCAAATAATCTAATTCATCTCAATTGTGCCCGGCTCTCCAACCATCCTCCGATAGATTCACGCTGATATCAGTGGCTCAAGTTGAAAGCGGACCTCTACCTGGCATGGTTAGCAGCAGAGTCAGTCGGCCCAATTGCGTTAGCAGAAGCGGTTTTCGCCCCGAAGTGTGAAAGGGTGTCATCGTAAGCATCGACTACTTCCTCATTGCATTCATACGAGATCCTCCACCCGAGTCGTGAAGTACCGTTGTCATAATAAGCGGCTTCATCAACTTACGCATCTCGCCATTTTGTCGCGTTCTAGCACTCCGTGAGAGAATGATACTGCCTAGACCCCAAGACTGTGTTCTCTACGATGCAGATGAGTCACTGTTGGGCCCAGCTCGACTCTGAGAAAGATATACGTGGCTAGGGGGCAACCAAGCTTAGCGGAGAGGCAACGGCGGAGGTCTGTGCAGAAAGCAGATACGAGCAGAGTCGCGAAGGCACTCGTTCAGAACTTCGCCTTAGGAGCTTAGTTAGTGACGCCTCACTTCGAGTGCAAATGTGAATCACTCCAACAGATTAGTATAATTTGTGAACTCCGCTGCTCTCACTCCATCTGGGGCCAGTAAGATTGAATGTTCTTCGATATTGGGCGCAATTCATGCTCTCTCTCTCTCTCTCTCTCTCTTCTCAATGATTACACGGGGCCAATGTAAACTTTGAGGGAGAGATTATTTCTAGTCTATCTCTAACTGTGCTCGACTTTGCCTTCCCCAGAGCTTTTTTCACAATTTAACTTGGCATCTGTCTATTTCGTATTATACTCCAATCCCTTTGCAAGTGAATGAAGTTGTGAACCCTCCGTTCACTTAATCGGGATAAAAGAGTGTTACTAGGCAGTTGAGATGGCTATCGAAAGATCGTCCGAGATGCTCACTCGACATTTTGTCTGCTGCACAATGGGGGCTCAAGCACAAGTCAATCTGGCCCCAAAACAAGTTCATTAAACATGTTAGCCTACCAGTGGGCCCTAGCACATAGGTTGAACTGTTCGCCTTGCCCCTGACTCTAGAAGTGACGAACAAACGGCTCCTCGCAATTTGCTATGTCACTCTGACTGACGGCAACGCGCTGCTGGTTTCATGCACTTAACTAAGCGGATACATTATGCATGGTCGTCGCGGTCCTCAGAATTCCTCTTCCCAACAATGTTCTACTGGGATGAAAATCCCCTGAAAACGGAGAAGATCCTTTCACTTTCATCACAGACTAACACGAGGCTCTCCGTCTTCTTCGGCTGCCGATTCACTTTGTTACCTCTAAATTCATTTGTTCTGGAATGTGAAATCTTGCGGTATTTCTAAAACAGCGGCTAAGAAGTCCCTTAGGTGCGAAGATGTTGCAACTCGTTTGTATTTCAGCCCTCCTTTCTGATGCCGAACGAGAGGTCAAGAAGCTCACTTAATCAGATTCGGACCCAGTTTGGCTCCTATTAATCTTTGGATGTCCTTTCAAAAGATTAGAATAATTTCGTTCTCAAATCACCATTTCTACACCGACCAGCCCGATGGCACTATTCCAACCACAATTCTGCTCGGGCGCATTGTAAGTATACATTGTGAGGTATTGGCGACAAGATTGACTATGGACTAGGGGCCAATTCAGAGGTCATAGACTAATGAGCAAAACGATTGTAGTCCACAAAACTCCACAGGCACTTCATTGGGCCCACCGAACCTCGAGGACTACATTGCAGCGCAGAGAAATCGGAGGTCAGCCTCTGGGATCCATAGCAGCACATGCACCCAGGTTATCTGGATCTTCTTCTGGTAAGCTTATCATCTAGGCGATCTCTTACGGTGGCCACTTTTGCTTTGAGTGTCAGTGAAACGGATTGAGGAAGGACTCACAGTGATGACTCTTATATCGAACAAATCAATTAACTAATCGCAACATTCAACGTCTCTCCGATTCAAAATCGAAAGGCTTTTCGTTCTAATAGTCTTTGCCTACCCAATTGCAATGATCGCGGCGGTCATCTATGCAGTGCTCAGTCCATTAAGCCTCATGAACTGTTTTCAGATCCCAATCAGCATTCTTCTCAGCGCGGTTAACTTTCCACTTGATTGTGCGAGAAATATGGTGGAAGCCAAGCAATTGATCGTCATGTAGTTTTGTTAGAGATTTTTTTCAATAAACCTATTCAGATAAACTGACACCGTGAACTCTTTGATAGGACTCTCTGAGAGGATAGCACCAAGAAGAAATCAAAATACTTCGCCCAAAGTTGATGTAGAAGGCGTAAATAACCCGAGATCAGGCCATCGATGTTTCCAACAGACAGGCAATCACGTGACAGCCGCGAGCAGCATAACAGCATACGGCATAACAGCTGTAGTTTGTAAATCACAAAATGTCTCATACCAATTTCTTCTCTTAAGTTATCTTTGATTTTACATTGCAGCCGATCTGTCGAGAGCCGCAGAAACGGCAGAGATACATGCAATAGTTACTATGCCAAATATTGTCCTTGAACGTTTCATGATTTTCAACTCTAAAGATGGTCGGGACGAGGGACGTGAGCATGAAAAATTATTGTTCCATTGGACTAAAAAAGCCCCGGATAATAAGGTGGAAATCAACGAACAAATTGATGATGTTTGCTTATGTGATGCTAGCATCAACGCAAGTATAGTTCTCAACAGGACTATATTACCTGGGGGTAGTCTCACTAATTGCGAACCAGATAGTGATCAAGACCACTCAAGTCGATACTCTGACGATCCAAGGGCTAGAAGTTCTGATAGTCCAATCAGTCCCGATCAAGAAGAGCGATCTCTTGTCCTGAAGTTCGACACCAAGCTGTTGGTTCTAGTTGAAATTGAAACAAATCTTTCCATATGGATGGCAGCTCTCGTGAGTCTGGCTAGTACCACACAGGAGCCTGGTGTAGCCGCCAATCAACAGCAGGCTCAAACAGCAAACAAACTTCTTGACCAAGAGTGTATAGCTTCATCATCGACCAAACTTATTTTAAGAAACATTTATCTAAGATTCTCCCTGCTGCACGGCACATTTCAGATGCTGATTGATAAACTTAGTGAGGAAAACAACGATCCATCATCAATGAGAGCAAGAATGCGGTCTCTATGTGATTCATATTTCACAGTTGTTTTATCAGAAATTCATCTGAATTCTCTCATAACTAACATTCCATGGATTTTCAGTTTTATAGTCTATCTAGATCTCAATCCATCTACACTCATGAGAGTTAATAGCTTTATCAATCATCTAGTATCCATAGATGCAGATCAAATTAGCAATGTAATCGTGATCTTCAACGACCAACTCCTATGGTCAAGTATGAACATGACTGATACTCGGTTACTATATAATTACCTCGTGGCCGTACCCATACGTGATGCCTTACAAGAGGAACTGAGTAAAGAAGTGGACAAAGTCCGAAGGATTAGAGAAAATATGCCGATCTATCTAACAGGTGCCTCTGATGAGCCCACTAATATCGAAGAAGGAATCAGATCAATCTCGTTGGACTGTTATAAGAAGAAAGGAACTACAAATCTCCGCAAATATTACCTCACTCTGTTCAGGTCAAGCAATAACATGACCGTGGGCCTGATCTTGAAGGATCCAGATCAATTTGAACTTATACAAAGGTGTGAGTCTATGCTAACTTGTGATTCGCGTCTTGGCGTAATACCATTGGCATCACTAGCTCAATCAGTCGGTCAAAACTATTTGCGAGTAAACTCTTTTAATCCTACATCAAGCTCATCTCGCTCATTCATGAAGAGAAAGCCTAGCCTTGATAATCCCAATGATAAGAACTTACTCATAGATCAAAAGTATCTCTGTGTCGACAGGCTCTGTGTATCGGCGGATTGGTCACATAGTATGGATATTGAAGGCCAAGGTAGAGAGCATCCCTCTCTAGCAATGGTTTCGGAGAATGCAACCAATTTAGAATCGGGTAAAAAAAATAGGAAGTTGAGACTTACGAGGTATCTACTAGAACTGGATCCAGAGTTGAAATTACTCAAACGACAAGGTAAGGGAACAACTAATATCGAATTCATAGCAAGGACAACAAGTGATACTTGGCTTACTGTGATGAACTCAAAATATAGGAGTATATACTCGACATACAACATGAGAAACGTCGGTCTCAGCGAGGCACACCAATATGCAACAAACCTAAGAGCAAACATTAGCGGCTCACGCTTCAAATTTTAAGAGTGATCTAGTCGATCTAGGATAAGAAACATTTCAAGCACAGAATAAATGTCTATTACACTAGGGTTGTCGGTATACTAGAGAAACAGCACTAAGCCGTCAAACACAAAAATTTGTCGCTTTCCTTTTAATATCTCGAGGTTTTCAACATCCGCTAGCAGTTCGAATGATCACGCCGTCTAACATTCATCCTTGAAACGACGCTGAAAAATCTGTAACTATCTGCTTCATTTTAGCATCTGTTGTTTCACTTATTTTGCCTTCCTTAGCTATGGTAGTCAGAACGTCTTGGTGAGAAGCCTTCATGTGAGCCAAAAACTCTTTTTCGAATTTTCCAATCTTTGATGGATCCAGCTTGTCGAGGAACCCACGAACACCAGTGTAAACTACAGCGACTTGATCCTCAATAGCCATTGGAACATACTGACCCTGTTTCAACAGTTCAGTTAATCGTACACCACGACTAAGGAGCTGTTGTGTGGCAGCGTCTAGGTCGGAACCGAACTGGGCGAAAGCGGCGACTTCACGGTATTGGGCGAGCTCTAGCTTCATGGAACCAGCAACTTGCTTCATGGCGCGAGTCTGAGCAGCCGAACCGACACGCGAGACTGACAAACCTACGTTGATAGCTGGTCTGATACCTTTGTAAAACAACTCAGTTTCTAAGAATATCTGTCCGTCCGTGATGGAGATCACATTGGTTGGGATATAGGCAGACACGTCTCCAGCTTGGGTTTCGATGACAGGCAAGGCTGTTAAAGATCCACCGCCAAAGGACTCGTTCATCTTCGCTGCTCTCTCTAACAATCGAGAGTGGAGATAGAAGACATCTCCGGGGTAGGCCTCACGACCGGGTGGTCTACGCAGAAGTAGTGACATTTGACGGTAGGCTACGGCTTGCTTGGATAGATCGTCGAAGATGATGAGGGCATGGCGTCCATTGTCGCGGAAAAATTCGCCCATGGCACAACCTGAGTATGGAGCCAGATATTGCAGGGGAGCAGCATCAGATGCGGTGGCTGCAACGACTATTGTATATTTCATGGCATCAGCATCACTCAATCTCTTCACGATTTGTGCCACAGTTGACCGCTTTTGACCGATGGCGACGTAAATGCAGTATAGTTTCTTCTTTTCGTCGGTCGAGTCGTTGAATCTCTTCTGATTGATTATCGTGTCAACTGCGATGGCAGTCTTTCCTGTTTGACGATCACCGATGATCAACTCACGTTGACCACGACCGATCGGTACGAGACTATCAACGGCCTTGACACCAGTTAACATGGGTTCGCGGACACTGACTCGAGGGATGATACCTGGAGCTTTGACACCGACACGAGCTCTCTTACCTGACTTGATTGGCCCTTTGCCATCGATCGGGTTACCTAGAGCGTCAACTACTCGGCCCAAAATCTCCTCGCCGATCGGAACATCGACAATAGCTCCAGTACGCTTGACAATATCACCCTGTTTGATGAGCTTGTCGTTACCGAACACGACAATACCAACATTATCGGGCTCCAAGTTGAGAGCCATACCCTTGAGACCTGATGAAAATTCCACCATCTCCTCGGCTAAGATATTCTTGAGACCGTACACACGAGCAATACCGTCACCGATGGATAATACCCGTCCAGTCTCTTCCAGATTGGCCGAAGCTGATTGACCCAGTATTCTCTCCTCAAGGATTGACGCAACCTCATTTGAACCAACTGAGGCTGGCCTGATGATAGATGTGCTGAATTGTTTCGGTGTTATTGCGCATTGTTTTACTTTGCTTAGGTTCGCCAATTTGGGAACCAACCGACTTAATGATAACATGATGTGGATTTTTGGTGTCCTAGGCTAGCCGACAGATGGTTCAATCTTAGAATAGAAATAAGACGCGGCGGTCGAGTTATAGTGGGAAAGGGTGAACGAAGAATCCAATAAATGAAGTTCCTTTGTTGTCACCGAAGGTGGTGTATCGACTGTTATTTTACAGTGATGAGATTGGGGTTGCTCTTCGAACGCCTCTCATAATAACTCACTCTCGTTGCGACGCGTGCGGCCGTATAACCATAGCGGTGGCCTGTCGCTAGCTTCTGTAGGTTCACCACAGAAAGGACAAACTTAGTGCTCCATAAGTCATGGCGCCAGGCTCTGTTCAAAATGTTCGTGATTTTGACGCTCGAATTATGGAGCACAAGTTTCAAGGAGATAGGCTGAAGCTTCTCCACCATGCAGAATCCTCATAGTATTTTATGTGGAGAAAGATTCTTCTACTGGCGCGCTATTTGAACGTCCAGCTAGTACTCAATTGGTGGGTAAGCGCGCAACTGTCCCGCCCAGTTTGCTCGAAACAAAGTCCGTAACTGGTTACGAGATCCCCTTACCAAATATCTTCTTAGCCGTCTACTATTTAATGTCCAACATGTCGGGGCCTTCGAGTAACACTATGTTCAATTATTTCACGAAACTTCCCTCAAAAGCATGCATCGTCGAGGAAGCAAATCCCAGAAAAGTAGCGCCCGCATACAACAAGCAACATGTAGAAAACTTTCAAAAGGATCTCTTAGATAAACACTTATATGAATGTGATCTGCCTTCCAAAAATTACCTCATCATTTTGAAGTCTGGTCATTATGAGCCGTTCAGATTGAGGCAAAAACCTAGGGGACCCCTTCGTTCAAAACTACTTCAATACTGCGAGGACGTTAGACCACCTTATTTTGGAACTTGGCAAAAGAAGAGCGAAAGAATCACAGGACGTCGTCCATTTTGTAAAGACGAGTCTATTTTCGACTATGAAGTTGACTCTGAAGCCGAATGGGATATTGGCGGCCCTGGAGAAAGTCTGAAGGGTGACGATTCAGAGGATGAAGAGGAACTCGACGATTATGAGATTGATATGAAGACCTTCGTGCCACATGGTTATGTGTCCGATGATGAGATCGAAGTGAATAGCGACCAAGAGGATAACGGATTAACGTCTGCTAATCAAAGCATGGATAAAGTAGTCGACTGTGATCAAGATATTTCCAACGTCAGTGTTAAAATCATTGGCGAAAAGCGCGTGAAACTAACTCCTATAGGCGAAAACAATAATGGCAATAGAAAGACAATATCAACGGTCACTCCGGCACAAGAGGTAAATTCAAAAGCAACAATTCCTCAGCCGACGCGACAACAGAAACTAGACATTAAGCCTGTAATACTCGGAGTCTACTACGAGAATCATCGACCGTCAATTATAAGCGAAAGCAAAATTCATTTTATGCGAGCATTCCAAGGATTTTCATGTAGTTGATGATGACTCTAAGGCTACTCAAATATTATCCTATGTTCATTATGTACTAATACATCGCCCGGGTATCTCCTGTAACCACCATTGGGGCTTGTGCGCTCATATGGTTGATGTTTAGCCTGCTCCTTGCTGGCAAGAAACTCATCGTAAAATTGTTTTTGTTTTTGGTTGAACTTAGGATCCTCGATATCAGCACGGGGGATAACTAATTTACATGGCAAAGCTAGCTCTGTTAGAGAATGCTGATAAATAAGATCAGCCAAATTGTCGAAAACAGGCTCGTTAGCGTAGCCCCTTAGGCGGACACCACCATTGCCCACTGGTTCAATGAGGAAATGGCGTATGTACTCAGCTGATGGATCTTGGTTGTAGCCTCTGAGATTAGCATTCTCAAGAACATTTTTGGGTAATTTAGAAACTTTCATGGCCAAACCATAAGCTCCCCTAAATGAAGTGCTATCCCGGACAATAAAAGTTCCTTGAGGTTTTTCCTTAAGCAGATTGATCGCGTGTTCGCGAGACATATTTGGTTTGTACCAATAACGATTTGTAACGGGGTTTAGTTTTGAAATATTTTGATAATCCTCCATTGAAGGCAACAACTCACCAGGCGGCTCAAATTGGCTAAGTTTTTCGTTAGTCTTTTGTCTAACTAAGCAATTCTCATCTAACTGTTTCTCATTTGTTACATCAATTGTGAAGGGTTTCTGGCCGACTGGTTGGCTCTTTTGGACTTTTGCGTACAACTCGGAGGCGTTTGAGCTAGGCTGTTGCTGCTTCTGTGACATGTATCCGCCAAAAGAGGGTTGTGCAGGTCTCATCGAGTAGCCAGGGGTTATTTGAGTGTTAGTTGAAATACCAGTAGTTCGTGTTAATGGTTGGCCAGTCTGAACAGGCAAGTTGGTTGCAGGCGCCACAGGTGCACGATAGGCGCCCCCGGATGCAACGGGACTCAGCGACCTGAGTAGAGAGTCTAGCTCTTCAAACTCGCGGACCGAGGCCGAGTTCACCTTGGGCTGTCTCATTTGTTGTTCCTGTTTGTGTTGCATCAAGGAAGCATGAGGATTGGCATAAAGAGGTTGCTGCTGTTGTTGGTGCAGATGTGGTTGCGGTTGTGTTTGTGGTTTCTGTTGTTGTTGCTGTTGTTGTTGCGGAGGTCTACCTAGTGTGCGGGTGCCATGAAACGCCACCTGATTGGCGCCAGTTGTTTGCATGCTGCTCTTGGCACTCTGTGGCTGATGGCCTAATGTTTTAGAAGAATAGCTACCCGCTTCCGGTTTGCATGGAGACGGCTCCCTCCTATGTTGCCAATTGTATGGTGATGCTGATGGGGAGGGAGTGGCCTTTGCCGATTGGTATTGCTGAGTTGGTGTTGTCGATGGTGCATAGGGTGGAGGCGAGTTAGGCAGCAAATTAATTGTCTTGTTTAATTGATTCAGACTAGCCTGACTGCTGCTTCTCGAAAGCGCCGAGCGGACCACCTCCGTTGCGGAAGGCATCCTGTTCAGGGTGCTGCTAGCTCGCTGTTGCAAGGGAGACTTCGCCCCTCTTGAGCGTATTAGTTCCTCCTCATAGTTTTGCCGATCGATCAGATTGCTATTCTGCGTTGCGCGCCATTGGGCGTTGTCGTTTCCCATCGGATAGTGTGGATTTTTCATCTTTGACGCTTGATTGTCAACACTTTTGGTTGCACTTTTGCTTGGTGAAAACGAATTGTTCTTAATGTTAGTTGTGCTAGTTGTTTTCTGATGATCTATTTTTCTCGGTATTGTTGCAATTCCGCTGCTAAAAATGGGCTCCACTTTGTTGCTTGGCCTCTTAGTTGGTTTCAAGATAGTTTTACTTTGGCGAGCGAAGTAATCGTCCTTCGTTCGATGATTGTTGTCCTCAAAATCGAGCTCACTCGAAAACGGATCGTCTCTTCTCTTTTTGCTCTGTTGTTGTTTGTCGCCTCTGAAAGACTGCCTCAATGTTATTGCACCATTCTTCAAGCTCCGCTTTAGCTCCTCTATCATAGCCTTCTCCTTCACCTGGCGCTCGCTCAATTCTTTGCTACCTTTTCGCTTTGAAACTCGGCCCAACTGCCGATCGAGCCAAGTTGTGTGCGAATATTCAACCCTTCTAGTGCCATCTAAGTCGTAAGCTCCCTCCTCTTCCACCTCCTCCTCGTCTTCGTCATCCGAAACGTTCGCCCTCCTACTCTCGCCTATGCTCCTCGAGTGCTGTTTGACTCGTTGCTTCTTGCCGCCCACTGGATCGACTTTTTGTCTCGAATCAAATGGCGAGTAGTACTCCTGCTCAGCAGGATAATCAGCGTCGTCGTCTTGATAGTTGTTGTGGTCCTCGTGATAGTATCGCTCGTTCCTTAGGCCAGCACTGGAGTCGATGTAATCAACTTCTGGCTGATCTCGCTGCTGCTCCCTGTGGTCGACAATCCTAACTCGGCGCTTATGTTCTGGGGTTGCACGTGCACCCAATGGGTTGCTTGTTACAAAAGATGCAAGCGAGTGAGGCTCACCTGTTGCTGGTGTGCCCACGCGTCTTTGAGTTTGCCTTTTTAGGCTTGAGTAGGGTTGCTGCTTGTTCTGGTGGCGCAAGTCTCTACTTTCCGCAAGATCTTGCTTGTATTGCTGCACAAGTGGCGAAGACTCGTCGAGTTCGTATTCGCGCACGTAAGCACGACCAACTGTTCTATTGGTTCTCTTATCATCTATGTCAAATTCTCTACTCGAATAAGCGAGTTTATTATTATTTTGAGACTTGCTTCCTAGGCTACTATCTGGTAATGTCTCAATTCCTCTGTAAATATCACTAAGTAACTCGTCCAGCTCCTCTTGGTCGCGGCGAGAAATCGACGCCATACTGTCAAGGACTGAGACTGTATCGCTATTGTCTTGTCTCTCCTCTCCTAGTCGACAACTACTCCTCTACGGACTTCGCTTCGAATGACTCCTCTGTTTTCTTCCTCTAATTTAACGGGCCTTTTCTCTCCCATCGTTTGCGTCTATTAGTCGCCCTCCGTTCCCCATTTTTGCTCGCCCCTCAGGCTGACTCTCCCTCCGACTTGCCCGCTTGCCTCCTCAGTCTCGCTTGGCCTCAGATTTGTGTGCCTGAAGGCAGCCCAATTGGCACAGCGTGCGAAGACCGCGCTGCCGAGACTCATGCAATGGGGGCGAGAGCGTAAAGTGCAAAAACGAGGGTAAGGCCATTTCTCCATCCATGACGTGAAGCAACAAGAAAAACGCACACGGCTGCTGTTGGCCTTATATGGAAAAAGGCCGCATAAGCTAATGGGTGCTATATTATGTTTAGAGCGGTTTATTGTTGTTTTAACGAAGCGACAAAATGCTGAATTGCTAGGTAGATAAACTTATATTGGGCTTCGGTTTGAACCAGACCCGATCTCTGAGCCCTAGCAACCTTCACAACCCGCTGTATGTCGATCCCATAGGTCAAGCCGTAATACTTCAGCTGGTCTATCAGCATATCAATCACTATCAGGGCCCCACTTCGACCAATTCCAGCACTACAGTGTACAATCATTGGACTTGAGGGCCTCACCTGATTGATACCCTCTAAGAATTCTAATATGCTACCTGGACTTGCTGGTGTGTGCTGATCTGGCCAAGCATGGTATTGATAGTGGAGCACGCGTCTAGCCGTTCGACAATCATTATTCTCATCAGTACCCTTGAAACGTAATTCAAATTCACGTAATGTGTATTCTTCATCCAAGGCACGCTTTTGTACCTCTCCCACATTGATCACTTGAATTGGTCCACATTGGAGTAGCTTCTGCTCGACTGTTGGCCAGTATCTGTAACATTTATTCTTACCCCGCTCTATTTCCTTTGTTACCATAACTATGCAATCAGATTTCTCTTGCCAGACCATCCACCAGAAGTCGTTCACGGTGTTTGGTAACGGTCCTTGAGTTGCTATATAGACTTTACTGTTTGGCAATGGTTTTGTGTGCGGAGATATTGTTGTACCTTCATCAACTAATTTTATATAATTTGCATTTATGTAGTCATCATCGCTATCATCGCTCCTCGTCATCGTCTTAGTAATCCCACTATTTCCATGATTAATGGGATTATTTTGGCCATGGCCAAGCTGTGTATTATCACTTAGTACATTGTTATTCAATGATAATTGAGGGGTATTATTATGGTTAAGATTGTTTTGAACATTATTCTCATAATTGTTATTATTACTATTCGTTTTGGATAAATGTGAAATGAGTGCCATTCCAGGAGATAGGGTTGTCAATGTTGACGTTGATGTCGATGTGCTTGATGAGGACGATGTTACCGATGATGGTTTGTTTAGAATCACACGAGTATAATCATAAGGTAAGATATTCCTATAACGATTTTTTGACATATTTTTATCTTCTTGTCCAATTTTCCTATTAAATAAAACTTTACATTCTTGATGTTGAATGTGTTCAAATTCTTCCCAGAATCCCTCCTTTCCATTAGAGAGCGGATTCTCTTTAGATAATTCATTCACTCTGGCTTCAATGTCTTGGGCAGTGATTGTAGTTGCATTAAAAGGATATTTCATATTGACAACATTACCTGTTGTCTCAACCATTGGATTCCGTTTATAATGATCAACTAATTCGGTTAAAGAATTGAACCTTTCACCGCCACCAACATCATATTTGTTATTATGATGCCTAATTATAACATGTGTCACCTTGTCGGCTTGACTAATTTCATCTTTGGTACGAACGGTTAATACATAATCTCCTATCTTACTTTGACTCTCTCGGACTAAAAAACTACCATTGACCCCTTTCTCTCTGATCAATCTTTCAGCTTCAATTCCACTTAGTGAACCATGGAACCAACGTTCAGTGGTGGGATCAGATGAATTTAATGGCCTCTTGAGTTCTAAAATTTCTCCATTCTTTTCCTTAAATTGATTTTCACTATAGAATTGTACCAATTCAGCTAAAGTGGCAAATTGTTCACCACCGTGTAAGTCATAGAATTCACCTACACGACGAATCTTAATATGGGTCACCTTATCACGACGCCTTACTGATAACGAGAAATGACCAGCACTAGATTTGCTTGGTCTAACTAGAAAGCTTCCATCCTGTCCACGTTCGAGCAATAGTCTCTCTGCTTCAACATTACTGAGATTTGGATGAAACCATCGATGCATTATAATGTATTTTCTATCTAAAAGAGAACTAGAGGACTATATGACCTTCCAAACAAATTGGATTGAATGGAAAGATTTAACCTCAAGGATAACAATATCAAATTCAATAATAAAATAACCCTAGACTAGTTGGATCATCAACCTAAAATAGGGACTGCCC
>Ga0058701_10000557_pt1 | contig 25252 bp, 12 predicted proteins | sample AgamicOrMae_FD_97039 | JGI IMG/M metagenome (GOLD analysis project Ga0058701, IMG submission 97039) | Agave microbial communities from Guanajuato, Mexico - Or.Ma.e | ecosystem: Host-associated > Plants > Phyllosphere > Phylloplane/Leaf | place: Guanajuato, Mexico | collected 2012-06-04 | reverse complement strand
ATGTAGAACTCACGCCTTTTTATAATCAAAATTAGGGCAATACATGAAAAGTAGTCATGATAAAATCTTATTCTATGAACGCATTCGGGCTCCAATTTATAATTTATGCATACGTATCCTTAACCTGACAGCTTCCGCCTAAAAAAACCTAGGCTGGATTTAATATTCATGCAAGATTTTGTTCACTTAATGCTCAGCAGGATTTTTTTTCAATAACAATTCCATTATTTTTCAATGCAATACACCTCCGAAATCTCTATGCATTATAGAAAAAGTACCTTTGCTGTTTTCCTTACCATCTAAGGAAAAAAACCCGCTCCTAAGTACATATATGGTTACAAATTGTTTTTTTTCCTTTTCTTTTTTTTTAAAGAAAAAGAAAAATACATAATGTAAAAAATATACGCCCCTTGCGCGTATGGTCGCAGCCCTTACAAAATTACTTTTTTCTTACACAGCCCTATATGCTGTATTGAACAATCTCAAAATTCAAAGAAAACAGGAACATCCTTAAAGGTTAGCGAAGGAAAGGTTACCTGTTCAATCAACATTATTATTTTATGGTTTTTAGACCTATTTTTACCAAGTCACCACCAATAAACTTACTAAAATAAAACTCACTTTTCCACTTATTTTTTTAAACTTAAAATCACAGTGTTCGAAACAGACATCTAGTAAAGTCAAGTTGCTCCCTGTCCCCCGCCATTCTGAACGCTATTCTGAATAGAATATCCGTTTCGTTCCCATAAAATCGCATCATCAGACTTGAATCCGTTCCGCGGCTCGCAAAAGAAGTTATCGAGGCAAGCTACCTTGCCGTCTCGCTGCCCTCCTCCGGACACTTAGAAAAGGTGGCAAAATCGCCTCTAATCTTATACCTCAGCTGGATTCATATGAGTAATTGATCAGAGCTATTTATAAACATTGATGTCAGAAACGGAAAGCTCATCGCAAACTGGTTCCATGATCCCGGGAGAAGGCATCGCAATGCGGCACGAAGCTCCTGAACAGGGAAGAGTAGAAAAGCATAGCACTAGAGCATCAATCGCAACAACTGCCTTTCATTTCATCCGACAACGGGAAAAAAAGAGCACGGTCCTGGGTACAGTTAGTCATCTTTGATGATGCACTGCCTAAAAGCGGCATGATGATAATAATTGGTACGAGCGCTTCCAAGTCTACCTCAAGCTACCAATTTCCTTTTCTCGTCACACAACACAAAAAGGACTGGTTGAAAGCATCGTGTATGTGTAGCGGTAGATATCATTGCAAGAGCTCCATTTCCGGATAGGCCCCTCCATTAAATCGTTCATACGGTCGTCCAGTGAAGATACTTTCGGGGTTACATTTATGCCTAACACGTGTTCTCTAATTGCACGGAATGGAAGAAGAATCTTCTTGGAATGAAAGATGTCCTTTTCAAAATATACTGTCAGTATGGCCATCGAACCAAACGGCTCACTAAGAGACGAGACAACCGCGAATTAAGAGAACTCTCGTATTGTTTTCAGGAGACTATCTTAATGAACGGAATAAATTCCTCGAGAGTTTGAAAATACTTCTGGCCTTCTACAGCTTAAGTATGCTTACTCATTCTTCGGTAATAGGTCATTCATGAATGTCCATGATCTCGTGAAAGCTGGCATAACAATATTTGTTTTCAAGTAAGCCAAGTCGGCTTTGATAAATAATCAAAAACTTGATTTTAGAACTTAATGGCAAAAGCTCAGAAATTTACCACGAAAAATAATATTTCCAATAATTCGTGATCACCTGAGTGTCGGCTTAAAACTATTTCCTAGCATAACCTTTATGACATACCAAGTTGCGGTTTCTTTAAAACCTCGGACGAGAGGCGTTCCTAGCGAGAAAGTGGTTGAGTTTTAATAAAGAGATTCCGAGGCGAGAAAATCACAAGACCTTCAGGCTACCACAAGAGCGAGCGAGCAGCTGGCCGAGGCTCGCCGTTGCAGCGGCGCCGGTCTGTGGACACACGTTATCTCGAGTTTGCTTGAGGCTTGCGTCATTTTAGTAACGATTAACTCTATAATCGAAGGTGAAGGTATGCGTCTAATCTGGATAATGGGCGTTGAGCTCGCGCCTTGAATAAAAGTGTGAATGGCGACGTAAGGCACCGACTAGATATTTCGCCGCAGGCTGATCCTTAATATGTTTGTGTCAGTTTAATCAATGTCTCCTCTGCTCACAATCAGGGTAAAAACTTGACTAATACATCTGACAGGCAATCATTTATTGTGCTCACAAATAACGTTCATATTTAATATAAAATAGTTTATGCTGATTAACATGCTAATTGAGGGCACACGGCAAGGCAACATTTCGATAAATAGAGCTGTTTGGAAGGCTAAATTACTTGAATTACTCTTGTACGAAAATTTTGCTTAGGTTACCCATGCCATTTTTCAAAAATTTCGTTGAATTTTTTTCTGTTTATTTTTTAACGTTTTGCGGTTGGAATTTTTTCAGGGGAACTAGTAAGAATCGATAAAATGAAAGGATGATCGTTGAAGCGTGGACAAGTTCCGGGCTCCTTCATTTGTCATTTTCCTTAAAAATGATAATACTAAAATAATAATAATAATAAATGGCAGTGGGTATGACCCAGATATTTATTTGGAAAAAATCAATAGGTAAAAGCAAACGGATATTTAAAAAAATGTTCGGAAGTTATAAGAGAGATCAAAACCTGAGATAGGCTGTTAAAGTATGTTCGCACATCATTAAAATATTTTTAAAAAAAGATTACATGCGTGTTCCAAAAAAAAAAGCGAAATTTGCACGTTTATTAAGGTAATCTTTGTCACTAACCTCGTGAAGTGTAACAATATAAAACAAGACATGGTAGAAATCACAATGCTTTAGTCCATGACTTCGGCTGTTCGGTGAAAACCCTTAGTAGAAAAATTACCGTCGCGTTAAAAAACAACGGAGTACCTCCTAAAGCAGGATAACTTTTCAACTGCAAAATATGCATCCTAAACCTTTTTCATCTGCTGTTTCTTAATTGTACAACAATTGGAAAAAGTTCCAACGATATATCCATCAATATAAAAAAGTCGTGCTGGTTCTAAAGCCGACAAATGCATCATTTCTTTAGCGTACCGTAGTATACAGCATGCCACACGGTACTGGTATTCATCGGTGAATTCTCATTCCATCGACAAAGTCGAATTCCAATCGAGCTCCAGCTCTGGAATCTGAAAAATCCATCCCAAAACTTGAACAACTGCCCGCAATAAATAAATAAAAATAAATAAAATAAATAAAAACAGCAAAATGAGCCATCAAACCCATCCGATTCCCCATACGCTCAACATCACTTCCCTATGCACACCCACACGCACCCATATTGCTGGGCCCGATTGAACACCCGATAAAAACATCAGCTATTGACAACAACGAAATCCGGTCAGGCCCAGGCACACGGTTCAGGCTGCGGTCGTGTCGAGGAGTTTCAGAGACCACCCGCGCACTCCGTTGCTGCCGAGAACCGAGCCGGTTCGAGCCCGATCAGAGACCAGGCCGGGTCGACCTGCCGCTGCCTCTGCCATCTACGTAAATGTTTAACCCGAAGCCGCAATTCCGCAGCCTTCGATTCGTGGCCGCCGCACCGAGTGCCTTTTCCGGTTCCGGTTCGAGAACCATGCGTCTTCGCGGTGTGTTATAAGGTTCAGTGGTTCGAATCTCGGCCAGGTGGAAGACATTTTTTCAGGAACGAAAATCATCAAAGGGCAGGAAACGACCTTTTGTTCCGGTGCCTCTGATTGCAACTCATCATTTTACCGGTAAAGAACCAAAACCCAATGTTCGATCATTTTCGCGATTCAATGTTCGCATATTTTGCTATTTTTATAGAAAACGCGAGTCCAAAAATGGATAATGGTAATTTTCCCAACCAGTCCAAAATCAGCAAAATCTTCATTGCTGTGACGAGACGTGGACTGCCGTTCCTAAGAGTTACTAAAAACAAAACAAAAACGCTTTCTTTCCGAACTATGCTGAGGTTGAAAAGATGCTAAAAATTGAAAGATGCTAGAAATTTCGCTTCTTCAATGTGCGCATGATTTGAGAAGCAAAGGTTGTTTTAAGGCACCAAGATGCTTTCTAGAGGCCCATCTTGCGCAAGGAACGGGAACTGTGTAGGGCAATAATTAATAAACAGAACGTTTCGAATTGAAGCGCCCTCAACTTGATGAAGAAAAATGAAATTGAGATGAGGCTTAGAGCGAAACAATGTAGCCACAATTTCCCCGCCGCCAGAGGACAAATCCGTGACCTGGTTTGGAAGGTTGTGGGTTCTAATACTTGAAACGATAGATGGTTTGATCGGATTGAATGCCAATATGAATAACTGCTATTAGGACTACTTAAAAAAATTCTCCAAGTCATCTTATGAGCATAAAATTGGTGACGATTAATGTCAAGATATGCCTAGAGAACAATATTAAGTGCAAAACATGAACAATTGGTAAGCTAGTACATTACAAGTATCGGTTTTACAACTTGCTTCAAATGCACATAATTTTCCACCGTTCTGGCTGCTAGCCTGCACACTGTACTTGTAATGTACGAACTTCAGTGGTATATTTTATCTAAGCTATTGCAGAGAGCAGGTCGGAGAGAATAAAAACACAAAACAAAGTCAAGGATAACGTACACATGTTTTGATAAGGGTCCTTCCACCCCGTTAACCGTACTAATGTTTACATCACCTTAAGAATCACTTTGTACAAATGCTGTTATGGATGGATCTCTTTCACCAAAAGAGCACCTCAACGGTTGTCTGACCACTTTCATACACGATACGACAATAGCATCAAGTCCAGAGCGGAGATTTTAGTAGGTACACCTGGCAAAGCTGACCAGGATATCCATTGTAAAACAAACAAAGGTATTCCAAAACGCGCATTCGAGTGCAAAATAACGATTCAGGTTGATCATCCGGTGGGTTTAAAAGACTGCCCGTCAGGTAAACAGAAATCGCGTGGAGTGAACGACAGCGATTCGACGCTCTTTACACAAAACTAAAGAGCAGTTTCGATTCCGAAGAAAATGTTTAGTAAAAGGCGCCGCCTTCTTGGCGTCACTCTGGCCACTTCTGAGTCCCACCTCCAAGTCCCACCTCCATGAGCCCGCAGGCGATCCTCTGACATTAGGCCCCTTTAAGGTTTGCCCCACGGGCAGCCCCAATGATGTACACAACAACAGACACACCATTCTACGAATCGTTCTTTCTGCATGAGACTAATGTAACGCGAATATCGTAATTAGAACGAGTAATTGCTCTTAACTTTTCTTAAAACATGCACATTGCTCAGAATTCATGTGCGTAACGGTTATTTAGGTGGATTGATCATTAAAAGTGAAGTTTAGGGTAAAGTAGACGAAGATGAAGAAAAGGCTTGTGGTGGGTGGGAAGGAAGTCCAGAATAGAAACCTATTGTGTTTTTCAACAGCTATTTCACCGATGTTCCGAATCAGAGTATAATCATAAGTCAAGTTTCGTTGATTTTCTAGAGAGCTGTCAGGTGAAACAACATGTGTGTCTCTCATTGGTTAATCCTTTACGCAATTTATCCTGTTAAAATTTCTCCCACCGCGAATCAAAGTAAAGGGACTTTGCCTCGGGGTGTCAGGTCCTCATGCGGTGAACCTATCAAAAGCATGTGTGTGGTTTAGGGTTTTAGAATTACGTAATCATTTGATCCTATCGCAAGAGAATTCCACCTTCCACAGCGAAGGAAACTCTGCTAGAACTGCGGAGGGCCGTCCGTGTCACACTATAACCCCGTGCCAACTCCGTTCCCCTGAAACAAAGTAAGTTCCCCTTCTTCGCCATTCGCTACATTCATAGTTGGCATACTTGGCAATACGCAGCCAAATTAATCTGACAAATTCGTCATCAAGGGTGAGGCTGTGCCCAGCAGCCCTTCCCGACCGCAGTCCACGAGTCGAGTGTTTTGACCCGCCAACCGGCAATACCACCACGCTGCTCTATAATCCTACCTATTTAGAAAGGCGCATCCCAACAAGATATAAACGGTTTCCCCCAAATTGTGGACTGAGGAGAGGGTTTGAGCTTGTCGTGTCCCCGAGACCACCGCTACCCAAACCGTGCAACCACACCTGGGACCCACAAGCGGAGAAGGAGGGCGAGAATGAGAGAGTGGGTATGGAGGGTGGAGTTCGGGTTGGGGGTGGACCATGATTAATGCCAGGACATCATGCAATCAGATAGGGCATCCAGTGTGCCTGCTACGCAAGGTGCTATGCTACGGCTTGTTTCAGTACCACAAGCAAAAGTCAATGTCCCGGGCGGCGAGTCGCTCCACGCTGCGCCGTGCCACGCGCAAGGCCCGTTTCTGTATTACCATTTTCGCCGTAGCAGATTACACCGCAACACTTGGTAGTGGTAATAACAGGATGAAGATTGTACTTTGATGGCCTACAGGAAACTCATTTGTACCTTCATAAACCCGGTGCCGACTCTTAGAAGACCGTCGCTAGGGATAGTCAACTCCTGTCAATCCTGTGAAATCATCATTAGGAATACAAGTCCAACAAAACTAGTCTCCAATTGGAATCGACCCTTCCCCTTTCTGAGTCACAAGACATTGCTCCTCGGATAACCCAATCAAAGTCTATTTACTAAGTATCATTTGAAACCTAGCACGAAATTCGTCGTCTTTGAACAGATAGAACTCGCTTGCCTTCTTCGGTTGAACAGAAATAAGACAACCAGATCCGATGTTAGACCACACGCGGTACGGATTCAAGTCCAGTATTCCTACAAAAAACGAACCAATTCAAGAAAGGCGTCAGAATAACACATTAATGTACCCTCCAGGCAGCATGGATCAACAGTCCGCGCCGTCTAACTTGTGTCTATAATCGTTGCCACCTGGAGTAGACACAAATTAATCATAATTGGTCCGCATCGCCTGGGGCGCAGAGTGTGCTGGCTGGGCGACGGCGTTGCGTTTCCAGCAATGAATTAAAAATTACCTTTTTTCCATTTTTCTCGAGTTGGAGCAGCGGGTGGTCTTGTTTGAGGTGAATACAGTTGCCCCTTTTTAAATAGTGCCACTTTTTTAATGAAACTAGGAATGTAGTAGAATGACTGGGCTACAACCTATCACTCACTCATAATCTACCAGAATTTTGACGAAGATAATAACAATGAGGACACGCCTGAACTTGTCGCCATACAAAAACGTTCCATGCGATTAAATTAAAATATATCTACGTAGAATAATTTCCCAAATAAAACCATCGAAAATGAACTACACTTATGAGGTTAATAGGGTTAATATCATGCTTTCACGATACCTTTCTCAACATGATCGTTTAGGAGTCACAACAGTGGTCCGAGGACTCTTTTTACAGAGGGACTTTAATATCGACTAATTTGCAAAGTTCCACTTAAAGGAAAGATGATCTGCAACTTGAAGAGACTCAAGAAAGGCCTGGGACAGGATACTGTTCGGGAGCGTTGCGCATATTCTGAGCCTCCCATACGTCAAAGCAATATTAGCTGCATTAGTCATAGGCATGACTAATATCTCACGCAGCACCTTTCATGTCTGCAGGAGAAATCAATCAAAGTACATACACTACTGAACACCAGACTTCGCGCATTCTCTCCACGAGAATATTTTTTAACGTTTTCCAGGTATAGAATACGAATTAAGTTCCGACCGAGATTTGGTGGAACCCAAAGCTTTTCGACAATTCAGATGTATTTCGACGATTCAGTGTACAAGAAGTGTGTCACACTTGTCAGCAAGGCAACTATGCACTGGCATTGATTGAGAGGTACCTTCAAAACCAATAATATCCAGTTATACGAATGGTGACAATCTAGATAGTCAACAACACAGCCTGTTTCAGGCTGGACTATGCGATCCGAAATGGGTTCTAAACGTTAATAGACTACATAGGGAAAAGTCCAGTTACTCTAAAATGGTTAACAATGAAAGGTACGGTTGGTTAACTTCCTGCCTTACTCCAAAGCCATCTTACTCGTCTAACAGTAAGTAAGTCTTGTTTCATCTTTTCAAACGAACTAAATGTATTTTAAAACTAGAACACTTACGACGGGTATGGTTATTGGTGTTGATCACAGTAATTGTAGTTCTTGTCACATACCTGAAACATACGTTCGAAGAACACACATCAGAAATCACATAGCAAGCAAATGATAACGTATTGAAAGACTGTGTGAAACAATAAAACAAACCAGACGATTTTCAAGCGACGGTAAAACTGAGAAACAAAGTTTGCATGGTGGTGAGAGAACCTCATGAATAGAAGATTTGTGGTAGTGTGCGTGAAGATATTGAATTGAAATTAAATTCAAATAAATAAGAGGATAAGTATGAATGTACCAACATTTCAAAGACTTGATCTATCGGTGCAATAATGCTAAACTGGCTGCATTTGATGACAAATAAGTAAGATTTATGCGCCTATAAATCAATTGAGCAGATTCAATTTGAATTAAAGAATCCAGCCAATACCCGTATTTCCTTGCGAATTATACCTTCACAATCGTCCCTCATAGCAATTATGAGAACAGTTTAAACTCTAAAGATGCGAGAAGAATGGACGAGCTTGCGGGCACAGCGCGGAGAAACACATAATCGACCTCACTATCGATACGATTGCCATCCGATCGAGATACTTCTGCCTCCAGACAGATCTGCTTCAAGACGTTTACATTGACTAAGCTAAAGAGTTCTGTCTCATACAAGATACCTACTTAGAAAAAACTAGTCCTATATCGACTTAATTTACTTTTTGTATGTTAGATTATGTATCATTGTTAGTTTGAACGAAGTAAAGAAATGAGTGAAAAGACGAAACGTTTGCTCCCAACATGGAGAAGGAACGGAACAAAAATCCGTTGACTGGACCCAAAAGTGTATCAAGATCCCTTGGCTTTAGACAAGTTTACTCTCATACCACTCATAGCTTATGTGACCTCTACGGCCAGTAAAGGCCTGACATCATATTTGGGGCACATTTTTGGAATTAGGAAGTCCTAAACGTTCTCGTACACAAGTAATAGCAACATGCGTTTCCGAACGGGGTTCGATTCGATAGACGATGAGTTGTGCAGGCTAGGAGCCAGAACGGTGGAAAATTATGTGCATTTGAAGCGAGCTGTAAAACCGATACTTCACCGACAGAGAAATAAGTGGCAATAAAAATCGTCCGATGCACCAAAAAATAAACAATAGTGTAAAAACCCGTGTGAGACAAACGTTTGATTCTCCGAGTGCAATTCCTGGCGGTCGGCCATTTCGAGTGTTTTATTGAATGTTACGCCTTTTCCAAACACGGCTATCGCAAAACGTAACCAAGATATATGACAGTCTTTTCGGAGATGTTCTCACTATCCGTGGATGGAGAACAGCAGATAAATCCGCATGAGAAAAAGAACGCGATAAACAAAGGCGAATGGATCCAACACTTTCGCAAGCGAATCGGTAAATAAGGGACAATGACAGGCACAACTCGAAGATTGGCCAATTCTCAGGTCGCGTTTCGGAATCCTTTCATTTCATTCGATCTTTTTCAAAGCACGATGAAAGGCCATTGTCATCATACAATGATTAAACAGCAGAATAAATATATGGCGTAATTAAAATATAGCAAATCGAAAAAGATGCGACGATGTAAATGTTGAAAAGGAAAGTTTCCTAATTTCCCGAGTCCAATTTAAGCTCCTTCAACTAACTTCTCTTTCAATATCGAAAGATTTTACATATATACTTAAAAAAATGTTATAATTGAATTAAAAATTCTCTACCAGTTGAAAATGAGTGAGAACGTGAGTGCGGGTTGTTTGGGGTTCGAGGTTTCCACTCAATGACAAAAGAGCTCATTCTGTGGTATTTTGTTACGGAGAGTTTTGATAGTGAGAATGGACGATTGGTAAGTGACTTACAGCGGCAAGTTGAGGTAGATTTTTTTTTAAAGCGTTAAGGCCGAAAATAATAGGGAAAAAATGCCACATATATGTTTATTGAGAACTTCCCAACAAGTCTGGGGAGAATATTGTAAATTTCTGTCAATTTTGAAAAGGTGCACGTCTTTTTGCGCTAGAAACAAGTGGCTCAACAACCTCGGCCATTAGACTTGTAAGGTACTCCGCCTAAAGTGTGAGACAGTCGCTCCTAAAATGCCTCCTAAAAAGGTCGTGTTGTCCTTTGCGAAGAGACTCTGAATCCCAGCTGTGCAATCGCCTCTTCATCAAACCCTCAAGATAAGTCCGCAAGCTTGACGACAATCTTCTCTTTGAAACAGGAAAATGTCGACAGCGTCATTGCAAGTGTAGGAAATCACGCCAATAGGGTTAGATTAACCTCAAAAAGGAAACTCCTATGCTTACTGCAGGGTGAAAAGTTAGCCAGTAGGCGAGGAAACCTAATTAATTGATCGAGAACTCTATGGAAGCTTTCATCACCATACCAGGTTGTACGCGGTTCGTCCCACACAGACGCCCTCCTTGATAGGTCGTCGAGCGCGAGTAGAGACCTTTGACTGCACTGACTGTATTGTATATCCGCTTAAACCATTTTTAGCAAACAAAAACAAATGCAATGATAACTTTAGATTGCCAACAGTTCCCCCAAAAAGCAACCGGCTATACAAGAAAGCAACTGTCATTTCTTGTTCGTCCTTTTTTTTAATAAAAAAAAATAATAAATACGCACAAACTTTTTGATTTGGGGACTATTTTTGAAAGGCCGGAGTCAGTGTTATTAGGTTATGGAAGCTTTTGAAGTTCAACGGGAAAAGTAAATGAAACAAAACGGATCCCGTTGAAGTGAGTGTGGCGACCTTGACACACGGCAGGGCAACCAGCCCATTTCTTTTCACCCGACAACAACCCTCTTTTTTCGTTTCAACAATCTTTTACAGGTGACGTACAAGCTAATCTCAACTTGTACGCTGCCAGTCAAGGTGGAGAAAAACGTAGAGTAAAATTTGAGGTTAGGCGGAACAGACAGATTATTGCTGATAACGGACTGCACAGGTTATGTTACAGAATGCTTATTGGGCCAGGTCAGGTAAGCAGATTACAAAGGTAAGTCTGCGTGCCGCCACGGATTAGGATCGTTACTTTGTCCATGACAAATGCGAAGTCCTGGTGGAATGGTAAATTTCTTCCTCTCACGACAAGTCTATGGCTAAAAGGACATTCGTTAAAAACAGGCATCTTCTCAATATAGGCTGATGAGATTATCAAACACGGCACGCTACTTAATCACACTAAAGCTAGAGTGTAAAACAAAAGGTGACATGGCGCTATCTATAAAATGCGCCGAGCCCCAAAACGCGGGATTTTATGATCGATATGCTGATTCAAATGAGAAGTGTTTGTTTTTGTTAATCCGTTGTTTGGAGGCTAATTAATGTGGAAGGGCTTGACTGAGATAAAACGGGAGGTATGGCGTTATTAAATCAACAAAGGGTTTTGACGGATGTTGCGATTTCGTATTTATAAACGTAGTCAAGAAAAAGGAAAACCGTATCCTTTACGCCATGATTCCATAAACAAGTATCACTAAAAAAAGTTTGTAAACCTAGGCGCGGTTTTCACCACTAACGTGAAAAAAGTGATGTTTCTATGAAAAATAATTATAAAAATTAAGAACTCATCCGAGACCCATAGCATCGAAAATCCAGGTCTTTTCTGTGTATATATTTCGTGAAACCACGTCAAAATAACTTGCAAAACTTAATAAGAAAGACGTTTTAACAATATTCAAGATATCATCACCGAGGAAACTTCCCGAAATTCTGATTATATTTTCCCTATGAAAAACTACCCGACAATTACTTCACAGCGTGTCAATTCTAGGAAAGAGGCACAAGAATTCATATAGTCGTGAGTCTTATTACCTAATATTACGACAAAGACGCTTTGAAAGTCATGTTACATGATCTCTAAGGTTGTCCTGATTTTATTAAAGTCCGCATTTTCCTTCGAAATGAAAAAGAAGTCTTGCACAAAATATGGGCCGTCAATAAGATACCTCCTTTTATACAGCCGCTACTTTCTTTGATCTTAATTAGATTCAACGCACTGCTTACACCGGCGTAGATTGGATTTGAGAAAACAAAAATCGTTATCAACAAGGATTCCTTTTCTGATTTAATTCAAGTAGTTGAAATCCTTTTTCCCCGGTTTCGGCGATGATGTCTTTTGTTGTAAAAACGTAGGTCTGCCGTCATTCTCTCGGGAGAACTTGATTTTGGTCTTCCTCGACCGGCTCCGTCTTTCGTTTTGGCGATAAAACCTCCATCAACATTAAGGATCAGAACAATACTATACTTCCAAAAATAAACGCGCAGTGTCTTTGAAAAGAGGAGGCGCGCCATGCTGCACTCGTGGAATCTACCACCCCGCTCATAGGGCAAACAGTAATACTCAAACCACACTTACAAACTGCATACATTTTGCTACTCTGTCGTGAAAAATACCTTTCCACTACCGCACAGTGCCAATTACCATACGTCCTGGTTTATTTGTTTGAAAAGCGTAGCTAGAAAATTTGAAAATTAGGTTCAGAACGGATCTTTCAGAAAATGCCAAAGATAATGCTCAAAAAGAATTTAAAAAATCATAAAAAACAAGCAAGAGGGGCATTGTATCCATGAACTGTATCAAAAGTGACAAAACTAAAAAAAAAATATAGGTCAATTTGAATACGGTTAAAGTCTTCCTAAAAACTGCGACATTTGAAAAAAAAATATATAAAAAGATGGCTGGGACAACGTAGCTGCAAAAGTTAAAAGTGCCATAGAAACTCGGTGGTTTAATATATTACGGCTCGCTCATAGCAAATGCGAAATTCCCAGCGATCGATGCAAGAGAACTTTTTGGTCCAGCAATGGGCTACATCCTCATTCTTACTTCATCGCGTCTTTGTAATGGATGCCTGGCCCGGCCTTCTCCACAGCTTGCTCCGTTCCTGAATAAATCGAGAGCTGGCGTAATGGCGGTTGAAACAAAAAAAAAAGTCGACAGAGAGAAGCGTTTGCAACTGAAATGATCCTGATGAGCTCGACTGTGGACGCACCTAACGTCGCTGGGGAAGCTCGGACTGAGGACGATGCTGGAGCTCATCTGCGTGTGCCAACCACCTGCCTCCTGCAGCGCGACCCCCTCAGAGAATCATCATCATCGACTTCCATCCGACCATTCCCCTCAAAATCCCAACGATTCAATCTTCACCAGAAAGATTCGTCTCCCTCAAGCAAGGATCATACAGAGACCCAGTTAAGTCTGCAATGATGTCCTGTTGTGCTCTTTTCGTCCACAGTTACAAAACTGTCGAACTGTACAACATTCTGAGGAGTTCCACACGATGTCTTCCACAATCGATTCACTTGTCAGTTATCTTTTGGAATAATTGTCGCAAAGACGACTTCATTGGTCAGCGTGAGGCACTAGTGAAGTCCAGGTGCTCTTTTATATCAGACATGTACGGCGTAAAAGCGGATACGTGGTACCACTGTGTTACGATAGTGTGAGCACGTGTAGCAGTGCAGTCTAGTTCCTTACATACGGTAATTCAAAGAGGTAACCAATATGCAATAGAGTGGAGTGAGGTTTACCAGGGTAGATCATTCTGATCTAGGATTTGCCAAGTCATTCCCTTGGATAGCTGGACTATTTGTAAAAGTCGGAGTAAAAATACCTACGGGACTAGCATTTATCAATAAGAGATTGTTGTTTCTAGTCTGCATTTCCCTCGAGCTGCATCACTTATGCAATAGTGTCCTGCTAACGTAACATCCAGACCTGTAGGCCTATCCTAACAAGTACCTCACTGGTTTGGCGCTGCCTAAATAAGGAGCATCATAATTTAAATTTATGGCGGGGAAAGGCCTGCTTATTTATACCTTGTAGCTATAAATATAATTGCTAGCTAGCGTCACGGAGAGTTAAATCATCGGTTCGCAGTACCTGACAAATGTTTGGGTAAGAGAGCACGCTTGACGAGTCTTCGGACGAAGTGGAAGATAGCACGTTTGCTGGGAGTGAATCACTTGCCGCTGATAAGTTAAACTACGTGGAGCTACAGACCACTTTTCTGACCGATAGGTGCATGACACAGGTGAAGAAATGTCTGTTTAGTCATTCTTCCCAATTTAAGTCTTCTTTTCTAGGAAAAAAGGGCGCTGTCACCAGATAAAAAAACAAAAACGAAACAAACAATGAACAAAAAATCAAAATGTGGTTGCCTAAATATTTTTGCTCTAAAACCTTCATTCCAAAACGTGTTTACTTCACAAGGGGGAATTAAAAGGGAAGGTTCTTGTGATATTAGCAACACAAACTGTGAACAAAGAGGGATGGATGTTCTATGACTTATGCAGGCCTGTTTATCATCTTGGAAGAGGCTGCACCCAACACCCAATATTATCCAATATGTGTCAAAATGAGCAATACGCAAGGCAACCACTATAATTTCAGCCGGCCTAGCACTGAGACCTCATCATATTAGTCCGTCTGTCATTCATTTCCTATTGGTACCCGCCTGGCCCAACCCATTTGCTAACCTTAATTAGCAATCTATTATTTGCAAGTAGATTTATTCGTATTAAGTGTCGTGCGTTATTACGGTAATGTGGTTCATTGTAACATGACCATTAAAGATCTGCTATCTTTACGCCGGAGGCGAGGCATCCTCATCGGCATTATTAGTCTGCAATCATCAGCTAACCTTGATGAAAGTTCCGAGCTTTAATTTAAGACGCACGGCGGGGCTTATTTTTTGTTCGTGTACAATAGAACCCATTAGACATCGGTTCAGTCCTTCCGGGCGCCCGACGGAGAAAGTGTAGCCTTTGTAAAACATTGTACCGCTCCGTGTTTGTCGAACTGCGGTTTCCTTCAGCTGCAGTACTTTTTTTTTTCGACGTCGCTTAAAAGTGCGAGGCGAAACGTGATAGGTGGACACTCGTGCTGTACTGCAAATTAAGGAATTTCCTTTCAACAGACTTTTTCTTCCTAAAAGATTGTCGAGCCACTTTACTCGGTATGCGACAAGTCTCCTTTGTATCACGACGAAAAAAAGAAAGGAAAAAAAGGCTACAGAAGTTTGATCAGCGAAAGTCTTCCAGCAACCCTTGAAACACTGATAAAATCGTGTGCCCATATGGGAAAAAGATGTCTTTTACATCAAGAGTGATTAAAGCACCATGTTGTTGAGATACGGATGGCGTACATATTTTAACGATTAAAATGATGACTATTGAAATAAGAGTGAAGTCTACAAATGATGATTGATGGATTGCAAATGACGAATAATACGAAGATGATGTTATAAACGATGAAAGATAATATAGACTCATGAAAAGTTGTAAGCCTTTCGTCGAAAGGAAACAAGCGGCTCGAGAAGACCGTGTGTATGCCATCTGACTTTCTGAACGTAAATCCAACAAGCCCCAAACAATGAGCAATCAGCAATACGCAAAGTAACGGCTCTTTAAATACCGACGTGTCGTCGCAGTTGACTCAGTGAAGGGCCCCGCAACGCCGGGAATACAAGATGCAGGCTTTGCCGAGCGGTCACTCAACAATCTCACCAAATAAGGAAAACAATCCTTGCAAACGCAGCGGGGATTACAACTTGTCTCACCTGCACACCCAAGTACTGAAGACTATTTACAACTAGGTATCGCCCCGCCTTCCCAAAATACTGTGGACACCTGCACAAAAGTCACACCTCTTCGCCGACATCATGAGTGTTGTAAAGTAGACATTCACGCAGCAGGGAGCATCACAAAAATCTTTGTTGAAAATGTGGGTTATGATGGTAAGAAATGTTGGGAGAGGCCATCCGCCTCTGCAAGGAGCGTTCCTGGCGGGTGATCTGTTTGAAGCTTGCAGTCTCGGCACACTACAACGGAGCGCAGTGTTTTATTGTTTCAATTATTAGGAGCGCCGAGCTAGAGAACCCTTGGTCGTCAGTCCTCAAAGGAGCGATTAGGGAAAGCACCAGTGAGAACTGGAAAATCCTTATAAAATGAAACACTTCCCCTCCTGATTCCACTACAAAACACATATCTAAACTGAAGGGCCGTTAGTGGCAATAGCTTTTGGGAGAACTTTAAGGACCCATTTCATAGAGGAAGGAAGAAGGCAGACTTAAGGGTATGCAGATATGAGGGAGGAGCGAATTCATGTAGGAGGGAATAATAAGACCGAACACACGTAGGGAAAATAAAGAGGTCTGGAAACATGTTTGTTACATGGGAAGGACTATAATAGACAAGGGATGAGAAAGAGTCAAAGAGGAAGGACGAATATTAAAGGTATGAAGAACAACGGAATGATGCTTCGCAACATGATAAGGCAAACAATCTAATTTTAATAGAAAATATATACATATTTTCGTTTGAGTGTTCGTATAGGTCAAAGAGGTTAGCGTCTTTGGGATATGCGTATGTTATGGATCAAACGGTTCAGGACTCGAGATGGAAGGGGAAATTCCAAGCATAGGGAACGCAGTTTCGTCTTTCTAATATTTTATCTTAACGATAGTACGGCCGTGATACTTAATCAAAAAGATCCTCGTGGGTCTCTCAAGAATGACTCGCGTTCTTCGCAATACTACGTACAAATTAGCTCCGGAAGGCCACCGTCGCAACATCCAGGCTAGGGAATTAGGGTAGGCTGATGACAGGACCCCCCGATCTTATCATTTGGAAACGCTCTGGAGGCAAAGTTACCTAACACAGGATCGTGGCCTGCTAGTGGCAAATACGTTCTAAATTGAACCTTGCAAAAAAAAGGAAATAAAAAATGAGGTAATGTTATTGTTCTTTAAATATCTATAAGTTGGAAACTGGCTTTTCCACTTCAGGCAGAGTACTTTGATATGTTTTTACCCTTTTTTAGTGACCTGCAAATCCTGCCCTGTAAATAATTGAAAGATGGCATTTTGCAGTTTTGTTCCTTCATGGATCAAACTTCCATTTGTGCTAACGATGTATTATTGCGTACGTATTACGTTAGATTTAGATTACATGCCTTGAGCTTCGCTGTCGCTCCGCTCATCTATCGCAAAGTCTGATGGTTTGGCTTACCCCTCGCCCAGTAACTTTAACTTCTCTACAGCAGCAGTCTGCCTTCGAGGAGTAAGCAGTATCAGGCTTAGCGACTGTTAGGTTTAACTTAGGTTAAGTGTCTTCTGCCTTGCTTCGCCATCACTACGCTCAGCTTGGCGATGAAAAGTCGAGCAAAAGAGATGAAAAATCCCATCAGTTTCTTTCCACTGTACTAACACTCCGTGTGTGGCGAGTGCTTGACGCTGCAGCTCCACGAATGTCGCCACAGTGCGGGAGATCTCATGATCACGCTCTGATGTGACGAATCATCGGCGAGCATCGCGGCGAAAGCGCGATATTATCGCTCGGAACGTGCGACGTGCGGCTGTCGTACAGCGACTGTGCAACACCGTGCCACGACACGCACCGATTACAAGGAAGTACGCCACGATGCGTTTCTGCCCGCCTGCCCGGCTCGCGGTCCCTTTTCGGCTACCTCCGAGAGCACGCTCTTGAGAGGAGCGGAGCGCTCCTCTCAAGCGTAACGCCCAATGAGTCAAAGATCAAACCACCCGTTTCCACCGCAAAAACTTCACATCGCATTACATTATTCTTAAGGCTGCGTGGATAGAACTTCACTTTCTGCCTGTCCCTGACTCATATTTCCCATTTATTGCTTGTTTATCTAGCTGGAGCTTTGGGATGCGGGGCGCAAGGCTGATTAGAACAAGTTTACGTGATTTATTTTCTCCTCTGTTGAAAAGGAAGAGCCACTATCGTTGTCATGGCGACGACCTCGTACTTTCTACCAGAGATGCCCCTTTATATCTATAAATTATGCCTACTTCCAAATGATATTTTCCGTTTTTACTTTAGGATGTCTCTTAAGAATGCAGGACTATTCAGAAGGAAAGTTCCCGATACCGACCCTTTTTCATCGGTCACGGTAGATTAAGTAGCATCAGATCGCCTTGGTTCAAGCTCAATGGAAAAGATTTGAACATGAATATTCCTCGGTAAGAAAATATATACATCACAACTCATGCCTTGGTTTTTGAAAACTTTTTTTTTATGCTTCAAATCTTGATCTGACATTAGCATTGATGAACTGCGCATAAATGAGCAGAAAATAATATGGGAGGAAAGCGTGAGGAGAAATTATTTTGATATGTATTGAATAGCGGTGTGAATACGACCTCGTTTGAAACGCCCCCATTAAAAGGCTTTCACACCTTGTTGTTAATTTTCAACGACAATAAATAAATCAAAGTAAAACTACGAGGCTGTGTCCGTCAGCGAATGTCAGTTCCGAAACAGAGCCTTTCGCGTTTCTCTCCCATTGTCACGAGTTTATAAATAACACTTGATTAATGACACCCGTTCGAACCGAACTTGTCTCTTGCACTTGATTCTAGAAATGACAGCTAATGAGACTATTAGTCCATTTCCGAATGGGAAACGGAACATTGCTGGACGTCCACGGGTTTTTACGAAGCTGACAGACTACCTGACCTTCACTTGAAAGGTGACACAGAGAAATAGGTACCGGTAAAAGTAGCACTTATTTTAACTTATGTAAGGTTACCTAGGGAAATCAGTACATGGTACGCTCGGTTCGGCAGGATCAGGATTATACTTCATTAGGCGAGAAGAAAGTAGGTTAAGTTCGGTCACGGATTTCGGTAAGGGTCTGAGTTATACAGGAATTCATCACGTCCGTTTTAGGAAGACTTTTTTTCAGTTGATTCAAAGAAATTTTTGCCATAAAATGATTTAATTTGAAGAACAAAGTAAAATTGTAAAACGGAAAAGTTTCAGCCTAAAAATTTGGTTGCAATTCTTTCTTGGTTTTCGTTGAAAAAAATAGGTGTTGGGTTGGAAAAAATAACCAAAACCAGCTGAAAACCATAAAAATTTTACTATCATCGAAATTTTGGCATCTAAAAATCGGATGATAAGGTGTTATAAAATCGGTCGTTTTTTTAATAGAAAAAAGTTTCCCTTAAAAAAAACAAAAAAACAACAAAAACACACCAGAATAAAAAATGTGTATACACGAAGGGTCATTTAAAATAAACAAGGACATGGAACGTTTCAGGAAAAACATACAGCGAAAAGAGTTTTTTTTTTGGTTGGGTATCGTTTGTTTATTGCCGAACACGCTGCCCACCGATTCAATCCGAATGACATCTGAGCGACCATGTGAAATTTGGTACGAATTTGTGGCAACAGTGCGCGTTTTGCGCCGGTGCATAAAAAAAAGTTACGAAGAGCCGGCTGTGATTTCTGCCACTTTTTTCGGGCGATTCTCTCAATATTTCGGTACTTTTACGAAAAACAAAGAGAAAATCTAAAATTGCACAACTATGTGAAAGCATTCAATGGGTACGTTTCGGATACAAAGCAATATCATGGGAAAATTGAAATATAGTACTCTGGTTTTGTTCTAACTGCGGTGCACGGGAAGTTTGCTACTCAAATAGGATACTCGAATGGACGTTGATAATGAGCAAGGTAAATGTCAACTAAAATACCCGCCTCCGATGTCAAAACTTGGCGTTTCCGTTCCAAAGGGCAATGCAACTTGGTGTGTGAGTCCAGTATTCAGGTCGGAGGCAGCTAAAGCACATGTTTATTAACCTGTCTGTCCTACTTTTCAATCACTCGTTAAAGAAACAAAAACTACTCTTAAGCGTAAGAGTAACTCAGTTTGAATATAAAAGGAATGCTTAGCGCGATGAGAAAAAACCTCACTAACAAAAAAGGTTTTTTTTTAAATATTTTTTTTTCCTACGAAAGACACCATGGTGTCTTCCGGTTTGCAAACCGAACATGATCCATACACAATACACGTCACCCATGGTCTAAGAACATTCAGTATGCATGGGTATCGACATGAATAGCAATCAATGGATTATTGCAAAATATTGAACTATGATATTCTGAGCCCAATGATATCCATATTAATATCATATGTATATTCTTCAGGTATAGTCAGTCAATAATCTGATTGAGGTATACCTCTCTAAACCTAATATTCAACTTACCATAATACTTTACTATCCTGATTGAAGAATCCCAGGGAGTTTACTCCAATGGCAAACTTACATTACCTTACTTCGTTACAATCCTGAATGGAGAGTTCCACAGAGTTAAGTTCACCAATCGACTACTTCAATACTAAATCATATAAAAGCCTTCATTTCACCCTTTTGTGGAAATATTTATAAGAAATTCTCACGAATGAAGACTTTTTTTCAGGTGGATTTACACAAGAAAGCAAGTCAATGAACCTGGAAGCTTACGTTCATTACCGCGACAAAGCCAGGAATCACCGATGACCCAATAAAAGCTCCGATACTCTTAAAGAGTTTTACGACGTACATGCTACCGGTACCACCTCACCATTCGGTTCGCCGGTAATCGAATAAGTACCGGTGCCGACCCGGTTGGCGAGAGGCCGTGGCAAAAGCTCAGTGACTGACTGTCAGGGAAAAGTCACGCAAAGAGTCGGGGGTTCGATCAGAGGACTCCGGCCTGGAAAGACGTCATGTCACTGCGAATAACGGAACTCCGCCTGTGCACACAATGAGGAGGAAATTTCCAAAAAGGGACGGACATCAACCCATTAGCTGGACATTTGGGATGCTTGCGCTTAGTTGCGGGACGGGAGACGGTGTGCCCCGACGCGCCACTGACGCGCACGTATGTCGGAAGCCCAGCTTTGTTTTGGGGGGACAATTGAGCTGAGCATAGATACGATACAGGGAAAAGATCCTGAGGAATGAGGAAGTGGTCAGAGCTTTTTGTCCTTCTGTGGGAAAATATACAAAATCGGGAAGCGATACAACGCAGCTGTGTGGGCTTACAGTTACGCAGCATCGGCACTGCGGAAGGTGGTTTTTTGCTTAAAAGCTCAGAGATCCGAACTCTGGCTAAAGGTTGGAGGAGAAAGCCAACGAGAGGTGCCGAGGCAGCCCCGATCGTAGTCGAATTAGAATCGGATCATATCGGCATCTTCGGGCCGGCAGAGGAGTAGCCGTATGGATGGCGATATGTAGGATACTGAAGAGTCCTGAGTGTGTTCGAAACCGGATCAGAACATCAGCGCATTTACGGAATCAGTGAGTTGGCAGCAATAAAGATTTTACGGACGAAGATGAGGACCTACGATATTTTCCTGATCAGAACTATCGTAGATTCGACATTTAAAAAAAAGAAGTAGAAAGAAAAGAAAGGAATTATCCGATGTAAGAACAAATTTCTTGTCCATACGAGAGCCTGAACTGATGTTTTGCACAGCCTGGTGATCGGGAGACCAAGTAATCAATACCATTCAAGTCTGTTTATTGCACCAAACTATTTATTTTTATTATAATATTGGACACGTGAACTCAACGTGCGGCTTACTCTGCTTCTTTTCCCGCTTATTTCCCTGTAACATTCAATCTTGGATATTCGGCCAGACGAGAGCAACATTGCTGCACTAAGGAGACAATCGGTGATAAATCAGAGGTTCGCGAATCGCGAAGGATCGTTTCACAGACGTACGGTTCGTTTATCCCCCTAAGGCTTAAGTGGCTCACTCCCCTTATCACTCCAAACACGGTTATCCATTTAGGTACAGCCTATCTGTCCGGCATAACAAAATTTCGCATCAGACCGGACACCAAACCATTCATTGCTATTACTTTCTCGCTGATGTCACCAGGATATCATTTTCCTTGTCTTGAGATATTGTTTATGCCACTGACATACGTCATGATTCCCTCATTTTCCATCTGTCATGCGGTCGAACGAGAAATAAAATTATCGAACAGTGAGCGAGAAACACTGTTTCTCAGTAAGGTGTCTAGATGGATGTGCCCGAGCTTGCTTATCTCGGATGTTTTACGGAATCAACTAAGGAAATGAGCTCTCGAGAATTGTGGAAGCCAGTACAACGTTTTAGCGCTTGTCATGTCATGCTGAAAAAAGAGTTTATTGATCAAAGCGGCACGTCGAGCAACCGGGTACTTTTAACCTAACTTTTCTGATGAGAATTCTGTAACGATATAGCATACTAAAAGAAAGGGTTTTCCACGTATCTGTGTTCCAATTTTGCCACGAGCACGGAAGTTTGCAGCATCATAACTTTGGCGGCGGGATGGGATCCAGCACACAAAAAAAGAAAATAACGCTCTACGAATACATTTCCTAAAACTAGCTACCTCGAAGAACTCCAACAAAAGTAAGTGTGGTATTTTTTGTTTTATCCATGAAGATTATCCGGCATTCATTCGGCGTCTCACTTTCTCCTACTATTTTAGTTCACCCGGTCGAGTCTGCCCGCCCAGCAGGTTACGTCGCTTCAAATGTTTGTCTTGTGCTGCGAAAGCGCATTGCGCTCTTACCGTGAGCTGCAAATCTTACCGCGTACTGACAAAAGCAGGTCCTGCCTGAGTCCTCCACCTTCCCCAACAGCTCCTCGGCCCGCCAACCCGCCCCGGCGATGCCATCTCTTGACGGGCACCGCCACCTCGTTAAGGTGCTCCCGATGTCACGTTCTGCCCGAGACTCAAACCCAGGACTGCTCGGATAGAGCGCCAGAGGCGCGTCGGTGCCGGTCGACGGCTGCAGAAAACGTCGGGGGATGCGCGGACCGCTGCGGTGAACCGTTATGCAGCAGCCATTTGATATGCACGGATAAAGTTATGTCATCACTTGCGTTTAGCGCAACTTGATGAACGTGCGGAGCACCCGGACATAATGAGCAGCTGAATAACAATCACTCGCCCATGACATTCATTTGTATCATTGTATAGATGCGTTCAAACCTCATAAAGGTCTAATCAACTTCTTTTTATAACATTTATACATCAGAAAAAAAATGTGACTAACCCTCCTGTAGAACTTATACCGTTCATCCCAAATCCTAAGAACGTAAAACGGAAGGAATGGACACAGCATTCAGAAATGGAAGATGATGTGTACTAGCAGTGAAAAAGTATTAACCGCTCTATTTTTTTAAGCCTCCGTAACTTTGAAACGGAGAGAGATACGCCAGAAAAGCACGAAATAAAATCGCCAGATCTTCAAGAGATCTATGAATTTCATCTTAGCTTTCTTGTCGTATCTCTCTCCGTTCCAAAGTTGCGTAGGCTTGAAAAATTGGAGCGGTCAACATTTTTTTTGACTGCTAGCACAAAAATCGATAGATTATATGAAGTCTTTCGCAAATAATGTAATTCTGGATTGCACCTAAAGATATGTCTAATTTTTCTCAATACAACTCTCTAGAACAGGCATTCTTCAATGAAACAAGGGTTTAAAATAGAATTACGAGTAAAAAAAAAACGAGCTAAAAATAATACTTTACTTGCCATGCAAATTTACAGAACATTTGTTGTTTTTACCACCAAACACTGGCTGAGTGCTAACAACGTGGGAGATACTCCGATTTTTAACAGAAGACAAAGTTACTGAGCAAGTTATTCATTCACTTGTTGTAAGAATCTCATTTTAAGAATCTCATTCATCTCGTCCACTAGCGTTAGCCGGTCTCGCTAAAAAGAGCTCATTTCGAACACCCAAGCAAAATACCTCGTGAAAAGATATCCTCGCCTGGTTGCTTAGGAAGGGTGTTGAGGACAAGGTAACCGGTACGTATTTTACTCTAAGTACCCACTCCGTACCGTTAGTGCAAATACACGTTTGCGGCTGATTAATATTTCGCCTAGACACACAGTACTTCGACGTAGTGCCCATGATTGAGAATTGCGTACGCGTTACAAGACCTACAAAATACTTGGGCTTGTTTTTCTTTAATGACCCAGGTCTGGAAAACTGGTAATACAACTGGAAGAAAAATTCTTATATCGGTTTAGCACGAATCCGCGTCTCACCCGCTTATGAGTAACGTTAGATTCATGGGAATGTTCGTCCAAGGCAGCTAAAAATATTACCATGGCTCCAAACCAAATGCTTAAGCTCCAGCTAAAGACCTCAGATTAAAAGAGACGAACGCATACTTTTAGGTAAATAAGAACAATAGAAGTAACTTCGTCATTGAGATATTCATATTTTTTTTTTTTAAATGACGAATTCTCAGAAACAACGACCTTACGATGCGGGATAATTCTGATTACACAGTAAATCATCGACTTTGCATTTGAAATGTTTCGAAGATATAAGACGACTTCGGGGTCCGAAAAATCAACCGTAGTACACGCGCAAGGACCAAATGTCCCAGAGAAAGTTTCTTCCCGTTACCACCGACATTTATCCAGGCTCCTTGCAGTCGTTCATACGCAATAAAGAGGGAAAAAAAGAAAAAGAGGAACGATGACTTTTGACAAAGAAAAGTTTCAAGAATTCTATAAGAGGCTCCATCATTCATAAAAGAAACATAACCTAAATAAAAGTTTGATTTCGGTTTAAACTCTACACTTGACGTCAAAGACGAAATCAAAGCCGAGAAAGTATTTACGTCGCACAAAGAGGAATGGAGGCCTAAGTACGCCGACAAAGTCGTTTGACATTGATGGCGCTTCAATCTTACTGTTGGGACTACTCTCCGCAACAACACTGGCTGTTAACAATAAGCAGCAAACTTAATTCGACGCGGGAGCGTTGAAGCTAAGGTCAGCTTCTTTTGCAGTATTTTTCTACTGAGAGTCGCTACAGGTGTGTAATTCATAAGAAAAGACACCCGCCTGCCATTGTAGTAGGTTATTTCTTTTTTCACAGGCGCTGAAAACGATTTGAGAATAGTGTTGTTGGAGCTTAAACATTTGCTTGAAGGTTTCCTGCCCTCAGTAACAATGGAATCCTTTCGAAACCACGCAATATACGGCATACGCGTTTGAAGATGAAATATTTCAAAGTTACTTGGTCTCTGTTAGTCCATGTACGAAAGCCAGGTTATAATTCAATATCCTACATAGGGATAAAGATTGCTGAGAAGGAATGCCAAATTAGCCTTCCAGAAGAGGAATGACAAACTATCGTAACATTGAGAATTATTTGTAAGCTTTTAAAGTATTTAAAAAAATAATAAAATGAGGTTGGGAAATATTGGTGGTGCATAGACGTAAGCACTTATTTGTCCACATCATATATATATATATATATATATATATATCCTATATATATAACATAGTACTTCGACGTATGAGGT
>Ga0058701_10000556_pt1 | contig 25276 bp, 17 predicted proteins | sample AgamicOrMae_FD_97039 | JGI IMG/M metagenome (GOLD analysis project Ga0058701, IMG submission 97039) | Agave microbial communities from Guanajuato, Mexico - Or.Ma.e | ecosystem: Host-associated > Plants > Phyllosphere > Phylloplane/Leaf | place: Guanajuato, Mexico | collected 2012-06-04 | reverse complement strand
CTCGAGTTCCCTCCCGGTACTGGAAGGTACTGATCCGGTACTGCTGGGGAACTGAAATGTCCATTCGGTACTGTTTCGGTACAGAATGGGCACTGATACGGTACTGGAATTTTTACTAGGGAAACAGTTCGAAGTCAAGGTACTCACACCTTAATGAGTAAGAAATAGACACAGTACGTAAACATCAACTTAAAAATGTTTCCATAAAAATAAAAAAATAGTTGGTTATGTCGACTTTGACTTTTATTTAACAGGAATCATCACAGAACCTTCAATTCCACTTCCACGATAAACTATAAGTGAATAACAAAAAAACAGGAGAATAAATAAAAAGAACGTAACTCAATAACTGATAACTGAACTCTGGCGTATAAAAATAATTTCAGGGCAAACAAATAATAAGTACGACTCCAGTCTTGACTTATGAGTCCATGTCCACAAAATCATAATATGCTTCATACAAGAAATTCAGGATGGCGGCGTAGAATGTGTCTCTTAACGTGCTGCTTTTGGGTGAACCGGCAGTGGCAGTGGGGGCAGCTAAACTGAGGCTCTTTCCCGCATTCAAATTTGCGATGCGTATTTAAATTACACTTGTATTTGTACACATTGCCGCAGTCTATGCACTCGTAGGTCACGGAACTGTTAAAGTTCCAGTTGAAGGCGTTCTGTTGAGGCCCTCTCTGCGATCGGAAGGACGAAGGACGGCGCGGTATTCCAAGGATACCTACAACGGAAAACCAAAATAACGAATTAAAACGACACGGAAATCACAGGGAGCAGGGACAAGGATAAACGAGATGATTGCAGGTAGAATATTACATTTGATTTAAAATATTTTTAAGGTAATCATCTCAGAGTAAGGATCAGGATAAATATCCAGATGTTATTTCGTAAGACGCAGGATTAACAACGACGGAGTCGTTCAAAGATTGCTTTGTATCGTCGAACAGAAAGTTCTGGCATAATAAACATTAAAAAAAAGTGCAAGTTTGCGACTGGTACCTCGTTCTCAGACTTAAAAATCTGAACACTTACAGTGTAGTATGAATGTCTCGAATACTAGCAGATTTGTTAAAGCGTGATTCATAATGTGACAAACTGGTTTGAAACACAAATTTCAAAGAAATTGCAACCGAAGGTTCATCTGTAGAGAGCCCCTGACAAACGCAGTATAGGCAACCCACGCGACGTAGCTGTCGCGCGGTTGCCTATGCTCTGATGGGCAAGTTACGGAAGATTTTCAGATTTTCACAGTCACGATACGTAGGATTCGGATAGATCAGTCTGGGTCATGTTAGATGATATAAGATCTTAAAACCAACCTTTTTAATATACACCACAGATTTGTGATAGGCATCAAAACTGTTTGCAACACCCAAAAAAGCAAGCTATCATAATTACAAACTTTCAGCTAGCCTTTAAGACATTAAAAAAATCACATAATTCTTTAATTAGACAAAAAATAGCCGACAAACAACTGTGGACTCTTGTATTTTCGTATTTGGTAAGATAAATTACAGCCAGGTGACACGTTAAAATTGCAGTTGACACCAAAATTTCCACAATTATTAAAAGCTCTTCGTCGTTCGATCCCGAATCTTTGCCCTCTATTTCTTAAGTATTATTTAATTTGGTACAGAAGCTCAAATCTCTTTCGTCCAAGCGGAACAGTCGACAGCCCTGGACTTGAAGCGAATCACACTGGTGAATCGTTTCGCCGCTTTTTCTTTGGCTGTTGTAGAAATGTTTCTGCATGCTCCCGATGCCTCCGCAAGCAATGCCTTTTAATGTCTTGATTCTGCTTAGTCCTATAGTCGCAGTAAGGGCATTTGAAAGACGGCTCTTTTCCGCACTCCAGCTTAACATGGCGTCTCAAGCCCTGCATCCATGTGAAGACTTTGCCGCACTTGTCGCATTTAAAACCCCCAGGTCCCTTAAAGCCACGGCCGCCATTGTTTGTTGCTTGGCAATCACGTGACGTGGACTCTCGACGCCGGGCCGAAGCACCTGAATGAAAGCAACAATACCTAATAAATGAGTTCGATACCGACCTTGCGTTGAAAATTACGTGACTGATTTCCAACAAGACTGCAAATGTCAAGTTTATCTCTATCTAAAAAAAGGAAATTAAAAAAAAAGAAAAATTAAAAAAAAGCGATCCTTTGATTAGATAATAGTAACAACAAAGTTTCTTGATGTATTTCACGGTCCAAGACTTGTTCAAACGCAAATTTCATGAGAGAAGGGCCGCCCTTCTCTCATGGCAAATTTCAAAGAAGTTGCAGAGGGTCCGCTCGTGGAGAGCCCCTGACAAACACGGTATAGGCAACCAGCGCGACGCAGATGTCGCGCGGTTGCCTATGCTCTGGTTGCCAGGGGCTCTGACGAGCAACTTACCGACGGTTTTCAGATTTTCTCAATCGCGTTACGTAGAATGGGGCTGGATTAGTTTGGGTCTGTTATATGATTAGGTACGAATAGAGAATACGGTATATACGATTTAGAGTACAAATTTTTAGTTTTGATGTCAGCGTGCGGAAGGCTTAAAATAAAAAGACAAAATTGTGGGTTGGTAAGCCTGTCACCCGCAAATGAAAAAGTGGGACTCATTTAGCGCTAATTTTCTTACCTTTATAAGTTCTTCCGCGAGCACCGCGGCCGTCTAAAAGCAACCCTTCCAATAGCAAACCGCCTTGCTTCCTCGACTGGCTGGTTTCCCTTCTCTGCTGCGTTAAAGGGTTGCTCTCTCCAGCTACCAACACGTACTTCTCATTACACCCTCCGGGAAAAGAGCCTGAAAAGAAAGTGAAGGACACGTCAGTAATGAACGAAGTCAAAAATACGGACGTACAACTCCATCATAGGCTTGTTTTGAGTGTTCGCACCTGTTTCGTTGGGTGAGAAAATGAGGTCCTTAAAGGGATCTTCCTCTTGGCCCTCACGTGATGCTGGGTGCAACGCGAGTGGATCAGATTCTTCCAAACAACCGGAGAAGCCTGTTGAAATTAAATTATATCAGCAATCCACTTCTTTTTTTTCAAATAATTAAATTTCTCCATTATTCATCAACCATTTTTGGATTCAACCCATGATAGCGAATCGAAATCCTGTGCAAAGATTGCGAGCGCAAAGCCTCTAAAAGATGAACAGCGAAAAAGTAACGTTATTCGTTGAACACTGCTGTGAAAAATACGTTTACATGGACTAGTAGCTACATTTTCGACCGAATAGCTCGTGAAAGGACACGTGTGAATTTATTTCTCTGCTAAAAAACATATCAGAATAAGCAAACATTTGCCAAAGAGAAAACAGCCGTACTTCAAGGAAAAGTAAAGTATCTAAAACGAGACATTTAAACATCGGTCTTTAATTAACATAATACAGCGTCCGAATACATTCAACCATGTACTCAAATTAAACGTCGGTCTCATAACCTCTGACTAGATTGGAACTAAGTACTTCTTTTCAGTTTACTCCTTGAGTTTCAATCACACTACATCCATTCTCGACGAATGATTTCAGCAATCCGAAACAGAGTTTTGCGATACAGTTCTGTCGATCACATCGAAAAACACACGACTAGCTATCAACGAGATTCTTGTTTCTTATGAAGTCGATCAAAGTGCCTTTTCAGAGTGGCTTTTTGTGTGGTTCTCAGAGGACATTGGGGACATTGGAACTGAGGTTCCTTTCCACATTCGTATCTATAGTGTTTAACAAGACTGTTTTTCCAGCGGAACACTTTGCCGCAATCCATGCAAGGAAAGCCTCCAGCCTGAGGCTTGTCTGCAGGGGGTCTCCCTCTCCTGGGACCTATCCGTTCTCTCGTTGAAGGGCCTTTATTGACGGTTGATACGTATTCTGATGATGAAAAGAAGGCCAATGATTCGCTTTCGTAGAACTTCGTCGCATCTGGAAAAAAAATGTCAGGTTTTGACCAGGTCGCGACTGTACGGTAAGGCTTAAATTTAAACAGAGCGCTTTATGTCGAGTTGATTTAGTCAAGTTAGATTTGGTTTCCAGTTGGCAGAAAATCAACGAAATTCATCAGTCCATGCATAATGTTGTCTTAATTTGCCGTAGTTATCCACAGGGTGATACCTTGATTGTTCGCAGTTAGTTCCCAGGGTTTTCGACGACTTGGTCTGGCCCCCTCGTCCTGGCACCACAACGTGTGAGTGTCGAGGTCCTCTTTGCTGACGAACTCGCTTTTGCAAATTTCGCACGTGTATTTAGTCCGGCGTCCTTTGTCACTAGTGTATCTGAAATCCACAGGGTCGAAGTACGCAACCTCCGGACCTGAAAACAGTCACTTAGTTCGCTCTAACATACACAAAACTGAAAAATACACCCAGATTAAAAGGATTGAAAACCAGTTCCTACCGTACCATAGGTTCGTTCCATGAGGGACAGCAGGGTTACCATACTATGAGAGGGCCAAATAATTTTCAAATAATGATCAAAATGGATTACTCAGACTGAGGTGCTTTTTAAATATCCAAAAAGGAGGTAAGAAATTAAGGTTGTACAGTACCGCTATGAAAATATACATTTGAACAAAATATTTATTCATTGAACACAATCGGTGCCTTTGACAAGGCAACTTTCACGTGGACTTCCACTAAAGTAACACTTAAAAAAAAGCAACTAAGGTTTAATATCACGTGTTCTACTATTTATGACTTGAACATACATTAGGCACTGTTGTCAAAGTTCGCACTAGTTGAAGGTAACTGGTAAGCCTCCTTCATCAACGGTTGAAAAAAAAATTCAAATATCCAAAAAGGAGGTAAGAAATTCAGGTTGTACAGTACCGCTATGAAAATATAAATTTGAACAAAATATTTATTCATTGAACACAATCGGACTTCCACTAAAGTAACACTTTAAAAAAAGCAACTAAGGTTTTATCACACGTGTTCTACTATTTATGACTTGAACATACATTAGGCACTGTTGTCAAATTTCGCACTGGTCGAAGATGACTGGTAAGCTACCTTAATCAACGGTCGAAAAACAAACAAAAAAAGCAACATTTGTGCCTCGTTTCGGCAAAATGTGATAAGTCCACTGATGACAATGATGTTGAATGATCACAAATGGTCATTGATGATGAAGGGCAAAATGGCGCTTGAGATTTCTGTCCTTCTTAAAGTGGAAGGAGCACAGGTGGCATTTGAGAAGCGGCTTGCCGTTGCATCCATACTGCTGGTGTTTCGACAAACTTGCTTCGTATTTGAAGAGTCTGGGACAGGTTGGGCATTGGTAGCTCCCCGGAAGCGGATATCCACCCTTGAAGTTGGTGATGACCTCGGGAACACATCCTGCATCGCTGGCATCTGCAACATCTACCAAACAAGGGATTCGGAAAATCGCTTAACAAGTGACAGCTTTGCTTGTAGCTTATCTACAGAATTCCTCAGAAAGTGCGGTCAAGAAAGGAGTTTCGGGCTGTGATAAATACCTTTTCGATTTTCGTCTGATATCTGCTGCACGCCGATAACGTTGGAATTACTTCCTTCGAGGGACTCTTCCGTTGTTCCCTGATCCGTCAGGAAAGATAAAGTTTGCGGTGACGGTGTCAACTCTAGAGATGACGTAAGTTCAGGAGTTCGGCGAACGCTGGAGTCACCCGCTGGACCTGTCAAGAGGAATGTATACGTCATACATCTATCAGAGAGATCTTTGGAGTATCTTCAATGATAAATACCTGATGTGGATGTATCGATGATGGCGAGATCCTGGGAAGGATAATGTTCTTTCCTCGGTGCAGCGGTGGAACCTGTAAACAAAGCTGCTTGTGTTTACTGGTCTATGATACTTTTCATGCGAAAAATAAGTAAGCTACCCAACTCCGTTACTTCATTAGGTATCCATTAACAGTTCACGTAGTAAATATTTAGGCCTACGGTTGCAGATTCTAACTTTTTGAGTTCTACCCTAATCACCGAGCGGAATGCAGTAGGGCTTGTAACCTGACCTACGGTATTCAGTCCTATTTCCAGTAATACCCCGCTGGTAAATAGTTAATGCTGAAGAGAACTTGGGGTAAATTACTTACTGGAATTGGGATTTGAACTTAGGCACTTTCTGGACCTAACGTCGGATACTGATTTTGTTGGGTGATTTTTCCCAGTTTCCCAAAGCTAACTTCGCCTATACCACATCGTCCCCACGTCTCATGCTTTTTACTTACATTCGGTAACGTGGCTTAGGCTCATTTCCCATGCTCCGCTCAACGAAATAACGCAAAACAAGTTAAAAGCGCAACCCTAAACTTGCTGTTAGGCCTTAGCTTCAAAAGTAGGACAAAATCATGCGGGTGAACTACTGAGTTCTTAATAGTGGAAGCTCGGATGTAATTTAATCGAACACAGGCATAAAGAGTATCAAACTGTATTTATTTTGATAAAGAAAAGCATCAATGAAATCGGGTATTATATCATATACAGACAAAAAGTACAAGAACGATTACAGGCTGGATACATTTACTGGCACTCAAACAGTGAGCCGAAGTCTACAATATACAAAAACGTGTAAAAAAAACACGAGTTAACCCGCTACCGCACAGCGATGCCGTACGGCAACAGAAAAAAAATTTAGAGGTTTTTTTCAGTTCAGTATTGCCACAATTTGATAAATATCACCCCTCTGGAAATCTGAATTTTGATTATTTAGGCATTTTCCAAAGCTTAAAATTGCGTATTTTAATGTAAAAAATCCTTTCACTATATCTTGAGTTGAATTTCACTCGAAATACTTTAAGCGGTTTTGGGTTAATTTCACTCTTCTTGAAGGACGCAATATTCAATATGGCGACGCTTGATGTGGCTTTTCAAATGTTCCTTTTGTTTTGCTTTGTAGTCACAGAGAGAGCATTTAAACTGTCGCTCCTTCCCGCATTCAAATCTCTGATGGCGGCATAGATTGGACTTCCACTTGAAGGTCTTGCCGCAGTGTGAGCACTCGTAACTCCCGGGAACGTCGTAGGATCGCGACTTGATCACCATCTGGGGAGAGCCGATCGGGAGGGCTGAAGTCGACGACTCTTCTCGGCTCTCAGAAGCGCTCAACCCTTCGGAAGAAGAAACACAAGCTAAAAGATTTCTACTTGTGATTTACATCTTGCATTGTTCACGGTCGCTATCTCAACGGAGTGATACCTGGACACGATAAAGAGTTTCAATTAGAGATTGTGAGTTACCTGCTCCGCCGGAATCGAAACTGGAATCATAAGTAAGCGATCCTCCACACAGAGCCTCTTGACGACTAAAATTCCCAGATTGTTGGAAGTCTACTGATCCGTAATCATCAAGGATTTCGTTCTCCAATCTTTCTGAGGTAAAATACGAGGCTGAAACAGAATCCAAAATGGCGTTAATCAATGTAGGTGGAACTTCCCACCTCTTGTGATCCACCCTCAATCGCCGAGTCTCTACGACCTAAACTTGTGTATCGTTTATTCACGAGGTCATGAAACGCGGAATCAGAGTGGATCACGGGGCAGAAAATTCCACACATCAGTTTTATAATTTATATATGTCAATTAGGGACTTTCGGTAATGCATGCAAGTACCTACCAGTCCACTTCCGTGAACTACGGTTGCAAGACCTTAAAATCAAACGTAGCTTTAATCGCTCCTTAAAAGCACCAAAAGCATTTTGCCTTGAAACCCGAAAGACGGTATCCTGGTAAGCACTACGGTCAAACTACATTGCGTTCTTATTGTATACTTTATTTAAAAACGACATTTGAAGACTTCAAATAACAACATTTTAAGTATGGCACATAAATCAACACACACGGATACGATGGGAACTTGGTCTTGACCAGTCCAGAAGTGATTACGCGTTCATTTGTGAGGTAGGTTTCTTAAGGTGGCGCCGGGTTACGTGCGCGTTCAAGTTGTAGATACGCTTGGATTTGTAGTCACAAAAAGGGCATTTAAAGATAGCTTCTTTGCCACAGTCGAACCTCCGGTGAGTCCAGAGGCCTTGGTACCACTTAAAGGACTTCCCGCAGACTTTGCAGAAGTATCCCGGAGTTTGGCCATTGCCCGAGTTCTTGGCTCTTCCAGTAGAAGGAGCAGTACTGCTTCCAGAGGCGTCTCTGTCAAAGTGGTCGACGAGGAACTCGTTTTGAGCTCTTTGAGAGCCACTAGAGATCTCTCCCACTCTCGTTTGGTTACCGCAAGGCGACTCCAAATCTTGATGAGAAGAATTAGTGGGCATGTACTGGTAACCGGCGTCGGGGAAACCTGAACAGATTCAGTGTTTGTGAGCGGATTGAATAGAGTGAGTAGGCTGGTCGACAGTGAGGTTCAGTGCCTCCTGTTGTCGTATCGGCTCAAACACGAGAACATGAAAGATAGAAAATGCTATCTCGGAAAATTAAGGTTCTTTATTGTAAAAGGATTAATTACCTGGCATGAGAGGATCGCAAAGAAGTTCTGAGGGATCGTTTTCGATTTTCGGTTTTGCGAAGTGATCGTGACCTGCCAGACAAAAAAAAAAATTAGTTCAGCTGAACATGGTCAAGACGCTAAAATCTTTATCGTAGACCGAATCGGAATCGTTTCTGAAACTTGCATTCGAATCTTCTTTCCATGATGCGAAGCGTCCTCGACGGGGTTAAAAAGAAAAAAAAACACAGGCAATTCTGTGTTCACGTTCACACTCTTCGCATTTATCACAACTTTTCGTTCTTATTATGACGGCCCTAAAATAAGCAAAACGATTTTATGAAAACCTGCAACTAAGATTTAATTTTGCACTCGTAACACAGATATGAGAAATTCAACTTTTACATTTACAGTAAGGGGTCTCTCTCTTGCATGGACACAAAACAGAAATCAGTGTCAAGAACAGAGTCATCGTGGTCTTGATGTCGACGTGCGATGTGCTTTCTCAGTCCTTGTTTTTGTGTAAGTCTTTGGTCACAATAAGGGCACGGAAACTGTGGTTCCCTTCCACACACGAGTTTTCGATGCTGCGATAGATTCCTCTTGTAGCTGAAGAATTTGCCACAGGTGGCGCACGGAAAAGCCCCCCGCGTTTGATCCAACACCTGAGCTGAGAGCCGCCGTGAAAACACTGGTGCTCGCGACATCTGACTCTCTGACTCTCCAGGGCTGTCAGCGAGGCCTCTATTTGCAACTCTACTATGAGTCCCACTTGCTTCTGAGGACGTGAGATACGATGGTGTTGAGTCTTGGATGTAACCTGCAACAGTATGTTACACCTTTCAACCACACGGACAATACAGCGAAAATAGTGTTTTATATGTCAGCATCTACTTCCTTTCCAGGACCGAGCGCGAACATTTAAATCAAAACCTCTTTACATTGAAGTCCCAATTTTATTGTTTAACAAAACTAAAAGCACTGAATAACACTAAAAAAACTGGTACGGCAGAATTGCCGTTATTACAAAGGAGTAGATCACGGATGTTTACATAGAATCCAACCTTGAAATCTTCAGCCAAAATCCTTTCGCTGAAATAACAGGAGAAGCAAATTTCGGTCATTGGAGAACCAGACTGAATATAAATGTAAGTTCGTAACAAGAAAGCACCAATAAAACACTCGAGATATTGCTTAATTTATTTTATCACTTGTTTTATTTGCTTGCTACTATAACGCACGACATGGTTTCGAAGCACTTGGTTCAAGAGCCCGGACATTTACACAACAAAAACACGCCTCTGTAGACATTAAAATCGTCTGCTCAGTTCGAGAAAACTAGGTAACTGTTGCTAATGGATGCAATAAACTTTATGGTTTCAACAATCAACTTATTAAACTTCCTCGCAGACAGGCCGCCGGAGAATTCCCCTTGAAGTCCTGAAGAAATCCTGGAAGAGATGAAAGACATATGCTGAACAAAAACCTTTGTGAGGGTAGCTCGTACTCTGTAATACAAATGTTCAACGAGTCTACGTTCTCTTGGGCAAACTTACGAAAACGTTCTTCTTCTGCAGAGAAGACATCTCGATTCCACGCTGCGATTCAGTCCAATGAGTGATGTGAGAAAAAGTTGAATTGTCTGGCAGATGATTCAAGTCGGCAGAGCTGGTACAAAGATATAACGTAAAGTGTCAATGTCTGTGTTGACAAGATGAATTGACAAGTATTATTGTCAAGATGAACTGCCAAATGGCGTAATCTCAAAATCACTTACAGGTTATTCGCTGATCGGCTTTCCTAGTAACCCCGCATTAGTAAGCTTCCTCCTATAGCTATAATAACGCGTTAGAATCACTCCACGGCCAGCAGCCTTGTGTCTTTGCTTCTCCATTCTGCCAGCCCATACTTCCTATTAAAAATAAAACAAAAATCAGTTCTGACTAACAAAATTGGTGATACCGTTAAGACTACTCACGTAGAGTTCGCCTGGAAACATTCTTAGTACTTCGGTAGCCCAATAGTGGATGACGTGATTCGACAAACTGCGAGAACAGATGAAATACACATAAGCACTCTTCATAAAATAACAATCACATGTGTAAAACTCCAAAGAACTTCCATCCTGAAACTTTATGCTCTAGGTCAAACAATATGCAGCCAGTATAAGTTCCTATGTCTTCGTTAAGCAATGTCTTAAAATCCTGTAAAAAAAATGGCTTACCTTTTAGTGTAATCTAGTCTAAGCTCGTGTTTGACAATTTCGTCGCCAATTTTTTGACGTAGGAAGTCCGAGAGAGATCTTCCAGCTTTCTCCCACTTGTTTAAAATTATCTTTCCCTCATTCGATCCATCCAACAAATCGTTCAGCGACTGAAAAAAAATACCAGGTGTTTTATTTTAAACAACAGTGTCAAAATGTAAGCTATCTTATTTGTTCAATCAATTCAAGGGAAATATTGAAATCACTGACTATTTTACTTACCGTCTGGGTTAATGGATCGAATTCAACTCCAGCGTAATTCATTAGAACATTCTGAGCGGCAGCCAGAATCCTTCCAGAATCCACATACGTGACCTGAGAGCAGAAATTGCAGAAACGTTTGAAGAAGTAAGTACACTGACTGGTTAACATCGAGGTTAATGCAACTCCGTCCACCCACCTGCGAAGACATCATGTTTTCTGCTAGCTTTTGACCGGGTAGTGTCATCGGTTGTGTTGGTAACAGGGGAGCATTAGACAGGCTCCAGTCAAACTTGTTGCCAACAAGCGCACTGGCATTCTCCACAGCAGGTGAACGAGCGGAACTGGCCGTACCTGAATGAGGAGAGAATATTAGCAAATACGAAATACATCAAGTCCAGAACGAAGAAAGGTGGGCCCGATCAAACCCAAGTGTTTGATCTTTTCAGACCAGAGTTCTGGCCTGAGGAGCAGCACTACTAGGGGGTTAATAAATAACAAAAATATCGCTGGCATTGTATGTTGAAATGTACTGTTTTTCAATATCGAAAGTGATTATTTCAGGGTTAAGCGTTTATTTCCAACAAAATTTGGGAAACAAATCGCATCACTGATTTTCGTTGCCTTTGGGTTACTGGAGTTTGACAGCATAACATTACTCTTCTCTGGTACAGTTAAAACAAACACCCAGTTTGGGGTACACTATACTTGTTCTGGGTATAAAACTAAAACGGGGGTAGAACGTATTTTTGTTAGTTTTCAAGATAGACCTATGTTCAGACACATCGATGAAACGGTCTCGGCGAGAGCTTTCCATTGATATGGCTGAACATGGGTCTATCTTGAAAACTGACCGAAATACGTACTACCCCAGTTTAAGTTTCACTCCCAAATCAGGTATAGAACTTCCTAAAATAGATGTTTCCTTTTTACTGTGCTCCCTCGATCCCTCTTTCGTGGGTAAGCGATGTCTTATCTTTGAACCCATTCTTTCTTCCATGAACAGTAAGCCACAACCAATGGGACGAAATTGAAAAATCGAGTTATTTCACCGGGAAGCCGTGATATTACCATCAACAAAGAAACAGTAAAGCTGTTCTCGGTTTACAGGGCAACTTCGCTGTTTCCCAGTGAGTCCTACCGTTTCGAGGTTGAGAGGACAATTTTTTCCAGTGGACTGTTTTGGACCCTGAAAATTTTCGAGTGTCACTAGGAAAAAATTTATTTGAAGAACTGAGGCATTGTAACATATTTCAATAATGATTTATTGCGTGAAACCATATCCAACAGTGTCCGGCAGTACAAAAGAAACCGCTTGCACAGGTGCACACGGCACAAGCCAACTCTTAACCTAGATACACGTGCTCAAAAGGGGTAGTGTTCCGGATGGCGTCGACTGATATGTCTCTTCAGATCCCCTTTGTGTTTCGATTTGTGTTCGCAGTGAGGACACGGGAACTGGGGCTCTTTCCCGCACTCGAACTTCTGGTGCAGAGCCCTGCTCTGCTTCCAGCGGAAAACTCGTCCGCAGTCATCGCATACAAAGGCACCTCTTCGGCTGTCGTTCTCGGGAAGTATGCTGGACCGGGTCATATTCGTCCGAGAAACTCTGGGCGGCACTAAGTTAAAGGTCGACACTTCGGGAAGGTAATGAGGCATGAAGGACGCGAAAGCTCGAGCTCGCAGTCGCGACGAAGACATCTCTGGAAAAACAAGAAAAGAATGTTAAGGGGATGCACTAGAAGAGATGGATGTTGGGAAGAGCAGGACGACTCCACAAGAACCGTGCAAGTTGGACAGGGGAATGAGAATCGTTACCTTAGTTTTGGGAGGAGTCGAATGGAGGGGATAAGGAAACGACAAAACAGGCAACTAACCTTTTGTCTATAGTCAAAAAGAAGACTTATTCTGGCGGTGAATATACGTTTTGGATATTGAGGGTTTCCAGTCGTTTGAATAGGGATCAAATTTTGGAAGGGTGCGTTATAGCCACGAGCACTGAACTGCGCTTCTGCACAGATCTAATGGCAAAGTACATGACAGCTTTTGAGACTAAGCTTTCTAAAGAGAAGAACGGCTCTTTTTCGACGGAAAAGCTGTCTTGCGCGCTATTTTACGGCCAAAATAGCCAGTAGGCTGGAAAATTGCGCGGCTTCAGCCCATTCGTCTTAACCAATGGGCGGACCCTTATTAATAGGAACTCATGCTAGAGTGAGCAGGTTTTGGTGGGTGAGAGAGGAAAAGAAGCGTTACTAAAAATACTAAAAGCTTTTCCTTTTACAGGTTGATGTTTTTACAAATGAAAGCTGCAGAGTTTCTGGTTGATTACGTATTATGTTGTATCTTCACCAAATCCTCATAAACTTAGTGAGACAACCCGGCGACATTGTCTATCAACCCACTTGTAAAAGGCGAAAACACGCTCACGACATTTCGTTAAATTTGTATTTATTAGTATCACAAGTAGAAATATTCCGAATAAATAAAATATTCAGTCGTGATAACAGTTTCATAAACGATGGAAGAAAAACGACGGAATCAGTTTCTTGGGACATCGTTGAGCAGAAATATGACTGAAGTTGAAGCTTTCAACTGGGATTGAAAGCATCGTCCAACGGTGGCCAATCTCGATGTTTGCGCAACATGTGTTTTTTCAAGTCCCCTTTGTGTTTCGTCTTGTAGACACAATGCGGGCACTGGAATTGCGGCTCCTTGCCGCACTCGAAAGTACGGTGCTGACTGAGTCCTCTGTTCCAGCGAAACACTTTTCCACATTCACAGGGATAAGCTCCTGGGCTGGACTTATATGGTCCACCATGATGACGACGTCGAGATATGAACACTAAAAAGAAAAAGAATCTCAGGGAAAGTTTCCAGTAAAGCGGGGAATTTTGATATCTTCTGGTTGAAAAGAGGGGAAGAATCTAGCGACTCCTGATAAGCTGAAGAGCTGCTTTATCTGATATAAGTTCAAGACAGATGGGAGGACAGTTCTAGTCTCCGGGCCGCGAGGCGTGCATGGATATTAACTTTGAGTTCCAGAAACAGTCCGCAACATACAGTTAGTCCGATGGGTCCTAGAAAACTTAATAGAACAAGAAATTACTTTTCCACTAGATGGCATCTAAAAAGGACGGTTTAATGGGATATATTGAACATTATTGGGTTGAAAGGCTACACTACCTTGAGTTCCACCCTGATCCAACCTTTCACAAAATTGAGAGGATACAACCACAAAGGGTTGATGCCCTCCGCCGTCCCTCTCCAGGGCTTCGTCACACAGGGCAGAACACAAGACCTCGATAAGCAAGCCTCTTAAGAGATTCAACGAAAATCTTTCGAGTACGAACTGCGTACTATTACGGTCGTGTTAAGCTCCTGCGCACCTTTGCGGGTAGACAGTCGTTTAAATAAAGATTTGGCCCGCATTACTTGAGATAATGGAGGCCACCCTATTCGTTGGTCGTTTCATACCTGACTTATGATCCAATTGCAGAGAGAAGCTGGAGGGTTCCGAGCAGTTAGCAAATAGGGAAAAGTCTCTGATCTCCGTGTTAACAAAAGATATGATAAAGCGAGGAAGTCCTGTCAGAATAAAATATACATTATTGATTTTTTAATCGAATGTGACCTGGGACTTGATGCACCACTATATCCTTCTTCCCTGGCAGAAATCAAATATATCACTTCGTGGAAGGAAAATCATGATAAACAGCAGACTTTTGTTTCTACGTTCATATCCTGAATTATATGGTGCGTACACCTCGCTGGGAAACGAGAAATATATCAAGAGATAACACCACAATCATTTTATTTCTTTTAATGTTTCAATACATGAGATGTGCACGAACTTCTTGACTAAAGAAACTTTTGTGAAGAATAAACACACAAAAAAAATGAAAAAAACGCATCAAGACAAAGTTACAAATGCCTTTACATTCTATTAGCTGCAACCATTTACATGAGATACAGTACAATACCGGTATGCAGAATATAATATTGGGTATATATAGTAACATAAGAATGTAACATTATAAGAATTAAAAATAGGAAAAGGTTCTTCAAGAACTTACATTGTATGACTCGAAACAGACATGCCGTGATGTTGCACAAGCTGTCACCGATATGGTCTATTTTTTTCTTTATCTGCTTATGATAGGACTGGTTCTTAATTTCACGAATAGTCAAGCCCTCCTGCAAGAACAACGCTAAACTTTTATACAATGACTGACAAACAGGTTCTTTGAAGATTACATTTAACTGGGTACCACAATAAGTTAGGTAAGCGAAGGTAAAGAGGGCTTACAAAGCTCCATAGGATTGGTCTACATAACGGGAAGTTAAGTTATAAGGGAAGATAACAGCTAAGATTATATGAGGCACTTGACATGTCGTAAAGTTACCTTAGAGTACACGATGGTAACTTGCAGTGCAGTTAAGTAAGCTTCTAGGATCACTACCCTCAATCTTTTGGGGCTCAGGATTACCGCAATTTAAATCAGTTTTGTTTTACAAATCAGAATGGGCACTGGTAAGCCACTGACATGATGATGGACTTGGCTTCGTGAGACGTTAGATTGCAGAATCTTCCCGTCGGTTTTCCGAGTTGGACACTCCAGGATGGCTGAAAGGCACATCCATGCCTACGAGGGTTTCGGATGATTCCTCGAACTCCATTTTGATGGTCATAGGGCTTCCTGGATTGCAGGGCATTGGTTCGGTGAGCGGATGGTTCTCTGGATCGGACGACACCTCAGGCAGGGTATCGGTCTGACCTGAGTTCCCCGGTGTGTCGGACGATTCCTCGGTAGTTTTGGCGAGTATAGGGTACCCTGTATCGTAAGACAATATCTCAGTCTTGCATTCAGCGACCGATGGGTTTCCTGAATAGCCGGATGATTCTCCACTCATCTGTCCCTGGACCGGGACGTACTCTGAATTAGTAGACGATTCCTGTATCGTGTATTGGTCGCTCAGATGGTGCTCCGGATGGAAAATCCTGATGTGTTTCAACAGTGATTGTTCGACCTTAAAGACACGGCCGCAAAATCGGCATGCGTACACGTAAACGGATTCAGGTCTCCAGAAAGTGCGATTCCGAGCACATCCCGATTTTTGGTGCTCGAGGAAACTCTTCTTACACGAAAACGTCCTCCCACACCTCTCACAGGTTTCGTCGATACTCTCCGATGGAGTTCCGGTTTTGGCAAAGCGATCATTATGCAGTGTGTCGACATGCCGCTGCAAACTTCTCATCTGGTATGTTTTGTAGCTGCACAGCGGACAACTGTATTTCGGCTCTTCAATACACTCTTGACAGTGTTTTTCCAAATTGGACCGCCACTTGAAGGTCTTGGAGCAAACGACGCATTTAAATTCTCCTTCAGGACCATCACCCGGAGGCTCGACGCCACAGGATAATTCGTCGCGATGATTGCGAAGACTCTCCTCCTCTAGGAATACTGCTCTGCAGTCTTCGCATGGGAAGAGTTCACTGCTCTCCCCTTTTTTCTCACACTTTTCGTGGTGCTTGCTACGTTCATTGCTGGTGCGGAAAATCTTGTTGCAGAATCCGCAAGGGTATTCCCCTAGCCCCTGCTGCCGTCCACAAATTCTGCGATGGCTCTTCAAACTATGCTCAAAATTAAAGACTTCTTTGCAGCGATCACATCGCCACTCTCCCTCTTGCCCACACATTAAGCGATGTTTGTATAGCATAACTATTGTCTTAAAAATCTGACCGCAATAGTTGCAGATGTGACCTTTCTTTCTTGGTCCGTTCTGACATGTTTTGCTGTGTCGGTACAGATTGATCCGGTACGGGAAAACCTGGTCGCAGAGAGGACATGGAAATTCAGCAGGTTTCTCTGGCTTTATGGTAGAGGACTCTTCTTCTTCCACGGGATTCTTCGCCTTGATCTTTCGAGTCAAAGGCTTGGTGACTGAAGACATCCTCTCTGCAAAAGTGAAGAAAAAGTGTTCAATTTGAAAAGAAAAGAGAAAAAACCTGCGACAAGTTTCATAAAAAATCGATGCTTTAACGCATACACTACGTCTACAAAAAATTGATTTCTCGACAACTTTATTGAGACGAGGTTAGGAAGAACTGATGAATGTTCAAAGGTTGACTTACTGTCTCTATTGCCGTTCCTTTGTGATTTTTCCTTCTTAACATCCGACGAATGATTGGATTTCTTTACGTTGGAAGATTTTCTGCCAACATCCGACGAATGATTGGGTTTCTTTACGTTGGAAGATTTTCTGCCCTTTGAAGACGATCGTGTCCAGGTGATCTCATCTGACAAAATAATAAGTATTGAACTGTTATGCGATGCGCTTGTATTTCATAAACACATGAACCATATCTATAATGAGTACAGTTCCTCAAATTCCGAGAAAATACCTGCAGAATTCAACTGCCCGGGTGAATGTCCCGCTTGCCTTGAGGCCCTTGCTGCTCGATCAGCTAGGTTTTTGCAACACAGCGCATGAGTTTCCAGGTCATCCTTAGTTGCACAGGCAACGGAACAGCCATAGCACTTGTAGGGAGTGTAATACTCGCGCGACCACACTGTATTCTGGTTCGGTTGGGCTGCCTCACGTACGGAGGTTACTGAAGATATTCTGAGGCCAATGGCGTCACCTGAAAGCATACAGATACCGTTCAGATGGAGAACAGCTCGTGACCATAGCGTGCGCAAACAACATGCACCATAAGCACACAATAAGCGCCACTCCCTTATTGATAATGTCATACTTGGGAAACGTTTATCAAGGTCCCCTTCACTTCTTTTTCAATCGGACGCAGAATAAAAGACTTTTCATTCTCAATCAAAGCATTTACAATCTCAATTCGAAGTTTATCCGTAAAATAAGTAGCATGCTCAGTGCTTAATCCACCAACCATCCCCGATAAATCCCTTACCTGGTGCTTGAAAAGGGTATCTTATTAACAATGCAACAACTCAGGATACAGTAGCCTTCTGTAGATATTTATTCGTAAGTTATATTGTTATAAAACCACAAACATGGTCAAGGGATTCCTTGTACCATTAAACAAAAGTTCAATGCAACAACACACGACATTCCTTTGAATGCAGCCTTGGTGATATAACGCTGTCAGAATTATAAACTTTTAAACGAAAGAACGAAGACATAAAGAAACAGTATCTGTTACGCAGTTAGAAGCTAATATATTACAACCACGACAATAACAAAAGAAAAAAGAAAACAAGGCCAGACAATCAAAAGGCATTTACAGATTCGGCACTCTTCCGTGCCAGCGAACGATGTGAGTCTTGAGGTTGCCCTTCTGCGTTGCTCGGTGTTCACAGTGCGGACACTGGAACTGAGGCTCCTTGCCGCATTCCACTTTCCGGTGTTGAACTAGATTGCCTTTGTAAGTGAAAATTTTGCCGCAGTCCGCGCAGGGAAAGACACCGCGTCGACGGAAAGCAGTTTGCGATATTGGTCCTATAAAAAAGTCAAGGATGTGATGCGAGACCGGAAACAGATGTATGGAAGGAGCGGAGAGTCACTATCAGCACGTACCTCTCCTTGGAGCTTTCAATTTCATGATGTTCATGTTTTCACTTTTTATGAACGTTGCAAGATCGTTGCTGCTACCAGGATGCATTAAGTCTGGTTGGTGGACGCTACCGGCCGATACGGACATATCGTCGTCTGAAGAATGAATAGAGTATTCCTCGAAAGTCCGTTCCAAGGCGCGGAAATCTTGAATGCCCATGGCTGCGTTAGGAGTCGAAGTTGAACCTGTCAATTCGAAGGAAAATATTAGTTTCATGTCAACATAAGTTGTTTTCCCGGAGCTCCGAATATATAACTGATAATGAGCCATAAACTTACATTAACGAATGTTAGCCTACACCAACCCAGTGGCTAAGTATACTGAGAAAAATAGCATGCGGGTTAGTACCATGCTAAAGCTGGATGGATTTAGCATTTGGGACGAGGCATTACTTTTGGGCCACGAAAACCTGTGAACTGATGAGTAGTCAAGGTTTCTTGGACAACGAGAAGTAATCTTCGATATAGCAAATCAAAAAAACAGCAAGATCACAAACTAATATCTTTCAAAAGATGATACAAAAAGATGAAGGATAATAAGATCGAAAGGTAATGATACTTCTGCACAAATAATTTTATTTCAGCTTTGGTATGAAACGTACAGCGAACTGAATGTTATAGCAGCAACGTCTAGGAACTAGACTGGGTTCAACGGCAAGACTGGTATGCAGCTTTCCTTCCAATTCAGCAGCTTCACTGAGCTTCAATTCCGATGAAATGCGTTGAAGAAATTTGACGCACTCGGTTTTGGTTCGTTCTTGGTTACGTCTTTTGAGGTTAGAAAACATCGGGTCTTCCTTTGGTATGAACTAGGGTATGTCTTGTTAAAGAGGACTTGGTTCGGAAGCGACTAGCGCAAAATCGGCAATGAAAAGGCTTCTCGTTGCGGTGAATTCGGTCGTGCTCTTCCAGGTGTCCTCTCCACAGGAACCTTTTGTTGCAGACCAAACACACAAACCGCCTTTTCCTCTGCCATTCAGCTAAGGCACACATAGACTGGATATGAGTGCTGAACCCTGAAACACCACGAAAAGTATGCCATCACTGCGAGTTGAATTTTCTACTCCGAAGAGAGACGACTAGTTTCTGCACTATGAACTTTTCAAGGTAGCATTTTCTACCTCTCCTGTTCTGTATTTCTACCAACGCGATAGGATCGATAAGGGAGCGCCGAGCGTATCGATGGAGAGTCTAAAGCAGCTTACCACAATTACGCGGAAGTCGCCAAATCTAAAAAACAAACAAAAAAACAACAACAAAAAAACAGGGTAGAACTAAGGAGGCCAAAAATGCTATATCTAAAATTCAGGGTCTAGTTTCAGACGATGTGAAAGAAACCGATTAGTCCCGACGTGTTAGACTACTATTTTACACAAAAAATGGCAACCTAAATATAAAGTTTTGACACTTGTTAAAAGCTCCCCTTGTCATGGACCAACATAACGAACGAATAGTTTTTTGTTTTTTTCCTCTGTGTGTGTGTTTGCGGCAGCAACGTAGACAAAATATTGTGGGGGACAAAACTACGAACACTGAGGAACGTCAAATTGGGATTCCAATTGGTTTATTGTAGAAATATGGTTATGATCAAAAAACATCAACCAAAAGGGATCAGACGCTCTACCTATTTAAACATAGGAAAAATGCCCTTTAATTACATTTGTAGAAAAAAGAACAACAAATAAAAAAATACACAGTAACAAGCGGATTCATATAACTTAAGTGTACATTTCTCTTCTGGTTGAAGCCACGATTCAGTGTATGGCTTGCATATGACTGTTCAAAGTATCTTTCCGAGAAAACGCCGCGCTACAATGAGGACAAGGAAACGGTCTTTCTTGGGTGTGAATCAAAAGGTGTCTTTTCATAGCCGATTTATAGGTGAAAACTTTGTTACATAAATCACACCCAAACCGCTTTTCACTCGTGTGAGTACGTTCATGACTCCTCAGAACGCTCGAATTGCTACAAACTTTGCGGCAAAATTTGCAAATGAATCGTTTTAGCACTTTTTCTCTTAACAACGATACACTGGGCTGAAGTCGCGGTTCAGGTTGAGGCTGTACTTCCTGATCTGAAACACAGCAATGGAAATGCGATCAACACAGTGTAGATTTAAATATTCCTGTTGTTGCGTTCCACGTGTTGTCACGAACCGGAGCAAGGCACAACAAACTGGATAGTTTAGCTTGAATAGTTTAGATCATTGCAAATATTACCTGTCGTTGAAGTGTTGATGGCGGGTGTCAGCGGAAGTACGCTAAGGTCAACGAAGGCGTTTGGTTGATCATAGACCACGATGTGCTCCTCGGTAAGTTTCGTGCATCGCTTTTGGTGCTCCTTGAGGTGTTGATCCGATTCCCAAATCATCTGGCAGCCATGGCAAATGTAGAAGACATTTGCCGCGGAAGTAACACTCACGTCGTCACTGCCATCAATGGTTAGAGACATGGGAGGTTCCTCTGAATTCAAAGTGATATCTGTCAACATACCGCTTATTCTTAGACAATGTTTTAACGGGTTAACCCATGACAGCCCAAAGTATTTGGAGTGAAATTAAGCTTAAGTGACACTGAAAGTTTTTTTTTCATTGAAAGACGCAATTTGAAGGTTTGGAAAACGCCTGAATAATTAAATTTCAGGTTTCCAGGGGGGGATATTTTTTGAATTGTAACAGTACTGAACTGAAAAGAACTTCTAAAATATTTTTTTTCTGTTCCCGAACGGCATCGACTTCCGGGCGGAAGTGGGTTAAGGAACTCTGTAAAGGTAGTGGTCGGGTGACTGAAAATAGGAAGTTCAGAAACAAAGTACTGTTTTATGACGTAGAGATGTTTGAGGCTCGGTTCGATGCAAGGAAACTGCGATTTAACACGAAACGCAGCAGTCTGCAAATGATACATGCCTTTCTACGACTGTTAGTATTCTCGCGAGAGAGACAGGAAGCTCACACGCGCTCGTTGAAATCCACGCAGCTCAACGTAAGCCAAATCGCGTGCTTATATTAAGTCAGTGATCGTAAATAAAATGCATACATACTCCTTTATTCCCCCTCCCCTGGATCAATCGATTGTACAATAATGTTCATTTCATTCGACAAAGATTCATTGATGGGTACCTTTTCCGCGTTTATTTTTGGCACAATACCAACTAAGCGATACAGTGTAAGAATAAAACACATATAAGTACACAGCTATGGTTACAAAATACACCCAATAATCAAGGAGCTTGGAAAAAGTAGCCAGTTTTAAAAAATAGATAGGTAGTAACTTAAACATTCCGCTACAAGCACTACATATGTTGTGAACTTAAAAAATACGTCTAAGAGGCCGATCGGCCCCTTTTTTTCCCTTAGTGTTGAAAGGAAATTATCCTAGAGCTTAAACCAACGACATCCCTGGAGAAGAACCTCACCCACAACTAAACACTAAAATGTTGTTGCAATAATAATAGACAAACCTCATGAAGATCATAGAAATCATGAAGAGAGCCGTGGTTCTAGTTATTCTCCCTTGTACAAATACTGATACATCTATTTTTAAACAATTCATACGATGGTTAGCTATAGGATTAAAGACAGGATTATGGATAATAAGTTTTTAAGCAAGGGCCATCATGGCGGACATAATCGACGGGAACTTGGATATTTCGGCCGTCATGACTTCTCTCAGCAGGATTCCTGCGAGGAACAAGAAGGGGACCTTGGACTCTTGAGGATACGGGGTGTGCAAGACATGGTAGGCGGCCACGAGGTTCAGGACGGCTTCCACAGCATAGTCAGCAAACAGAGCGGTTCTGTCTATGTAGCAGGTGAACTGGATTTTGGTGTTAGGGTCACCGATGCCGACCAGGCGAGGCGGTTCGGTCATCTCCGGAATGGTCGCCTCCATGACTGTGCCCTCCTGCCACACAAAACCGAAGTGAATTTCCGTGGAATACAGCCATGCGTTTTCTTTAAGGCGAGAGTAACGTACCTCAAATACCTCCATGATGGGGCGAGACTTGTTGCGAGCCTTCGTTCCAACTTTGAAGAACTTTGGCAGTCCTATGAGGATCTTCTGAGTGAGGACATCTGAAACAGATGTTCCGATGTCAGGAGCAAGTTGGTGCTCAACACAACTCAGAATTCGTGATATCAAAAAAAGTCCCCGAAAATTTGAGTCCATTCGAACAAAGAATATTCAATTCAAAGATCTTACTTTTCAGAGTAGTTTTGTAAACATGGTTTCTGAAAGTCTCCTCTGCGGCACTCCTGACCATAAGTTCAAGGACAAGTTTAAGGACAAGGACAACAGAAATTCGTACCTGCGCAGTCTTCTTTGCCGATGGTTATTTTAAAATAGCTGGCCATCTTGGGCAGAGCATCTAGCCAACGTTGGCGAATGTCATTAGGCTCCAAGTTTTGCTTGTCAGCAAATTCCCACAACATCTGCAACAATAAATTTGAGAAACAAGCTGTAGGCTGACCACAGATTTCCAAGCACTAAAACAAGAAAATAGGGAAGAAAACAAGAAAATACACGACTTACCATTCCCGGTACCCAGAAGGCGGGGTACTTTTCTAAGAACTGTCCAGGAGGAAGATTTTGATCCCGCTTACGGTAATCTCGGATCAGCCTCAGATAAGACGTCAGGACGTTCCAGGATGGCTCTTCAGCGTGACATTCGTCCTTCAAACGTTTGAGAAGTTCTTCTGGATGTGCTGAGGCATTATCAACCCAATTTGAAGCGCGTCGTTTGTTGATGTTGTAAGTCTTATTCCAGAACCTCTTCTTGAGTTGCTTGATGAGAGTAAGCTGAAAAACACCTTGAGTCAGTTGATTCGATTAAGAGGAATCGACGATCACTCTAGGCTTTAAGAGTTGCACTTTAGCACCTCCCATTATATCGTGGTTCAACCTTTCATTTTGAGTAGTGATGGGGTTAAGGTAAAGATGGGGACGCTTAACTTTACTCATGTTATACAAGGTACTCTGTACCTCATTGCTCAGCCCGATTTGGCGATGAAAGACTACATCCACTGAGATGGAGGATACAACTTCCAGGATTCAAAATAAATGAGTTCCACTTACTGCAGAATCGGTGAAAGGAGACTTGAGAGCTTCACAGTGGCGCAGAGCTATTTCGCCCATTTCCCCAAAATGGTAGTCGGAAGTCAGCCTCTTTTCAGCCATTCTGTCTACGATCAGCCTGATCACTTCGTTACGCTGTCGGCTATCGAGAGTTTTTCTCCTGATAGCGTCGTCGATGTCTTTCGGCCAGTTGGTGGGTATGCATGCTGCCAACTCGGCTCGGAAATCCTAATCAGTAAGAATTGACATTTAGCTTGCGTCAGCGATAACTTTCATGTGCGCCCAAATAAAGTCCTCACCGATGACTTGGAAAAGCAATCCGGTGGTTGAGGCTTCTTAGAGCACCCAGGCCGCGATGATCGTTTAATTCCAGGTTCCAGAGGAGGCAGGTTAGAGTTTTGAGACGAATCACCAATCTAGACAAGACAACGGGTTAGAAAACAAGTTCCTTCTATAAGTTATGGAAGGAGGGCAGGATAGTTACCTCCGTTTCGACAGCAGAAAGCGCTGAAATCAGGTCCTTCCTGACAGCTAAACCTGGTGGTTTGTCAATTACTGATGCCCCTCCTGGACCCTGGAGAAAGGTCACAGTTTCTCCACTTTGCTGAAGTAAGATAAAAAAAAAGGAATTATTTTTCTGCCACTCAAGTATGAATAAACATAAAGCACTCGAAAACTTCGGCGCTGATTTACATCTGTTTGTTCCAAAGAAAGGTAGAGGAGTGTTTTTCATTATTCAAAATAGAAAATGACGATACGAGAAACACAAACGCGTTACTTATTCAAATGCCTTTTCTTAGGAACTAAAAACTTACCAAAGAGGCGGCTAGAGCCGCAACACTTGTGGGGGGCGTGTCATCGTAGTCGCAAGTTCCTTCGTCTTCACCTGAACCTGCGCACAGAAATTGAAGTCAGTCAAGATTGTAGGTGGTACTGAGAAAAGTTTGAGAACGTGTGAACTATGACAGATTGGTTGGCAGATAGTGTCGCTGTGCCCAAGGAGCTGTAGAAGTGCTGAGCTTTGTATTTAAGTCGTCATGCGGGTAGGAATGAGGAAGTGATGAAGACTGTGAGGAAGAGAAGTGTGCCTCCAGAAGTACTATTCGTCCAAAAAGGTAATACCAAGCGCCAGCTGTCACCTTAAGAAAAAAGCACATGCAGCATCACCTTGCTACGTTACTCAAATCATTTTTGGACAGATAGTACTACTGAGGTGATCGGACGATCTAAGGTAGCCGACTTGGGTTAGAATCGAACCCGGTTCTTCCAAGTGACGGACGCGTACTGAAACCACCAGACTGCTATATACACAATTCAATGATGAATACATACAAGCAAGAGTTCATAGTTGCTGAGGCAGGTAATTTATTAACAGAACAATATACAGTTTAGATTCCTTTACCCTTGTGTAAATACCTTCATTTGAACAACGATTCAGGAAGTTTTATCAAATTTTGCGTACGAGGCGATTAACATCAAACATATAAGAATACTACAAATGAGACCGATTGTAGTGTGACCTTTTCGTTGGTAGGTCACGTCTGGAATGAAGTTTGAGATGATCTCTTAATCTATCACTTCTTGAAAATCCCCTTCCACAAACAGAGCAGACAAAACGTTTCTCTTGAGTATGAACCATGCTGTGTCTCTTGAGATCGGACTTGGAGCAAAAGCCACTTTGACAAACAGAGCATTGGAAGGGCTTTTCGCCAGAATGATAACGCTCGTGGACTTGCAGAGCACTTCTG